>ERZ826016.737-NODE-737-length-37833-cov-5.828736_pt1 | contig 37833 bp, 33 predicted proteins | sample MGYA00519872_ERZ826016 | MGnify/ENA primary metagenome ERZ826016 (study PRJEB31778, sample SAMEA3449218) | human gut metagenome | biome: human gut; feature: human-associated habitat; material: faeces | place: United Kingdom | collected 2010/2012 ... | reverse complement strand
GGATATGATTCTCGCGCGTCATCCGAAAGTGGTCGGCATTTACCGGCTCACCATGAAGACGGCGTCCGACAATTTCCGCGCGTCCGCCATTCAGGGCGTGATGAAGCGCATCAAGGCGAAAGGCATCGAAGTCATCGTCTACGAGCCGACACTCGACGCCCCGGATTTCTTTAACTCCCGCGTGGTCAAGGATCTGGACGAATTCAAGAAGGAGAGCGACGTCATCGTGGCGAACCGTCTCTCGGATGATCTGAAGGACGTGCAGGATAAAGTGTATACCCGCGACCTTTTCGCGCGGGATTAAACCCGAATGAAGTTCCCTTTGCTATCGCTTATATCCAGGCGGTGGCGAGGGGAATTGTTCACTTTGCACTTAAAAATTGTGGATTGCAGATAGAAAACTATGAAAATTCTTGTCACCGGCGGAGCTGGATTTATCGGGAGCAATTTTATCTACTATGAACTGGCGCATTCGGATGATCAGATTCTCTGTCTGGATAAACTCACCTATGCGGGGAATCTGGAAACGCTTGCGTCCATCTGGGAAGCCCCGCGGTTTTCTTTTGTACGTGGAGACATTTCTGACCGACAGTTCGTGTACAGTCTATTTGAAAAAGAAAAACCGGATATCGTAGTGAATTTCGCGGCAGAAAGTCATGTGGACCGCTCCATCGCGGATTCGGATGTATTCCTTCAGACGAACATCATAGGGACTGGCGTGCTCCTTGATGCATGCCGCATCTATGGCATTCAACGTTTTCATCAGGTGTCTACGGATGAAGTGTACGGGGACCTGCCGTTGGAAAGAAAAGATCTGTTTTTTACAGAAACAATGCCCCTTCATGCGTCCAGCCCGTATTCCTCCTCAAAGGCATCGGCAGACCTGTTGGTGCAAGCTTGGCACCGTACCTATGGCGTGCCAGTCACGATTTCCCGCTGCTCCAATAATTATGGCCCATATCAATTTCCGGAAAAGCTTATTCCGCTTATGATTATCCATGCGTTGGAAGATAAGCCTCTTCCCGTTTACGGAGATGGCGCCAATGTGCGGGACTGGCTCTATACGGAAGATCACTGCCGGGCTATCGACTTGATTCTCCGGAACGGCAAAGAAGGAGAAATCTACAACATTGGCGGGCACAATGAGCGGGACAATTTGACTGTGGTGAAGACCATCCTGCACACGTTGGGCAAGCCGGAATCGCTTATCCAGTATGTGAAAGATCGTCCGGGGCACGACCGGCGCTACGCTATCGATCTAGCGAAAATTCATAAGGAACTGGGCTGGCTGCCGGAGACGACGTTTGAAGAGGGAATCCAGAGAACCATTCAATGGTATCTGAACCATAAAGAATGGTGGAAGCATATTCTGAGCGGTGCATATCAGACATATAATGAAATGTATAGGAACTAAGCATCCGGAGCAAGTATAATATGACGTGACGTAATTTATATAATTTATGGTTCATGGATAAGGAGTGAAGCATATGCCCTATAGAGAAATCAAAGCGGAAGAATTGACTTGGAATCCTTTTCTGCAGATCGGGAAGGGATGGTTCCTGGTGACGGCGGGGACGAAGGAGAAGTGCAATGGCATGACGGTGAGCTGGGGCGGACTCGGCGTATGGTGGGGGAAGAATGCGGCGACGGTGTATATCCGGCAGAACCGCTGTACGAAGGAATTCATCGACGCGGGTGAGCGGTTCACCATCGCGGCGCTGCCGGAATCCTGCCGGAAAGCGCTGGGGTATATGGGCTCACACTCCGGTCATGACGGAGACAAATGGCAGCCGGCGGGGCTGACGCCCATGGATGTGGATGGCACCGCGGCACCGGAGGAGGCGGAAGTTATTCTCGTTTGCCGGAAGCTGCTTGCGACGGCGCTGACGGAAGAGACGTTCCTCGATCCGGAGATGAAGACGCGCTGGTACGCCGGCGGCGATGAAGGGAATTATCATACCATGTACATCGCGGAGATTGAAAAAGTGCTAGTGAAAGAATAAGAAACTAAATAAAAAGCGGAGTCAAAATGGCTCTGCTTTTTATTTGCCCATTCGGTATATTTCAAGCCACAGACGTGCGGTATAATAGAATTATATTCTACAGGAAATAAAACAGATAAAATCAAATAACAACCTGTATAAAACGGTACAACGAAGATACGAAATACTTGAGATAAAAAGCAATCGCCTCTCGGGGCGGGGAGTATGGGATGGATGATATCAAGGATCTGCTGAGCCGGCTGATGCGGCGGGATCAGGATACGGATAAGGCGGTGACGGATGATCTGAACCGCAAGATCAATGCGATTTATAGCATTTACGCGAATCTGGTGGGGCCGGAGGAGCTCATCGTGCATACGAGCCGGTACGATGCGTTGAAGTATATTCACGATGAGAATCCGCGGGTGCGGCTCATCGGGATGCAGCGGCTGATCCTGGAGAGCCGGGATTACAGCCGCCCGCCTACGGACGAGGAGATCCCGCTGGTGCTGGACAATCTGGAGGAGAAGCTGTCGGACCTGCTCGCGCGGCGCGCGGTAGAGGAGCAGCTGGAGCGGAAGATCTCGGACCGGCTGGAGGAGCGCCATCAGGAGTATGTGGACGAAATCCGGCGGGAGGTCATCGAGGAGGAGACGGAGGACATCGAGACGCCCCAGACACGGCACCGCATGGAGAAGCTGGAGGCGCTGGAGAAGGTGAGCCTCACAGACACGGCCATGAAGGTGCTCCGGCCGCAGAAGATGGAGGAAATCGTCGGGCAGGACCGGGCGGTGGAAGCGATGCTCTCGAAGCTGGGGTCGCCGTATCCGCAGCACATGATCCTCTACGGGCCGCCCGGCGTGGGCAAGACGACGGCGGCGCGGCTCGTGCTGGAAGCGGTGCGGGGCCGCGGAGCTTCTGTTTTTGGGCAGGACGCGCCTTTCATCGAGTGCGACGGCACGACGCTCCGGTGGGACAGCCGGGACATGACGAATCCGCTCATCGGCTCGGTGCACGACCCGATCTATCAGGGGGCGAACCGGGATTTCGCCGACGAGGGCATCCCGGAGCCGAAACCGGGCCTCGTGACGGACGCTCACGGCGGGGTGCTCTTCATCGACGAAATCGGCGAGCTGGACCCGATCCTGCTGAACAAGCTCCTGAAGGTGCTCGAGGATAAGCGGGTGTATTTCGAGTCCGCCTATTACGACGAGGAGGACGACCGGGTGCCCGCGTATATCCACAAGCTGTTCAAAGACGGCGCGCCGGCGGATTTCATCCTCATCGGGGCGACTACGCGCCTGCCGGAGGAGATCAATCCGGCCATCCGCTCGCGGTGCGCGGAGATCTTCTTCGAGCCGCTGTCGCCGCAGTCGGTGACGGCCATCGCGCGGGACGCGGCGGCGCGCCTCGGCGTGGCCATGGAGCCGGGGGCCGCAGAGCTCATCAGCGAGTACACCATGGAGGGCCGCAAGGCAGTGAATCTCCTGTCGGACGCGTACGGCCGGGCGGTGTACCGCGCGGGACGGACGGAGGGCGCGGTCATCACGGCGGCGCTCATCCGGGAAACGGCCCGGGCGGCGCGGCTCTCCCCGTGGCGGGAGCGGCTCGCTTCGGACACGCCGCGCATCGGCCACGTGTACGGCCTCGGCGTGGCGGGCTACTGGGGCAGCATCATCGAGATCGAGGCGGCGGCCTATCCTGCCCGCGAGCCGGGCAAGGGTACGATCCGCTTCAACGAGACGGCGGGCTCCATGGCGAAGGATTCCGTGGCGACGGCGGCTTCAGTGGTGCGGCGCTACCTCGGCCGGGACCTCGCGGACTACGATCTGCATGTAAATGTCATCGGCGGGGGCAATATCGACGGGCCGAGCGCGGGATGCGCCATCACGGCGGCCATCCTGTCGGCGGTGGAGAAGAGGCCGCTCCGGCAGGACGTGGCGCTCACCGGCGAGATTTCCCTCACGGGCGAAGTGAAGCCCGTGGGCGGCATCGCGGAGAAGGCTTTCGGCGCGTGCCAGGCGGGGATGAAGACGCTTCTCATCCCCGAGCGGAATAAAGAAGACATCGGCGCCCGTCATCTGGGGATGGACGTGGTGCCGGTGAAGAATATCGAGGAAATCAGGGACATCCTGATGGTCAGAGAGGGGGATACCGGTGCCGTTTGAGAAGAAACAGGACCGGCGGAAGACGGAAGACACGGGCGCCATGGCGGTGAGCCGTCTCCCGCCGCAGAGCATCGAAGCGGAGCAGTCCGTCCTCGGGGCGATGCTTCTCGACAAGGAAGCGGTCGTCGTCGGGGAAGACCTGCTCCGGGCGGAGGATTTCTACAAGGAAGCGAACGCCGTCATCTTCACGGCCATCCTGAATCTGGCCCATCAGGGCAAGGAAGTGGACATCCTCACCACGTCGGAGGAGCTGCGCCGCATGGGCCGGCTGGAGGACGTGGGGGGCGTGCTCTATGTGAACGAGCTCCCCGAGCACTGCATCCTGCCGAAGTCCGTGCGCCGCCATGCGGAGATCGTGGCGGACAAGGCGAAGCTCCGCCGGCTCATCGACGCGGCGAACATGATCGCTTCCGCGGCGTACGACGGCCGCGGGGAGACGCTGGACATCGTGGACGACGCGGAGCGGCGCATCCTCGAAGTGGCGAAGGACGACCGCAAGGGGGACTTTGTCTCTCTCGGCGAAGCGGTGCAGCAGGAGCTGTCGGACATCAATACGAAGTACCAGAACCGCACGGGCATCACCGGGCTGTCTTCGGGTTTCCAGAAATTCGACGCCCTCACCAGCGGGTTCCAGAAAGGGGACTTCATCATCGTGGCGGCCCGCCCGTCCATGGGCAAGACCGCCTTCGTCCTGAATATCGCGAAGAACGTGGCCCTCGGGGGCAAGAAATCCGTGGCGTTCTTCTCGCTGGAAATGCCGCGGAGCCAGCTCGTGCAGCGCCTGCTCTGCTCGACGGCGCTCATCGACAGCCAGAAGCTCCGCACGGGGAGGCTCTCCACGCAGCAGGAATGGACGAACCTGGCGAACGCGGCGAGCGTGCTCATGGACGCGCCGCTCTACATCGACGACACGTCGGGCATCACCGCGGCGGAGATCCGCTCGAAGTCCCGCCGCCTCAAGGCGGAGAAGGGGCTCGACCTCATCATCATCGACTACCTCCAGCTCATGCAGAGCCGGAGCAGCCGGGCGAACGAAGGGCGTCAGCAGGAGATCTCCGAGATTTCCCGTTCGCTCAAAGGGCTCGCCCGCGAGCTGAACGTGCCGGTCATCGCGCTGTCCCAGCTCTCCCGGAGCGTGGAGGCGCGGCAGGACCACCGGCCGTTCCTGTCCGACCTGCGCGAGTCGGGCTCGCTTGAGCAGGACGCGGACATGGTGAGCTTCCTCTACCGCGAAGCGTATTATAATAAAGAACTGGAAGCGGACGACGCCCGCCGGAACCTGACGGAAGTCATCCTCGCGAAGAACCGCAACGGCCCGGTGGGCACGGTGGAAATGTACTTCGCCGGCCAGTTCACCCTTTTCTATGAGACGACAGACCGGGAAGAACCGGAAGGAGCATGATCGATGGACCTATGGGGCAGAGAAGATCCGGAAGACCGGATGCAGGAAGCCGCGGAAAAGAACGCGGCGGCAGAGGCGGCGCACTTCGCCTCTCATGACGAGCTGGCAGCGGCCATCCATACCTGCGCGGCGTGCCATCTCCGGCAGGAGGGCAATCTGGGGCCCGTCCTCTCCAGCGGACCCGTGCCGTCGCCGCTCATGTTCGTGGGCGAAGGCCCTGGCGGCGTCGAGGACGACTACGGCGCGCCCCTCGTGGGGCCGTCGGGCCAGCTCCTCGACAAGGCGCTCGCCTCGGTGGGCATCACCCGCGACCGCGTGTACGTGACGAACGTGGTGAAGTGCCGCCCGCGGGGCAACCGCACGCCGGACATCGCGGAGGGGCGTTTCTGCGCGGACAAGTGGCTCCGCGAGGAGATCCGCCTCGTGCAGCCGAAAGCCATCGTGGCGCTGGGCAAGGCGGCGCTGCGGTATTTCCTCGGCCATGAAGCGGGCATCGTGCGGAGCCGCGGGCACTGGTTCGAATGGGAAGGCATCCCCGTCATGCCCACGTACCACCCGGCGTACCTCCTCCGCCAGTACGGCCGCGATCTGGTGAAATCCAAATGGGACGTGTACTACGACCTGAAAGAGGCGAAGGAGCGGGCCGCGGCCGCCGCGCCGGACTGGGTGTGGCAGAGCGAGACGCCGCCGAACCTCATGGAAGAATTCGCCGCCGTGCGCGCCGCGCGGCATCGGAAATGAAACGACCGGTCTCCCCGGACAGGGGAGGCCGGATTTTTTATGCCCGGGAGAGCGGTATGCGGGCAGCGGCCGCACCGGAGAGGCAGGCCGCGTCCGTGATGGGAGGTAGGACGAAGAAAATTTCGTCGCTTCTTTATTCCTGCATTGCGCAAAAGAAATGGCCGTGATATAGTAGGCGTAACCTGCAGGGAAGCCAGTTTTCCCTGGGGAGGCAGGCGGGCCCGGAGCCGGTCTGCGGCAGAGAAGAAAGGAGCGGGAAACGATGAAATCTATCCTCGCGGGGGCTGCGGCGGCCCTTCTGCTTTCCGGAGGCGCGGCTGCGGCGGCGAATCCGTTTTCCGATGTGGCGCCGTCCGACTGGGCGTATCAGACGGTGGCGGACCTGTCCGATCAGGGCATCGTGGAGGGCTACCCGGACGGGACCTTCCGGGGCGGCGCGCTCGTCACGCGCTACGAGATGGCGCAGATCACGGCGCGCCTCATGGCGAAGGAGGACCAGTACAGCGCGGAGCAGCGCGCGGTCATTGACCGGCTGGCCGCGGAGTATGCGGACGAGCTGGACAGCCTCGGCGTGCGCGTGACGAATTTGGAGAAGAAGATCGGGAACATTTCCTGGAGCGGCGACGCGCGCATGCGCTACCAGAGCGGCGACAATATGGGCTCGGAGAGCTGGAACGGGCGCATCCACATCATGATGGAGGGCCGCGTGAATGACCGCACCACGGTGAACGCGCGCCTCTCCACGGACAATGTGAGCTTCAAAGGCGACGATGACGCGGACATCGGCTTCGAGTCCATGAACGTGCGCCACGACTTTGGCGGCGCGGCGGTCACCCTCGGCCGGTACGACCTCTTCATCGGCAATCAGGCGGGCTGGTTCTACGGCAGCGGCTGGGGCTTCGACGGGGCGGAGGCATCGTTTGCTCTCGGAGACCGGGTGACGCTCCGCACGGGCTACGGCCAGTTTAATTACGGCTCGTCCCGGCGGCTGTCGGACGGTACGGCGGATCTGTCGGGCAGCCTGAAGAGCAAGGACGTGTACTACGCGCAGGCGAAGGCCCGCCTCGGCGGCCCGATCCTCACGGCGAGCTATCTGTCCTTCCAGAACGGGATCGACGATTTCGGCGGCACGCCGTACTGCCCGGAGATCTGGGACGCGGACCTCCTCGTGCCGCTGGGCGATTTCCGCATCTTCGGCGAGTACATGAAGAACACCACTGCGCCCGACGGCTACGACACCGCGTGGAACGCCGGCGCGGGCTACGGCGCGATGGACCTCGCGAAGCCCGGCACGTGGACGCTGGACGTGATGTACAACGATGTGGACTACAACACCTACTTCGGCGGCACCGGCTACCAGACGGACATCCTCGAGACGCTCACCACCTCCGTCCCGCAGGAGGAGCGCCAGAAGAACATCACCTACTGGATGGCGAAAGCCCGGGTGGTCGTGGCGGAGAACACCTTCCTCCACGGGCAGTACGTCTTCGGCACGGACGGCACGACGAACGGCGGTCCGAAAGATACGTGGACGCTGTCGCTCAATTACGTATTCTGAACCGGGAAGCCCCTCTCGCGGGGCTTTTTTCGTGCGGGCATGGACAGGCATGCGCGGCGCGCATTCGTCAGCGGCGGCGGAAACGGGTATAATAACGGATATGACGGCGGCCGGAAGAGGCCGCGCGCAGGGCGTGGGCCCGGGAGGTCTGTATGATCAGGAAATTCGACAGGGAGGCGTACCGCTGGGAAGGCGTCGCGCCTCACGTATACAAGCAGGATTCGGCGGTGTTCCGCGATGTGACGAAGCAGGTGCTCTTCGAGGACGAGGGGGATCTGCCGGTGCAGTTCCGCTATTTCCAGGTGGAGCCGGGCGGCTGGTCGTCGTTCGAGCACCATGAACACATGCACATGGTGGTGATCTTCCGCGGGGAGGGACACGCGCTCATCGGGGACGAGGTGCACGAGGTGCGGCAAGGCGACCTCATCACGATTCCGCCGTGGGCGTGGCACCAGTTCCGGGCGGACCGGGGTGTGCCGTTGGGCTTTTTCTGCCTGGTGAACGCCCGCCGGGACGCGCCGTCGTACCCGACGGAGGCGGAGGAGGCGGCGCTCCGGGAGAAGCCGGAGGTCGCGGCTTTCCTCGACGGGAAGGCTTGACTTCGAGCGAACTTCAGGGACTATAGTGGACGTACTGCGGAAAGGAGGCGGAGCCATGGAAGGCATCCGGGAGAAAGAGGCGGCGCTCATGGCGCATCTGGCGCCGATGGGCCGGGCGGCGGTGGCGTTTTCCGGCGGCGTGGATTCCACGTACCTGCTCCATGCGGCGGTGCGGGCGCTCGGCGCAGAGCACGTGCTGGCGGTGACGATGCAGCTCGCGTCGGTCCCCGCGCGGGAGCTGGCGGAGGCGCGGGATTTCTGCGCGTCCCGGGGCATCCGGCAGACGGTGCTGCCGCTGGACCAGTTCCGGGCGCCGGGCTTTGCGGACAATCCGCCGGACCGGTGCTACCGGTGCAAGCGCTTCCTTTTCGAGACGCTCCAGTCGTACGCGGCGGGAGAGGGCTTCTCTCACGTGCTGGACGGGACGAACCGGGACGACGCGGACCATTACCGGCCGGGAATGCGGGCCATCGCGGAGCTGGGCATCGAGAGCCCGCTCCGGGCGGCGGAGCTGCGGAAGGCGGACATCCGCGCGCTGTCGAAGGAGGCGGGGCTCCCCACGTGGAGCAAGCCGGCCTTCGCGTGTCTGGCGACGCGGTTCCCTTACGGGGAGCGCATCACGGAGGAGAAGCTCCGCATGACGGAGGCGGCGGAGGATTTCCTCCGGCGGCACGGCTTCGCCCAGTACCGGGTGCGCATGCACGGGGATCTGGCGCGGATCGAGGTGCCGGAAGGGGATCTCGCCCGACTCTTCGCGCTGCGGAAGGAGACGGCGGAGGCGCTCCGGGCGCTGGGATTCCGCTATGTGACGATGGACCTTATGGGGTACCGCATGGGCAGCATGGATGAAGCACTGCCTGCCGGCGGGAAGGAGACTGTATGAATACACGGGAACTGCTGGAAAAGATCAGGGACGGCGCGCTCTCCGTCGAGGAGGGCGAAGCGTATTTTCAGGAGAAGCGGCAGGAGAAGATGTACCGCGAGCTGGGCTATGCGAAGCTCGACACGGGGCGGAAGGCGCGGTCCGGCTTCGAAGAGGTGATCTTCTGCGCGGGGAAGCCCGACGCGTACCTCGCCGCGATCTACGAGAAGCTCTATGAAGCGAACGGGGAGGTCTTCGGCACGCGGGCGACGGCGCATCAGTACGAGCTCGTGCGGGAGAAGATCCCCGATATTTCCTACGACCCGATCTCGCGCATCCTGAAGAAGGAGAAAGCGGATAAGCCGCACATCGGCCGGGTGGCGGTGTGCACGGCGGGCACGTCGGACATCCCGGTGGCGGAGGAGGCCGCGCAGACGGCGGAGTACTTCGGCACGTACGTGGAGCGCATCTACGACGTGGGCGTGTCGGGCATCCACCGGCTCCTCTCGAAGGAGGAAGCCATCGCGAGCGCGCACTGCGTCATCGCGGTGGCCGGCATGGAGGGGGCGCTGGCGAGCGTCATCGGCGGCCTCGTGCGGAACCCGGTGATCGCGGTGCCCACGTCGGTGGGGTACGGCGCGAGCTTCCACGGCCTCTCGGCGCTGCTCACGATGCTGAACAGCTGCGCGAACGGCATCACGACGGTGAATATAGACAATGGATTCGGCGCGGGCTATGTGGCGACGCAGATCAACCGGCTCGCGGAAAGGGGCAGACTCTGATGGCAGAGAAAAAGGTACTGTATATCGAAGGGACGTCCGGCATCAGCGGGGATATGTTCGTGGGCGCGCTGATCGACCTCGGCGCAGATCTGGAAGTGCTGGCGAAGACGTTCGACTCCATCCCGGCGGAGGGCTTCGCCGTGGACGTGGGCCGCGTGAAGAAGAACGGCATCGACTGCGTGGATTTCGACGTCATCCTCGACGAGGCGCACGAGAACCACGACCACGACATGGCCTACCTGTACGGACCGGAGCCGGCGCTGGCCGCGGAGGAAGCGCACACCGCGGGCGACGTGTGCAGCTGGCAGGCGCAGGACGCCCGGGACGGCGCGCACTGCCACGAGGATCTGGAGGAAATCGCCCGCCACGCGGAGGACGTGCCCTCCCATACGCACGGCGAGGGCTGCGGGTGCGGCCATCATCATGGGGGAGAAGGGCATTGCTGCCATCATCACCATGAAGAGGGCGAAGGCTGCGGGTGCGGTCATCATCATGAGGAGGAAGGGCACTGCTGCCATCATCACCACGAAGAGGGTGAAGGCTGCGGGTGCGGTCACCATCATGAGGAAGAAGGTCACTGCTGCCATCATCACCACGAAGAGGGCGAAGGCTGCGGATGCGGCCATCATCACGGCGAAGGCCATCACCACCATCATCATGAGCACCGCCATCTGGCCGACGTGGAAGCGGTCATCGACGGCACGGATATGACGGACAACGCGCGGGCCATCGCGAAGCGCATTTTCCGCATCGTGGCGGAAGCGGAGTCGAAGGCGCACCGCCTGCCCGTCGAGGAAGTGCATTTCCACGAAGTGGGCGCGGTGGACTCCATCGTGGACATCATCGCCGCGGCGGTGTGCTTCGACAATCTGGGCATCACCGACGTGATCGTCCCCGCCCTCTCGGAAGGGACGGGCACCGTGCGCTGCCAGCACGGCGTGCTCCCCGTGCCGGTGCCGGCGGTGGCGAATATCGCCGAAGCGTACGGCCTCGACCTGTCCATCATGGATGTGAAAGGGGAATTCGTGACCCCCACGGGCGCGGCCATCGCGGCGGCGCTCCGCACGTCGAGCCGCCTGCCCGCCCATTTCCGCATCGAGAAGATCGGCCTCGGCGCGGGCAAGCGGGCCTATACCGAGCGGCCGCCCTTCCTGCGGGCCATGCTCATCGTGCCGGAGGAAGACGGCCCGAAGGATGAAGTGGTGCTCCTTCAGACGGACATCGACGACTCCACCGGCGAGGCGCTGGGCTACGTGATGGAGCGGCTCATGAAAGCGGGCGCGAAGGACGTGCATTACAGCCCGGTGTACATGAAGAAGAACCGCCCCGCGTGGGAGCTCTCCGTCATCTGCACGAAGGACGACGCGGCGGCCATGGAGCAGATCATCTTCTGGGAGACCACCACCATCGGCATCCGGGAGCTGCCCGTGCAGCGCACCATCCTGCCGCGGGAAGAGATCACCGTGGCCACGCCCTACGGGGAAGCGGAAGTGAAGTGCTGCACCGCGGGCGGCGTGGTGAAGTGCTACCCCGAGTACGAAGCGGTGAAGCGGATTGCCGAAGCGGAAGATCTGCCCTTTGCCGACGTGTATCAGATGGTGAAGACCGCCGCGGAGAACCGGTAACAAATAATAAAACAGAAAAGCCTGCCCCTGCGGCGGGCTTTTTGCGTGGGGAATTTTGAAAGAAGAAAGAATTTCTGTGAAATGCCTGCGGAAACCGCAAATTCTTTACTCCTGCGTTGCATAAAAGCGAGCGCCATGGTATAGTAAGCACAACCCGCGGGACGCCTCCCCTCCCGCGGGCGGAAGAAGCGGCCCGGCCCGCAGAGGAAACACGGCCACTCGCGCAGGCCTCCGCGCCTCCCGGCAGAGAGAGGGAGAGAAAGGAGCGGGAAATAATGAAACGACTTCTCGCAATGGCAGCAGCGGCTGCCCTCGCTGCGTGCGGCACGGCCGCGGCGGCAAATCCGTTTTCCGATGTGGCGGCGTCCGACTGGGCGTATCAGGCGGTGGCGGACCTGTCCGATCAGGGCATCGTAGAGGGGTACCCGGACGGCACCTTCCGGGGGCAGACCTCCATCACGCGCTATGAGATGGCGCAGATCACGGCGCGCCTCATGGCGAAGGAAGACCAGTACAGCGCGGAGCAGCGCGCAGCCATCGACCGGCTCGCGGCGGAGTACGCGGACGAGCTGGACAGCCTCGGCGTGCGCGTGACGAATCTGGAAAAGAAAGTGGGCCACATCTCCTGGAGCGGCGACGCGCGCATGCGCTACCAGAGCTGGGACAACACGAAGGGCGGCGAGTCCTGGAACGGGCGCATCCATATCATGATGGAGGGCCGCGTGAACGACACGACCACCGTGAACGCCCGCCTCTCCACGGACAACGTGCAGTTCAAGGACAATGACGATGATGCGAATATCGGTTTCGAATCCATGAATGTGCGTCACGACTTCGGCGATGCGGCGGTCACGCTCGGCCGGTATGACTTCGTCTGGGGCAATCAGGGCGGCTGGTCCTACGGCAACGGCTGGGGCTTCGACGGCGCGAAGGCGGACTTCCGCCTGGGCGATCGGGTCACCCTCACCGCGGGCTACGGCCAGACCAACGTCAGCTCGTTTGAAGGCGAGCAGAGCTATTCGTCCAAGGACCTCTTCTACGCCATGGCGGAAGGGGACCTGGGCTTCGCGAAGCTCGGCCTGGGCTACCTGTCCTATCAGGACAAGGTGGAGTCCATGGGCGGCGCGGCGTACGATCCGGAGCTGGTGGACGTGCAGCTCACCATCCCGGCGGGCGATTTCCGCGTCTTCGGCGAATACATGAAGAATACCACCGCGCCGGACGGCTACGACACCGCGTGGAACGCCGGCGTCGGCTACGGCGTGATGGACTACAGGAAGCCCGGCACGTGGAATCTCGACCTGTCTTATAATGACGTGGACTACGGCACCTATCTGGGCGGCACCACCTACGAGACGGACATCCTCGAGACGCTCACGAACTACAGCGATAACGCCATCGGCCAGCAGGCGAACGTCACCTACTGGCTCCTCATGGGCAATGTGGCCGTCGCGGAGAACGTCTTCATCCACGGCGAGTACGCCTTCGCGGCGGACGGCACCACGGCCGATCCGGAAGACACGTGGACGCTGTCGCTCAATTACCGCTACTGATCCGGAAAAAGGGACCTTCGGGTCTCTTTTTTTATGGAAATTGGCGCCGGGCATTTGACGAATCCGTTTCCATATGCTAAAATTAAACTCGTCATATGGCGCAGGCCGTATGACGCCCGAATGTGGCGGGTGTGGTGAAGTGGCTAACACGGCGGATTGTGGCTCCGTTATGCGTGGGTTCGAGCCCCACCACTCGCCCCATTTTTTTTTACCCGTTTCACAGCGCGGGGGTATAGCCAAGTGGTAAGGCAACGGACTTTGACTCCGTTACGCGGTGGTTCGATCCCACCTGCCCCTGCCAGAGAGAGGATGCAGCTCCGGCTGCATTTTTTTGTTGCCCGCTATGTGAATTTTGAATGCCGCACGGCGGATTTAACTATGACGCGCCGGGCGATTTTCCGGAAATCTGGCGCATTTTAGAGAATTTCTGTAAAAATAGGCGGATAACCGCATTTTTCGCGAAATACAGGGATATTGTATAATGAATCCATGGGAACGGCCGGCGGCGCGCCGGGCAGAAGGGCGCGGCCGGGACCGGCGCGGCGGGCGCGCGGACGGTTTGCCGCGGCATTGCTTCCCATGGGTAAAGAAATCCAGTACAATAAAAGTATATACTTTCTTTACGGCATGACGGATGTCAGCCGGCGGAGCGGGGGCTCCGCGCGAATCGATCGGGGGAAATCATATGGACAGTACGATTGCATTTTATCTGGCGGTGGCGGTCTTCCTGCTCACCTATATCGGGATCATGTCGGAGAAGATCCCCCGCACGATCTGCTCGCTCGCCGGCGGCGGCCTCATGATCTACCTGGGCTTCGTCTCGCAGGACGAGGCGCTGAAAGAATTCATCGACTTCAATACGCTGGGCCTCCTCACGGGGATGATGCTTCTCATCGCCGTGGTGAAGCGGTCCGGCTTCTTCGAGGCGATGGCGCTCTGGACGATGAAAGCGAGCCGCGGCGACGCCCGCGTGCTCCTCGTGCTCCTGTCGTGCATCACGGGCTTCTCCGCATCCCTCATCGACTCGGTCACGGCGGCGCTCCTCATCGCGCCCATGACCATCTCCCTGTGCCGGATGATGAAGATCACCCCGGTGCCGATCCTCATCGGCGAGATCCTCATGGCGAATATCGGCGGCACGGCGCTCATGATCGGCAACCCGCCGAACGTCATGATCGGCTCGGCGACGCATCTCGACTTCAACGATTTCATGATGAACCTCGCGCCGGCGGTGCTCATCACCACGGTCTTCACCATGGCCGCGGTGATCCTGCTCTTCCACCGCCAGCTCCACACGGAGAAGATGTCCCAGGAGTACCTCGACTCCATCGACGTGGCGGGGGAGATCAAGGACCCGATGATCCTGAAGCGCTCCCTCGCCGTGCTGGTGCTCACCATCGTGGGCTTCGTGCTCCACGGCATGCTGGGGCTCCAGTCGGCCACCATCGCCATGACCGGCGGCCTCCTCGCCGTCATGGTGTGCCATGTGGAGCCGGCGGACGCGCTCCGTGAAGTGGACCTGGACACGCTCCTCTTCTTCATGGGCCTCTTCATCCTCGTAGGCGGCATGGAAAATACGGGCGTCATCAGCGCGCTCGCCAGCTGGGGCATCCACCTCGTGGGCGGCGACCCCGAGATGATGACCTACCTCATCCTCGTCCTGTCCGGCTTCGCGTCGGCCTTCATCGACAACATCCCCTTCACGGCGACCATGATCCCTCTCATCCAGGAAATGCAGAACATGATGGGCCTGGCCCATGCGGACTACATGTGGTGGTCGCTCGCGCTCGGCGCCTGCTTCGGCGGCAACGGCACGATCATCGGCGCTTCGCCGAACGTCATCATGGTGGCCATCGCGGCGCGCGAAGGGCACAACATCTCCTTCGGCAAATTCATGCTGTGGTGCTTCCCCATCATGATGATGACCATCGCCGTGTCCGGCATCTATCTCTACGTGCGGTACTTCATGTGACCGGCCTCCGCATCCGCTCTTCCACCGAGGAGGGCGGATTTTTTGCGCCCGTTTCACAGACGGCGGGAAATCCGGAAGGGGCTATAAGTTTTTTCAATAAGCAGGCTCCCAAAGGGCCTCCGGGGGCTTCCCTGGTATGCGCCTTCCCGGGAAATGCGGAAATACGGGCACTTTTTCCGGCTTCGGGTCTTCGGGTCGGCGCAGTGCGGCGGAAAAAGTGCAGGATTTTTCTACGCCACCGGAATTTCTGTACCGTAGAAATTTGACTTTCCTCAGACAGTAGTATACTATAAAGCCATAAATGAAAATTAAGCATACACTTTCTATAAGAGAACAGGTTATTTCCAAGGAGGAAAGCAATGGACAAGAGAGAGAATGCGTATGTACTGTGGTTTGACGAGCTCCGCCGCGAAGACGTGGCGCTCGTAGGCGGCAAATCGTCCTCGCTGGGCGAACTGACCTCCGCGACCCATGTGCCGGTGCCGTACGGCTTTGCGACGACCGCGCACGCGTACCGGTACTTCATGGACGTGACCGGCACGAACAAGAAGGTCCACGCGCTGCTGGACGATCTGGACGATGTGGAAGACTCCGCCGAGCTCCGCGATGTGTGCGCGAAGATCCGCGCGGAGATCGTGGCGGCGGAAATGCCGGAAGACCTGGCGGACGCCATCGGCGACGCCTATGAAGAACTGGCGAAGCGGGCGCAGAGCCAGGGCGATCCCTTCGTGGCCGTCCGCTCCAGCGCGACCGCGGAAGACCTGCCGGACGCCTCCTTCGCGGGCCAGCAGGACACCTACCTCAATGTGCGCGGCCGCGACGAAGTCATCCGCAAGGTGAAGGAATGCTACGCGTCCACCTTCACGGACCGCGCGACCTACTACCGCGTGAAGAAAGGCTTCGCCCATGAAAACGTGGCGCTCTCCGCCGCCGTCCAGATGATGGCGTACTCCAAGGTGGCCGGCGTCATGTTCACCGTCGACCTCGCCACCGGCGCGGACGACAAGATCATGATCGAAGGCTCCTGGGGCCTCGGCGAATACATCGTCCAGGGCACCGTCACGCCGGACAACTTCATCGTCGACAAAGAGACCCTCACCATCCTGTCCCGCCGCATCAATGAGAAGCCCATCGAACTGGTGCGCAATGAAGAAGGCGGCGTAGAAGAGCGCCGCGTGCCGGAAGAACTGGCGAAGGCGCAGGTCATGAGCGACGAGCAGATCGCCGAGCTCGCAGGCTACGCGAAAGCCATCGAACAGCACTACGGCTGCTACATGGATATGGAATGGGCGCTCGATGAAAACAACAAGCTCTGGATCCTCCAGGCGCGCCCGGAAACGGTATGGTCCAGAAAGAACAAGGAAAAGAAAGAGGGTAAAAAAGTGAACGTCACCACCGATCATAAAGTGCTCGTCAAAGGTCTGCCCGCCAGCCCGGGCCTCGTCGCAGGCAAAGCCCACGTCATCACCGACCCGGCGGATATCGACCAGTTCAAGGACGGCGAGATCCTCGTCACCCTCATGACCTCCCCGGACTGGGTGCCGGCCATGAAGAAAGCGCTCGCCATCGTCACCGACGCGGGCGGCATGACCTGCCACGCCTCCATCGTATCCCGCGAGCTGGGCATCCCCTGCGTGGTCGGCACGAAGAGCCGCAGCACCGACGCCACCGCGGTCCTGAAGACCGGCCAGGAGATCACCGTCGACGCGCAGAACGGCATCATCTATGAAGGCATCGTGGAAGACATGATCGAAAAGCCGCAGGAAACGGCCGCCGCTCCGGGCGCCGTCGTCCAGGCGGAATACTTCGCGCCCACCGGCACCACCGTCCTCATGAACCTGGGCGATCCGGACCTGGCGCAGAAATACGCGTCCCTCCCGTGCGACGGCATCGGTCTCATGAGAGAGGAATTCATCTGGACCACCTTCATCCATGAACATCCGCTCCACCTCATCGAGACGGGCCATCCGGAAAAAGTCATCGACATGCTCGCCGAAGGCATCAGCAAAGTCTGCCGCGCCATGGCGCCCAGACCGGTGGTGCTCCGCTTCTCCGACTTCAAGTCCGGCGAATACAGAAACCTCGTGGGCGGCGACAAATACGAACCGGAAGAACCGGCTGACCTCCTCGGCTGGCGCGGCGCGTCCCGCTACTACGATCCGAAGTACACCGCGGCGTTCCGCCTCGAACTGAAAGCGGTGAAGAAAGTCCGCGACGAATTCGGCCTCACGAACCTGAACTGCATGATCCCCTTCTGCCGCACCGTAGACGAAGCGCGCAAAGTCACCGAGATCATGAAAGAAGAAGGCCTCCAGCGCGGCCCCGACTTCAAGCTCTTCCTCATGGCGGAGATCCCGTCGAACATCATCCTCGCCGACCAGTTCAACCAATACGTGGACGGCTACTCCATCGGTTCGAACGACCTCACCATGCTCATCCTCGGCTGCGACCGCAACAACGACACCGTAGCCTCCCTCTTCGATGAACGGAACCTGGCGATCCGCCGCGCGATCCGCCACCTCATCAAGACGGCGCACAAAGACGGCAAGACCGTATCCATCTGCGGCCAGGCGCCCTCCGTCTACCCCGACTTCACGGAATTCCTCGTGCGGAGCGGCATCGACTGCGTCTCCGTGAATCCGGACATGGTCAAGGCGACGAAGCGCAACGTGGCCCGCATCGAACAGCGTCTGCTCCTGGACGCCGCCACTGGTCGGGGCCTCAAAGAAACGGAAGAATACGACTGGTAAGACCATCGGGCAGGCGGCGCGCGCCGCCTCTCCCGTACCGCAGCGCGGGAGAGTAGCCCGCGGGAGATGGGGCTGTCCATGGGGGCAGTCCCATTTTCCAGATTGAAAGAAAGGAAACCAACAACGTGCAGCTCACAGACCGACAAAAAGAAATCACACGCATCGTCCGCGAGGACGGTCCCATCACCGGGGAAATGATCGCGGCCAAGCTCCATGTGACGCGGAGCGCGCTGCGGGGCGATCTGGCGGTGCTCCTCTCGGGAGAAGTCATCGCGGCCCGGCGCCGGCTCGGCTACTACTATCTGGGCGGCGGCACCGACCCGGCCGCTTCGGAGATCCGGAAATGCATCGTCGACGACTGCATGTCCCGCCCCGTGCTCGTCGGCAGCGACGCCAACGCCTACGACGCGGCGGTGCTCCTCTTCACCGAGGACATCGGCACCATCTTCGTCGGCGAGGAAGACAATCTCCTGGGCGTCGTCTCCCGCAAAGACCTGCTCAAGGCCGCCATGGGCCGGGAAGGGCTCCAGCAGATGCCCATTTCCATGGTCATGACGCCCCGGTCCAAGATGATCTATGCCGAGCAGGGCGAAGAGATGCTGGGCGTGGCGCAGAAGCTCATCGACTACGAAGTGGACTGCCTGCCCGTGGTCCGTGTGGAAGACCACGGCGGCGAAAAGCGCTTCAAGCTGCTGGGCCGCATCTCGAAGACCAACATCACCCGGCTGTTTCTGGAACTCGGTCTGGGACACAGGAGGTAATACTGCGTGAATACACAACCCACTGTCTACGTCATCTCGGACTCCCTCGGCGAGACCGGTGAAAAGCTCGCCCACGCGGCGATCAGTCAGTTCGACCAGGAAGACATCGACGTCATCCGCGTGCCCTTCGTGCGGCACTGCGACCAGCTCCGGGACATCGTCGCCGAAGCGGAAGAAAAAGGTGCGGTCATCTGCCACACCCTCGTGTCGCCCGACCTGCGCGAGACCATCGACGAGCTCTCGAGAGAGCACCACGTGCGCTACGTGGACCTCCTCGGGCCCATGCTGGACGCCGTCTCCTCCATCGCGAAGACGAAGCCCCGCATGAAGCCGGGCCTCATCCACAAGCTCGACGAGGAATACTTCAAGAAGGTGGAGGCCATCGAATTCGCCGTCAAGTACGACGACGGGAAGAATCCCTCCGGCTTCGAGAAAGCGGACATCGTCCTCATCGGCGTGTCCCGCACCTCCAAGACGCCCATGTCCATGTACCTGGCGCACAAGAAGTACAAAGTGGCGAACCTCCCGCTCGTGCCGGAAGTGGCGCTCCCCGAAGAGATCTTCCGGGTGCCGCCGTACCGCATCGTGGGCCTCATCATCGACCCGTACAAGCTCAATACCATCCGCACGGAGCGCATGAAAGCGCTGGGCTTCTCCGGGACGGCGAACTATACCGACATCGCCCGCATCGAAGACGAGCTCGCCTATGCGAAGGCCGTCATGCGCCAGCTCCACTGCGTCGTCCTCGACGTGTCGAACCGCGCCATCGAAGAGACCGCCAGCCGCATCATCGAGATCATCCAGCGGAACCGCCAGATCTACGGCGAAAAATACTGAACCCCGAAAGCACTGCCTTGCAGAGAGGCGGTGCTTTTTGTTACATTGAAAAGAGACGGCCCCGCAGGAGCCGCCTGACATTCCCGCCGCGTCCGCGGCGTTTCCCTTCTGCGAGGTGCCTATGACCATACGAGAACGTACCGAAGCCGTCGAGCGCCGGCTCCTTTCCCCGCACGCGTCCTTTGCCGACGAAGCCGTGCGGGACCGGCCCGAAGAGGAATGCCCTCTCCGCACCGCCTTCCAGCGCGACCGGGACCGCATCCTCCACAGCGGCTCCTTCCGGCGCATGAAGCACAAGACGCAGGTCTACATCGCGCCCCGCGGCGACCACTACCGCACCCGCATGACCCACACCCTCGAGGTGGCGCAGATCGGCCGCACCGTGGCGCGGGCCCTCCGGCTCAACGAAGACCTGGTGGAAGCCATGGCCCTCGGCCACGACCTCGGCCACACCCCCTTCGGCCACGTGGGCGAATCGGCGCTGAACGACATCTGCGGCCATTTCCATCACAACGAGCAGAGCGTGCGCATCGTGGAAGTGCTCGAAAAAGGCGGGCAGGGGCTGAACCTGACGAAGCAGGTGCGGGACGGCATCCTCCACCACACCGGGAGCGTCCCCGCGGCCTCCCTCGAAGGGCAGCTCCTGAAATACGCCGACCGCATCGCCTACCTCTGCCACGACTTCGACGACGCCGAGGCAGCGGGACTCCTCACCGCGAAAGACCTGCCCGGCCGCGTGCGCCGCCGCTTCGGCGAGACCCACTCCGAGATGATCACTTCCATGGTGACCGACCTGATCCGCGGCGCGCTGGACAGCCAGGCCATGCGCATGTCCCCCGAAGGGGACGAGACCCTCCTCGAATTCCGGGAATTCATGTTCCGCCGAGTCTACCTCTCGCCGTCCCTCGTGCCCGACCGGGAGCGCGGCTACAAAGTGGTGCAGATGCTCTACACCTACTTCATGGAGCACCCGCAGGAGCTCCCCGCCGAGCGTCGCCTCCTCGCCGCCGACGACAGCCAGGCCGCGGTGGACTACATCTCCGGCCTCACGGACAACCACGCCATCGCGCTCTTCCAGGACCTCTTCGTGCCCCGCTACTGGAATTTCTAATAATAAGATTAGAAATAATAAAACGCTCTTATCGTTCCTTGAGATGGACGAAAAGGTTCTCTATAATAAAGACAAATCCATCATCCGCTCGCGGATATCTGCTGCGGCCCGCCGCCGCAGCGCCGGAAAGGAGTGTCACACCATGAAAAAGATCCTCGCCGCCGCCGTTCTGGCCGCCCTCACCGCCGGATTCTCCGCCGGGGCCGCCATGCCCTTCGGAGGTCATCCCGACCGCGGACCGGGACCGGACCGCCGTCCGCCCATCACCGCTCGGGCCGATAAGAACGACAAACAGCTGCCGCCGGGCATCGCCAAGAAAATCGAGAAGAAAGACGGCAAAAAAGACCTGCCTCCGGGCATCGAGAAAAAGATCGAAAAAGACCGCCGGGACAACGACCGGAGAGACAACCGGCGCGATGACCGCCGCGACGGCGACCGCTGGGACAATGACCGCCGCGATGGGCGGAAAGCGCCTCCGCCGCCGCGCAGAGACGACCGGAGAGACAATGACCGGCGCGACAACGACCGCCGGGATCACGATCGCCGCGACAACGACGACAACCGCGGCGGCATCCTCGGCAATCTCCTGGAAAAACTCAAAGACTGAGCCGGCACAGCTCCCTTCCCCTGCGGAGGGGAGTTTTTGCGTGTCCGTATATAGAAATTTAGGAATTTAGATATTTATATAACTCGATTCATATGATATAATGGAAATAATCATTTGACGGACCAGAGAAAAGGAGACTCCCATGGACTACGAACCGAGCTACAAAGAATTTTCGACCATCTTCAAAGCGCTCTCCGATGAGACCCGGCTCTGCATCGTGGATATGCTTTCCTGCGCCGAACTCTCGGCCTGCGATATCCTGCAGAACTTCACCCTGTCCCAGTCCACGCTGAGCTACCACATGAAGATCCTCATCGAAGCGCATATCGTGAACGCTCGCCGCGAAGGCTTGTGGACCAAGTACTCCATCAACGACGAGACCTTCCAGAAAGTGATGGAATTCCTGCCGGCGCTTTACAAGATGAAAAACGAATGCGTGTGCAAGCAGATCAAATACTGCAAAGAAGGCGATGCCTGCGCCGTGCCCCACCACGGTCGCGACTCCTTCGGCTACTGAAACGAAAAGGCGGACAGACGTCCGTCTTTTTTCGTGCCCGGAAAAGGGGCGCGGACCCGGGCGATTGGAGAGTAGTTTCTTTCTGTGTGGTGCTGTTTCTGTATGGAGTGTCCTGCCTCGGCAATGAGAATTTTCAGCGGCTGCGGCGTGAAAAAAAGACGTCTCTCATGGGAGGCGTCTTTTTTTCGTGCAGGGTTCAGAGGATCCGGATTCCCGCGGCGAGGTAGCGGGCGCGGTCTTCCGGGCGGAGGCCGTCGTCCATGATGACCGGCGGCATGGCCTGCGGCGCGAAGACCTGCCGCTTGGCTACGCGGTCGATCTTCGTGGAGTCCATCACGGCGGCAGCCTGCCGGGCCGTGCGGAGGATGGTCTGCATGACGGGGATCTCTTCGAGGCGGAAGTCGGTGAGGCCCGCTTCGGTGTCGAGGGCGTTCACGGAGAGAAAGCACAGGTCGGGGTAGACCGCGGCGACTTCCGCGAGGCACTCGCAGCCGCAGGTGGACTGTTCGTCCGCGTCGAGGCGGCCGCCCAGGAGGTGGACCGTGCAGCACGGGCTGGCCGCGGCGGCCATGGCGGCGGGGAGATTGTTCGTGACGACGGTGCAGGGGATGGCGGCCCGGGCGAGCTCGCCGGCGAGGATGGTGTTCGTCGTGCCGGAGTTGATGAAGAGCACGTCGCCTTTCTTCACCCATTCGAGGGCTTTCCGGGAGGCGGCTTTCTTCCGGTCGATGTTGATGATCTCCCGGCCTTTGAAGGGGTAGAACTGCTCGGCCGGGCGGATGGCTTTCGCGCCGCCGCGGATGTACTGGAGCAGGCCTTCCCGGTCCATGGCTTTCAGGTCGCGGCGGATGGTGTCCACGGAGACGCCGAGCCGCGACGCCAGTTCTTCCAGCTTGACTACCGGCGCTTCGTCCAGCGCGCGGAGGATGAGATTTTTGCGTTCTTCTTGAATCATGAGAGCTCCTTCGTTTTTCCTTTATTGTATGACGGCCGGCGGCGGCCGGCAATACGGCATCTGCCGGAAACTGCCGGAATTTACCCGGATTTGCCGGGAATTTCAGGGCGCTCCGGAACGGATTTCCGGCAGGCGGAAGAAAAACAGGCGGAAATCCGCGGTTTCTGCTGCAAAGACGGCGGCGGTGGGAGAATCCGGATGCCGCAGGATGATTGCAATAAAATGCGATATTTTACATAAGTTTTGCCATATTTTACAAAACTTTTTCCGCCGTTTTGCGAAATGCCCACGATGGGCCCGTATGATACAGACATCGGGGCGGACGGAAAGCCCCTGTGAGCGGCAGAGGCCGCGAAAGGAGAATCCTATGAAGTGGGAAGGCATCATTCTGGACTGGGCAGGCACGACGGTCGATTTCGGCTGCATGGCTCCGGTCAAAGTGTTTTCGGCGATTTTTGAAGAAGCGGGCATCCCCGTGACGGAGGAGGAAGTGCGCGGCCCCATGGGCATGCTGAAGCGCGACCACATCCGCACGATGCTCGCCATGCCGCGCATCCGCGGCGCGTGGGAAGCGGCGTACGGCAAGGCGCCGGAGGAGAGCGACGTGGACCGCCTGTACGGCCGGTTCGAGCCGATGCTCCTCGAGGTGCTGGCGCAGGGGACGGAGGTGAAGCCCTTCGTGCCGGAGACGATGGCGGAGCTCCGCCGCCGCGGGTACCGGCTGGGCAGCACCACCGGATTCAATGACGCCATGATGGCGCTGGTGGTGCCGTCGGCTAAGGCGGGCGGCTATGAAGCGGACTTCTGGGTGAGCGCGGACAGCGTAGGCGGCCACGGGCGCCCCTGGCCGTACATGATCTTCCAGAACATGATGCATTTCGGCTGGTCCGACGTGCGCCGCATCCTGAAAGTGGGCGACACGGTGGAGGACATCCGCGAGGGGCAGCATGCGGGGTGCCGCACGGCGGGCATCGTCGTGGGGAGCTCGGTCATGGGCCTCACGAAGGCGGAGTACGACGCGCTCGGCGCGGAGGAACAGGAGGCGGCGTGCCGGAAGGCGGAGCAGGTCTACCGCGAAGCCGGCGCCGATTTCATCATTCGGGATATCCGCGGTCTGCTGGACCTGGCGGAATGAGGGACGGACATCGTCTGAAACAAAGGAGAACGAACATGAAACTGAACAAAATGCTCAAAGGGATCGGGATTGCCTGCCTCATCGGCGCTGCGGCGGCGGGGCTTGCCGGATGCGGCGGCAGCGGCAGCGGCGCGGCGCAGAAGACATTCACCATCGCCTATGCGCCGAATGAATCGACAGAGCAGAGCGCGGACGCCCGCGGCGGGATGTCGAAGGACCTGGCGAAGGCCATCGGCATGGATGTGAAGGAGATCAATGCGTCGGACTACAACGGCATCGTGGAGGCACTCCGCACGAAAAAGGCGGACATGGCGTACCTCGGCTCCGAGGGCATCGCGCTCGCGAACAAGCGCATGGACGGCAACGTGGACGTGATCGCCATGAAGGCGCCCGGCGGAGACAAGGCGAAGGCGGTGTACCACTCGGTCTTCATCACCCGCTCGGACCGGAACGACATCAACAGCCTCGAAGATGTGAAGAATAAAAAGATGGCCTTCGTGGACCCGGCGTCCACTTCGGGGAACCTCATCCCCACGGGGATGATCGTGAAGGCTTTCCCCGGCGACCATCTCGATGCGGAAGCGCTCCATGTGAATGACGGCTTCTTCCAGTCGGCCATCTACTCGGGCAAGCATCAGGCGAGCATCCAGGCGGTGGCGAAGGGCGACGTGGACGTGGCGGCCGTGTCCGACCAGATCCTGCAGTCGGAATTCGACAACGGCAATGTACAGAAAGCGGACATCAAGATCATCGCATCGTCTGACCCGATCCCGTCCGAGGGCATGATCATCCGCGCGGACATGGACAAGGATCTCCGGGCGAAAGTGACGGATTTCCTGCTTCATTACGACAATGAAGACTATTTCACGAAGGTCATCAAGGTGAAGGGCGCCCGCTTCGCTCCGGCGTCGCTGGCGGATTACAAGCCCATCATCGACCTGAACGAGCTGCTGAGCAAGTAAGTGTGACGGACGGGCCGCAGGCGGTCCGGAGGAGGAACTATGCAGGAACCGCTGCTTCGGTTTGACGATGTGAGCAAGGTGTACAGGAACGGCGTGCAGGGGCTCTCCCACGTGTCGTTCTCTGTGGAGGCGGGGGAATTCGTCGCGGTGATCGGCCCGTCCGGCGCGGGGAAATCCACGCTGCTCCGGTCCATCAACCGGCTGCAGGACATCACGTCCGGCCGGGTGCTCATCCACGGGGAGGACATCTCCCGCGAATCCGGGCGGAAGCTCCGCGCCATGCGCGCCGGCATCGGCATGATCTTTCAGAATTACAATCTGGTGTACCGCCTGTCGGTCATGCAGAATGTGCTCCACGGCCGGCTGGGCTACATGTCTTCCTGGCGGGGCATGCTCGGCCTGTACTCGGAGGAGGACCGGGAGAAGGCGGCGGCGCTCCTCGAGGAGATCCAGATGGGGGATTTCCTGAATGCGCGGGCGGCGGACCTCTCCGGCGGGCAGAAACAGCGCGTGGGCATCGCCCGGGCGTTCATGCAGGAGCCGGAGCTGCTCCTCTGCGATGAGCCCATCGCTTCGCTCGACCCGTCCAGTGCGAAGATCATCATGGATATGCTGAGCGCCATGACGAAGCGCCGCCACATGGCGTGCCTCGTGAATCTCCACCAGATCGATGCGGCGAAGACGTACGCGGGGCGCATCATCGGCCTGCGCCGCGGCACGGTGGTCTTCGACGGGCCGCCGGAAGCGCTCACGGACGCCGCGGTGGAGACCATCTACGGCGTGCCCGCTTCGGAGCTGGCCATGAAGGAGTGCGTATCATGATGAATCGTCAGGAACTGTATGTGTGCCGCACTATGGCGGGCATCCTGCTGCTGTCTTTTCTGATCGCCACATACTACACGGGGTTCGATCCCATGGCAGTGCTGCTCCATCTGGGTGAGGCGTGGACCTTTCTCACGGAAGATTTCCTGCCGCCCCGTTTCCAGTTCACTCCGGTCATCCTGGAGAGCCTCGCCGTGACGGTGGCGCTCGCCATTTCTTCCGCCTCCGTGGCCGCGGTGCTCGCCGCCGGCGCGGCCGTGCTGGGGAGCGAGCTCCTGTCTCCGTCGAGGGCACTCGCCGCGGCGGTGCGCGGAACGGCGACCTTTCTCCGCAATATCCCCACCCTCGTGTGGGCGTTCATCCTGTTTTCCTCTCTCGGCGTTGGCACGGGCGTGGGCTTCACCGCGCTGGTCATCACCAGCTTTGCTTTCATGACCCGCACCTTCATCGAAGTGATCGACGAGATCCCCGCGGGTGTGGTGGAGAGCCTCACCGCGGTGGGCGCGTCTTTCTGGGAGCGCATCTTTCAGTGCGTGTTCCCCTCGTGCATCACGGGCTTCATCTCGTGGTACCTGTACTGCCTGGAAGTAAATATCCGGTCGTCCACCATCGTGGGCATGGTGGGCGGAGGCGGCATCGGCATGGTGCTCCTGTCGTACCTGAAAGCGTTCAAATACGCGGAAGCTTCCGGCATCATCCTCATGATCGCAGTCATCGTCATCCTCGTGGACCGATTGACAGATTTCCTCAGAAAGAAGGCAGCGGAGTGATATGGACAGCGCTCAGAACGCGGAAGCCATGACGGCGCCGCACGGACGGCAGGGCGGAAAGATCGACATCGGCGTGGCCGGCGGCGGGCATTTCATCGCAGGATTTCTCATCGGGGCAGCGGCGCTCACCGCCGCATCGCTCGCGCTGCTCGGCATCGACTGGGTGCGGCTCGCGGGCCGCGCGGGAGACATCGGGCTCATCTTCTGGCGGATGGCCCACTTTACGCTGGACCATGTGGACTTCACCCTGCTGTCCTTCATGGATACGTTTTCCATCATGGTGCTCGCCACCGTGTACAGCCTTTTCCTGGGGCTCGCCTTCGGCCTCCTCGCCGCGCGGAATGTCGCCGGGCCTGTCATAGCGCCGGTGGTGAAGGCGGTCTTCACCTTCCTTCGGGCAGTGCCCACGCCCGTGTGGGTCCTCCTCACGCTGGTGTGCTTCGGCTTCGGCCCTGTGGCGGGTATCACCGGCCTCTCGGTGCACACCGTGGCCTTTTTCACGAAATCTTTCGCGCAGGCTTTCGAAGATGTGCCGGAAGATACGGTGGACGCCCTGCGGGCTCTCGGCGCGACCCGTCTTCAGATCATCGCCTGCGGCATCCTGCCCTCGGCGGTGACCCAGCTCATCGCATGGACCGCGCTCCGTTTTGAAATCAATTTCTCCGAGTGCGCCATCCTCGGCATGGTCGGTGCGGGCGGCATCGGCTTCGCCATTTCCGCTGCCATCCAGAACTACGACTACGGCGAAGCGGGGCTGGCGGTCTTCCTCGTCTTCCTCTTTGCCTTCTGCATGGAGCGGGGATTCCTGTATGTCAAGAAAATCATGAAATAAAGAGGTAACGACATGGAATTTTACAATCCTGTGCATATTTTCGCCGGCCGCGGCGCGCTGGCCGATCTGGGGTGCATCGCCTCCCGCTGGGCCCTGCCCGGTTCCCGCGTCCTCCTCATCACCCGGGGGATGGACTTCGTGGAAAGTCCCGTCCGCCGCACGCTCATGGAGGCGCTCGCACTTTACGACGTGCGGGAAGAAGAATTTCCCGTTTCCAATCCCGATGTGATCGACATCGCCGCGCTCCTCACGAAAGTGCGGGGCCGCGCGTACGACCTCATCGTCGCCGTGGGCGGCGGCAGCGTCATGGATGCGGCGAAAACCCTTGCGGCGGCGCTGCATACGGACATCTCCAGCACGGACGGCCTGCGCCGCTTCATTCAGCAGGGCGGGACCCGGCCCATCCCACTCACCCCGTGGATCGGCATCCCAACCACGAGCGGCACCGGCTCCGAAGCGACCCCGTGGGCCACGGTCTGGGACCGGGAAAAGGAATGCAAGCTCTCCTTCTCTCATCCGGACAACTTCGCGGCCGCAGCCGTCATCGATCCGATGTGCACCCTCACGTGCCCGCTCTCCCTCACCATCTCGTCGGCGCTCGATGCAGCGGCGCACGCGGCGGAATCCTACTGGGCGCGCCGCACCAGCGAAGTGACGCGGGCCTTCTCCCTCCTCGCCATCCGCCTCATCCGGGAGCATCTGGAAGCGCTGGCGGACCATCCGGACGATGAGCGTCTGCGGGAAATCATCGGGAAAGCGAGCCTCTACGCGGGCCTCGCTTTCAGCAATACGAAGACCACCGTGTGCCACTCCGTCTCGTATCCCATTACGGAGAAATTCGGCGTGCCCCACGGTGCGGCAGTGGCCCTCACGCTGGGCGACTTCATGGCCTACAACAAAGACGCAGTCTCCGGCTACGACGATCTCCTCGAAGCCTTCCGCTGCGGGAGCGCCGAAGAAGTGAAAGACTGGATCTTCTCCATGCTCCGGAAAGGCGGCTTTGCCACCACTCTCCGCGGCTGCGGTATCCGCGAAGAAGATCTGTCGTACATCACGGCCCACGCTTTCACGAAAGGACGCGCGGACAACAATCCCGTCCCCGTGACGGAAGAAGCCGTCATGAACGTACTGAAGCGTCTCTATTGAGCTCTCCGTATCAAAACGCACTCTCCGGAGTGCGTTTTCTCGTGGGAGAAAATGAGCAGAGAGCACAGCGCCCGTGCCATGGACGGCAAGATAAAAGCCTCCTTCTTTCAGCTCGTCCGCGGCCTGTGATGCGGCGGCATCTGAAAGACAGGAGGTTTTTACATTTGGAATGAAATTCGGCAGATCACCTGCGAATGCGAGGAAAGGGTTCGGTCACGGCAGACACACCGGGCGGTCCCGCGGCGGGCAGGGGCAGACAGTCACTCTTTTTTCGGCAGCTTTTTCTGTTCTTTTTCCAGTTGGCGGATACTTTTATCCGGTGTGGGCAAATCTTCCGGCATAGTGCCGCCGAGTTCAGCGATGGTCTGCCGTACTTTGCGCCCCACATCGTAATGCGTCTGGTTCGCGGCTTTTTTGCCTTGGACATGGTCGCGGCGCAGTTTATCATCCGTCTGTGTGGCGCGGAACAGATTGGCGGCCAGTTCTGTGCTGCCCATGTGGTCGAGAATCGGCTCGTTCTTTTTCAATCCTTTGCGGCGGGCGATGCCCTGCGCGGTGAGGCCGCCGTACAATCCTTTATATCCGGCATTTTGGAAGACGGCATATTCCTGCGGCGTCTTGACGCCGGCTTCGGAGGCGGCGTCGGCCAGGGAACGGTTATGTCGACGGAGTTCTGCCCGGATAGCCATGCGTTTCTGGTCTTCTGTCAGCCGTTCGTAGCTTTCTGCGAGCTCCTGCTGGCGCGTTTTTACCGCGAAGTAAGCCTGCGCGAGCGCGATGGCTTTTTTACGCGGGTCGCCGTTCATGGCGATGAGATAACAGGCGTAGCGGGAGAGGTGATAGTCCTGAATGCTTCTTTGCGCGCCTTTACCAGCGACAATCATTTTGCGGACCTCCGCAAAGTGATCCTGCACGTTGTTTCCGCTGATGGAGCAGGCTACTTTTGCCCGGGCGATGGCGTCAGAAAATTGCCGCCACTGCTTGTATTCCAGCACGGGCATCAGCTCGCGGGCGCTCCAGTATTCCTGTCTATAGGTGTCGATGTGACGGATAGAGTCAAAAAGCGATTCGTCCATAATGGCCTCCTTTCTGCGTTTTGCATTTTCCAACAAATCCCACATTATTATAGAGAAAAGTTGTTCGCAAATAAAGGGGAGTTCCCGCCTATTTCCCTGTATAATAAGGACAGAGAAAAAGCAAGGCGGCCTGGATCCCGGGCGGAAGAGGGAAAGGAAAAGGAAGGAGGGAGAGCCATGCCGCGGCGGTGGATCATGCATGTGGATATGGACGCGTTCTTTGCGTCCATCGAGCAGAGGGAGCACCCGGAGTGGAAGGGGAAGCCCGTCATCGTGGGCGGGCTCTCCGGCCGGGGCGTGGTGTCCACCGCGTCGTACGAGGCGCGGGCGTTCGGCGTGCATTCGGCCATGCCCATGAGCCGCGCGCGGACGCTCTGCCCAGCGGGCATCTACGTGAAGCCGCGGTTTGCCCTGTACAAGAGCGTGTCCGACCAGATCCACGGCATCATGCTGCACTACGCCGCGGAGATCGAGCCCATCTCGCTGGACGAGGCGTTCATGGACATCACCGGCATGGGCACGCAGTATCCCACGCTGGGGGCCATCGGGCGGGCCATCAAGGCGGAGATCCGGGAGAAGACGGGCCTCGTGGCGTCGGCGGGCATCGCGCCGAACAAGTTCCTCGCGAAGATGGCGAGCGATATGGACAAGCCGGACGGCCTCACCATCATCCCGTACGGCCGGGAGGCGGCCATCCTCGCGCCGCTCCCCATCCGCCGGCTCTGGGGCGTGGGGGAGGTGACGGAGCGGAAGCTGCTGGACGCGGGCTTCCGTACCATCGGAGACATCCAGCGGGCGGCGCCGGGCGCGGTGGAGCGGGCCGTGGGCAGCCAGGCGGCGCTCCTTCGGGAGCTCGCGTTCGGGCGGGACGACCGGCCCGTGCGGGCGGAGCGGGAGGTGAAGTCCATCGGCGACGAGGAGACCTACGAGACGGACCTCACGGACGAGGCGGCCATCCGGCGGCGCATCGCCATCCACAGCGACGTGGTGGCGGCCCGGCTCCGGAAAAAACACCTCACGGCGCGCACGGTGTCCCTCAAGGTGCGCTTCGCCTCGTTCCGCACGGTCATGCGCTCCGTGTCCTTCGAGGAGGGGACGGACCTTGCGGAGGACATCGAGGAGGCGGCGCTCTCGCTCCTGGCGAAGATCCCCCGCACGGAGCCGGTGCGCCTCACCGGCGTGACCTGCTCGAATCTCGGGGAGGAGATGGAGACGCCGTCGCTCTTCCCGGACCGGAAGGCAGCGCTCCGCCGGGCGGCCCGCGCGGTGGACGCCATCCAGGAGAAATTCGGAAAAGACGCCATCCGCCGCGGGTTCTACATGGAGGAGGAGCTGCGGCGGAAGCCGGAGGAATGAACCGGCCCGCAGGCGTTTACTTCTGCCTGCCGGGTGAGTAAGATAGGAGCAGCACAGAGAAGGAGGTCCATCATGGTCAATACAGAACGGCTCAATCATACATTCTGCGATCTCGTCCGCATCTATGCCCCGAGCGGGAAAGAGGGCGGCGTACGCGATTATTTGAAGCGGTACCTGATGCGGCTCGGCGCGCGGGTCACGGAGGACGGCGCGGGGGCGGCCACGGGCGGCGCCTGCGGCAATCTCATCGCGGTCTTCCCCGCGAATGCGGAGGGACTGCCCGGCGTGGCCTTCACGGCGCACATGGACTGCGTGGAAAAATGCGAAGGCATCGAGCCCGTGCTCGAAGACGGCGTGTACCGCTCGAAGGGGGACACCATCCTCGGCGGCGACGACAAGGCGGGCGTCGCGGCCATTCTCGAAGCGCTCGCCGTCATGAAGGAGACGATGATCCCCCACGGAAAGATCCTCGCGGCCTTCACCGTACAGGAAGAGACGTCTCTCGGCGGGTCCCGCCATTTCGAGGGGAAATACGCCGAAGGCATCGACTTCGGCTACGTGCTCGATGCGGACGGCGCGCCGGGCACGCTGATCAATGCCGGCCCGGGCGAATACAAGATCACCTGCACCATGCACGGCCGGGCGGCCCACGCGGGCATCGCGCCGGAGAAGGGCGTGAACGCCGTCAAGATGGCGGCCGCGGCGATCGCCCGCATAGAGAGCGGCCGCGTCGACGAGGAGACTACGTGCAACGTGGGCGTCATCGAAGGCGGCCTCGCCACGAACATCGTGCCGGAGACCTGCGTCGTCCGGGCGGAAGCACGGAGCCGCAGCCGGGAGAAGCTCGAGGCCGTAGTCGCCCGCATGACGGAGGCCTTCCGCAGCGCGGAGGCCGATTTCCCCGGCGGCCGCGCCGAAGTGGAGACGGAGCTCCTCTACGAGGGCTTCCATATCGACGAGGACCATCCGGCGATGCGCCTCGCCCGGGCGGCCTGCGCGGAGAAAGGCTTCCCCGTGCGCGTGACCAGCACCGGCGGCGGCAGCGACGCGAACTGGTTCAACCGGAACGCTTTCCCGGCGATGCTCCTCGGCGTGGGCATGACCGATTTCCACACCTCGGCCGAATCGCTGGCGGAAAAAGACCTCATCGATTCCGCCGAATTAGTATACGCTATTATAGAAGCGGAGTCGCACGTCTGCGGACACTGAGCCGATGGTGCGGACGCCCCTGTCCTTTCGGATGGGGGCGTTTTCTGTGCCTGTCCATGGGCATTTCCTTACGCTCAGGAAATCGTGATGTTTCCCCGGCGGCCTGTGACGTAAAGGAAACTTTACGGGTGAGTATACTTTTTTACGATAGTCTTACACAAAATAGCATAGCTCCATGATATAATGAGGGCAACAAAACATGTACATCATTGATTCGCACCGGCACTGTGAGAACGCTTGTATTTCTGACAATGACTGTACATGCTCTTTTTGTTTCGGTTTGATTCGGGAAGGAGAGAATGATTTGAAACTCATCAAATGGCTGTGCCTGTTTCTGGCCTCGGTGATGACGCTCGCCTTTGCGGGCTGCGGCGGCGGAGACACGGCAAAAGAAGCGCCGAAGGAAAACGGGAAGACGGTGGTCACCTTCTGGCACGTGTACACGAAGAATTTCGGCGCGCCGGTCATCAAGCAGATGGTGGACGACTTCAACAAGTCCCAGGACAAGATCCTCGTGAAGGAAGTGTACAATCCGGACATGTATCCGGGCCTGATGAAGAACCTCCAGGCGGACGTCGCTTCCGGCAAATCCCCGTCCATCGCCATGATCGGCTACAATTACCTGGACTATTTCAATGAAAACTTCCAGTACGCTTCCCCGGTGGACCTGGCGAAGAAAGACACGAAGGACCCGGACTATCTGGAGAAGACCTTCCTGCCGAACGTGCTGGCGCTGGCGAAGACCGGCGACGCGCAGGTAGGCCTGCCCTTCTCCATCAGCGCGCCGCTCCTCTTCTACAATCCTGACCTCTTCACCGCGGCGGGCCTCGATCCGCAGGCGGCTCCGAAGACCTGGCAGGAAGTGCGCGACGATGCGAAGAAGATCCACGACGCCACCGGCGAGTACGGCTTCTACATGCAGGAATACCAGGACAACTGGGCGACCCAGGGTCTCCTCACCTCGAACGGCGCGGTGATCCTCGACGAGAACGGCAAGGCGGCCTTCGCTTCGAAAGAATCGGAAGAAGCGTACCAGCTCTATCAGGATATGGTGCTGAAAGACCAGTCTGCGCTCCACATTGCGGCAGATGAAGGCATCGCATCCTTCTACAGCGGCAAGGTGGGCATGCTCCTCGGCACCAGTGCGAAGATCGGCACCATCACCCAGTCTTCGGCCTTCAACGTGATGGCCTGCCCGTTCCCGGCCTTCGGCGACAAGAAAGTGGAGATCCCCGCAGGGGGCAACTTCCTCGCCGTGACGGCCCAGTCGGAAGAAGAACAGATGGCGGCGTGGGAATTCATCAAATTCATCATGCAGCCGAAATACCTCGCTCAGTGGACGATCAATACGGGCTACCTCCCGCCGCGGCAGGACGTGGCTGACGAACCGTCCGTCCAGGAAGCCATCGCGAAGACCCCGGCTCTCAAGGTGGCCTTCGACGAGCTGCCGAGCCTCACCCCGTGGGTGGCCTTCCCCGGCGACGTGGGCGTGAAGGCGGAGAAGATGTTCGCCGACATGCGCGACACGATCCTCTCCGGCGCCGCTCCGGCGGAAGCGCTGAAAGCGACGCAGGACGAGCTGAACAAGCTCCTCAAATGATCTCACAGCGCCAGTCAAGCGGAGAGCCGTCCCGAAAAGGCGGCTCTTCTGTCATTTACAGGAGGTCCTGACCAATGAAATCCGGCGAAGACCAGAGCGCCTGGCGGAAAAGGGAGAGGCGGCTCGCCTTCCTCTTCGTGCTGCCCTCGCTCGCGGTATTTATCCTCTTCATGTTTTATCCCCTGCTGTACACGCTGTACCTGAGCTTCTTCCGGTGGAACATGGTGTCTCCGAAGATGAAGTTCGTGGCGCTGGACAACTATGTGAACCTGCTCACCGACCCGGTGACGGTGACTATCGCGGAGAATACGCTCCTCTACATCGTCATCCTCGTGCTCTTCAATTTCCTCCTGCCCTACGTGCTCGCCTTCGTGAACACGTTCCTCATGCAGAAAGGGAAGTACGTCTACAAGACGCTCCTCTTCTCGTCCTCGCTTATCGCGCTCGTCGTGGGGGCCATCCTCTTCCAGTGGATCTTCAATCCGGTCTCCGGGCCGGTGGGGGCCATCGCGGACGCCGTGGGCGTGACGCTCCCCGCGTGGTCGAAGACGCCGGGGCTCGTCATCCTCGTCATCAGCCTCGTGGCGGTGTACAAAGCCTTCGGCTACAATTTCCTCATCCTCCTCTCCGGCATGAACAGCGTGCCCGAGGAGCTCATCGAGGCGGCGCGGCTCGAGAAAGCGCCGAATTCCAATATCTTCACGAAGATCGTGGTGCCGCTCACCTCGTCCACCGCGGTGTACATCCTCATCATGACCATCGTGCAGGGGCTCCAGTACGTCTTCACGCCCATCAAGGTCCTCACGCAGGGCGGGCCGAACGACGCCAGCTCCAACATCATCTACCAGGGCTACGATTACGCTTTCACCTTCTACGAGACCGGCATGTCCGCGGCGCTCGCCATCATCACCATGCTGATCTTCCTCGTGCTCCTCTACCTGGAATTCCGGTTCGTGGAGAAGGGAGTCTACTATGAAAATTAATTCCTCGGAAATCAAGTGGCACCTCATCTTCATCATCCTGGTGCTGCTCCTCATCTATCCGCTGCTCTTCTCTCTCTCCACGTCCTTCAAGACCATGAGCGAGGCCTTCCAGTCGTCCTCCCTCATCCCGGGAGACCCGACCTTCTCCGCGTACGAGCGCGTCTTCACCACCATCAACTTCGTGCAGATCCTGTCGAATACGTTCATCATCGCCACCATCGTGACCGTCTTCAAGCTGGTGACGAGCGTCTTCGCGGCGTACGCCTTCGTCTTCTTCCATTTCCGCGGCAAGACCGCCCTCTATTTCCTGCTCATCAGCACCATCTTCATCCCCTTCACCGTGACGATGATCCCGAACTACATCACCCTCTCGAAAGTGGGCTTCGTGGACAGCATCTACGGCGTGGCGCTGCCGCAGCTCGCCGACGCGACGGGCATCTTCCTCCTGCGCCAGTACATGAAGGGCATCCCCATGTCGCTCATGGAAGTGGCCGAGCTCGAGCGGGCCTCCCACCTCACACGGCTCCGCACCATCGTGGTGCCGCTCATCCGGCCGGCGATCCTCTCCATCGGCATCATCTTCTTTATCAATTCGTGGAATGAATACGTCTGGCCGGCCATCATGATCAAGAGCGAAGTGAACTACACCCTGTCGCTCGCGCTCCAGATGTTCGTCAGCTCCGAAGGCGGCACCGACGTGCCCGTGGCCATGGCCGTGGCGACGCTCACCATGCTCCTGCCCCTCGGCCTCTACGCCGTCTGCCAGAAATTCATTATCGGTACGTTCGCCCAGTCGGGCATCAAAGGATGAGGAAATACGATGTACAGCATTGAATTCAAAAACGTAGTGAAGCGCTTCGGCAAGACCGAAGTCATCAAAGGGCTCAATCTCTCTATCCGGAAAGGGGAGCGCCTGATCCTCCTCGGCTCCTCCGGGTGCGGGAAATCTACCATCCTCCGCATGATCAGCGGCCTCGAGACCATCACCTCCGGCGAGCTCTACCTCAACGGGACCCTCGCGAACGACATGGACCCGGGCGACCGCGGCATCGGCATGGTCTTCCAGAATTACGCCCTCTTCCCGCACATGACCGTCGAGAAGAATATCGCCTACGGGCTGCGCATCCACCGCATCCCCGAGGACGAGATCGCCCGCCGGGTCGCGAAAGCCGTGGCCATCCTCAATCTGGACGGCCTCGAAAGCCGGCTTCCCCGCGAGCTCTCCGGCGGCCAGCGCCAGCGCGTGGCCCTCGCCCGGGCGCTCGTGAAACAGGCGGACTTCTTCCTCCTCGACGAGCCGCTTTCCAATCTGGACGCCCAGCTCCGCGGCCGCGCCCGGAAAGAACTGGTGCGCATCCACGAGATGTACGGCCAGACCATGATCTACGTCACCCACGACCAGATCGAAGCCATGACCGTGGGGCAGCGGATTGCCGTCATCAACGACGGGCGCATCCAGATGCTCGACACGCCCCACGAAGTGTACCGCCGCCCGGCGAACCTCTTCGTGGCGAAGTTCATCGGCTCCCCGTCCATGAATATCTTCGACGGACGGACCGCCGCCGGCGCGATGCGCCTCAACGACACGGAAGTGCCGCTCACGCCCGGCTGGGCTGAGAAGACCGGCGCCTCCGGCGCGGAACGGCTCCTCACCGGCGTCCGCCCCGAAGACATCACCCTCACCGCGGAGCCCGAAGCCGGCTCCGTCCCCGTGGAGATCCAGTACCACGAAGACTACGGCAGCCGCGTGGGCTACTACTTCACCGTGAACGGCGAAGAAGTCATCGCCATCATGCGGGACGACGTGCTCCACGGCGCGGGCCACGCCTACTGGAAGCCCGATCCGAAGACCCTCCACTTCTTCGACGCGAAGACCGAGAGCAACGTGGGCTACCCCGCGGAGGCCGCCGAATGAAATACTTTGTGAGCGACCTCATCGTGGGCATGCGGGGCATCCGGGATTTCGGCGCGTGGGTCTCCTCCGTGGGCCGGGACGACTTCGGCGCGGAATTCTCCGCCTTCACCCACAGCGAATCCTACTGGCGCGAGCTGGCGGACGAAGTCGTGCCCGCCTGCACCGCGCCCATGACCTTCCACGGCCCCTACGTGCAGATCGAAGCCACCGCGCCGCTGGACTCGCCCGAACACGCCTGGCTCATGGAGAGCTACGAGCGCGTCTTCGCCCTCGCCGCCCGGTACGGCGTGCGCCACGTCGTCTTCCATTACTCCCAGCTCCAGTTCGCGCCGGACGCCATCCCCGCCGCGCAGGCCAACGCCCGCGCCGTCATGCGGGACCTCGTCGCCCTGGCCCGCCGCATGGGCGTGCACTTCGTCATCGAGAACCTCTGCCGCCATCCGAAAGAAGGGCAGCACCTCTTCACCAATGACGAATATTTCCAGCTCTTCGAGGACATGCCCCAGGCGGAATCCCTCATCGACATCGGCCACGCGAACGTGAACGGCCTCGACATCGAGCGGTTCCTCGCCCTCTACGGCCCCCGCGTGCGCGGCTTCCACGTGCACAACAACGACGGCCTCGAAGACCAGCACCGCGACTACCACGACGGCACCGCCGACATCCGCGCCATCATGCGCTGGGCCGGCCGCTATACCCATGACGCGGACATCGTCATCGAATACGAACCGCACGAACACCTCACCCCGGCCGAGCTCCTCGAAGAGATCGACGAGCTCAAGAGCTGGGTCGAAGAAGGGCAGAAGGCCTGAAACAAAAAAGAAACGCTCCTTCCTTTTCCGGAGGGAGCGTTTTAGCGTGGAAATTTTCAGGGAAACGGGCGGGGAGCCGTTCTTCTCATGAGAAAAGCGGGATGCATTTTCGGCGCGGTGCGTATCGGCCCATGGGGGAGCAGGCCCACATGGAGGGGCCGTATGTGCTTGCTCATGGGGAAGCAGGCTCACATACCGATGCCGTACGTGTCCGGTCATTTACGGATGGGTCCATTTCAGGAATATGATTCCATGGTCGCTACTTTCCTTCTTCTCCAAAGAAGAATGGAAAGCAGCAAAGGAAGAAGTTGCCGGCCAGGCGAAAAAGGACCTGTCGGCGGGGCATCCTGCTGCTCAGTTTGTAATTCCCGTTCAGCGCAAATGCGGCGCTGACGACAGAGCGACAAGCATGCCGGGACAGTACAAACTGCAA
>ERZ826016.725-NODE-725-length-38314-cov-4.524295_pt1 | contig 38314 bp, 40 predicted proteins | sample MGYA00519872_ERZ826016 | MGnify/ENA primary metagenome ERZ826016 (study PRJEB31778, sample SAMEA3449218) | human gut metagenome | biome: human gut; feature: human-associated habitat; material: faeces | place: United Kingdom | collected 2010/2012 ... | reverse complement strand
AAAGATCCTTCCTCGTCGTATCACAGGAAACTGTGCAAAGCATCAGAGAGCTCTTACAGTTGCTATCAAGAGAGCACGTCATCTTGCTATGATGCCTTACGTTTGCGAATAGACCTGGTAATACCAAGGGTTTCAGCGTTTGGAGACGTAGCGTTGACACAAGTTTGACACAACATTTGACCAACGATTCAGAAGATGGATCGTTGGTCTTTTTTTATGTAATGACATAGTGACAATATCTAATAATGTTAAGTTGGTTTATTATGGGAAAGAATAAAATTATGGCATATTATACTTGATTAAGAACTATAGCAATGATACAATAATGCAAAATGTTGACATCAAATACATTTTTAATTTCCAAAATGTTGATAATACGCACTGGTAGAAAGAAATTTTGTTGATGGGGGTATTATGTTAAAAAGAAAAGCAATTGCTTCAATAAAAAACTGGGTTAACACAAAAAATAAAAAATGCCTTGTTGTACAGGGAGCCAGGCAAACAGGAAAAACATATATTATTGAACGGTTTGCAGAAGACAATTATGAGGAACTGCTTGAAATCAACTTTAAGCAGATGGTTTCTGCCGTTGACATTTTTTCCGGTGATCTTACGGTAGATAATATGGTTATGGCTATGCGTTTCCGCTTTCCTGAAAAGAAAATTCTGCCAGGGAAAACTTTGATTTTTCTCGATGAGATTCAGGAGTGTCAGGAAGCAATCACATCCCTTAAATTCTGGGCAATCGATAACAGATATGATGTTATTGTGTCGGGATCGCTTCTTGGAATCGATTATAAACGTGCATCGTCTTATCCGGTCGGTTATGTTGATTATCTGAGAATGTATGGGATTGATTTTGAAGAGTTTCTCTGGGGAATGGGGATTTCTGAAGACATGATCGGAAACCTCTGCGGATATCTGGAATCAAAGACCGTGATACCTGAGGCGATTCATTCCCAAATGATGAATTATTACAGACAGTATATAGCAATAGGTGGTATGCCGGAAGCTGTACAGAAATATGTAGATACAAAGGATTTCAGAGAGGTTGATAAGATACAGAGGAGTCTCTTATTGGGATATCAGTATGATATAGCACATTATGCAACTGCGGAAGAAAAGGTAAAAGCAGAGAAATGTTATCTTTCACTTGCAAAGCAGCTGCTTGATAAAGAAAACCACAAATTTCAATATAAAGAAGTTGAGCATGGAGGCAGAGCACAAAAGTATTTTTCAAGTATTGAGTGGTTGCTTCGTGCAGATATGGTACATTTAAGTAAACTTGTGACGGATGTCAGATTTGATCTGGATGATTATGCAAGAGATGATTTTTTCCGGGCTTATACAACTGATTTATCATTGTTGATGGCGATGAAGGACTTTTCATTAAAACAGCATATTGTAGAAAACACTTTAGAGGGAAATTCCAAAGGCGGTATCTATGAATATGCAATAACAGATGCTCTGTATAAAAAGGGATATCAGTTATATTTTTATAAAAATGAGACAACGAAAAGAGAAATAGATGTAGTGATCCAAAAAGATGGAATGGTAGTTCCGATTGAAGTAAAAGGCGGAAATACGAGGGCAAATTCCTTAAAGTCACTTATGAAGAATCATAAAGATATTTCTTATGGGTATAAATTTGCAGATGGAAATATCGGTGTGGGCGAAGATGGTATCATTACATTGCCGCTGTATATGATTGCATTTATTTAATTCATCCATCTTCCACGTTTGGCCCCGCCTCAGATATGGGAAAGAGTTCTGCCAGCTTTAAGACCGGCTGCCTTTTGGGATAGCCGGTCCTTTTGCATGTTTCTAAGATAAATTAATCAAAGATGATCAGAGCCATAAATACAACCGGCTCATTACCAATTGGTTTTAAGGCGTGTCCGCATCCGTCTGGTGTATAGGTTACATCTCCGGCTTTTACAGTGCGTGTGGTTCCGTTATCGTTATATTCTGCGGTACCGGAAAGAATGTAATACGTCTCGCTTTCGTTTTTATGTTCGTGATAACCAAGGGAAGATCCCGGCTGAATGGTTACCTGTGCATACAGACCACATTTTCCATTTAATTCTTTTTCTCCGAGGATGCGTTTGATGGTTACTTCGCCATCTCCACCGGCCATGTTTTTAACTACTTCTGTTACTGTTTCCATTATGAGTACCTCCTTGTGTAGTGGTTTACGCCATTACTATAGCATAGTTTGCACAAAAGATAAATCTTATTATACAGCTTTTGCCTGTGTCTGTCTGGTTCTGGCTTCGGTCATTGCATAAGGATCGAGAATAGAATCCAGTTCGTTTTCTTTTAACAGACCGTATTTCAATACGAGGGTTTTGACCGGAATATCTGTTTTTAAGGATTCTTTTGCCAGACTTGCAGCTTTTTTGTAGCCGATGTACGGACACAGGGCGGTGGTGATACCGACGCTTGCATCGAGAAGTTCGTGGCAGCGTTTTTCATTTGCGGTGATGCCGAGGATGCAGTTGGCGGTCAGGGTGTCCACTGCGTGTGTCAGTGTGGTAATGGAGTCAAAAAGATTGTAAAAAACAACCGGTTCAAAAGCGTTTAATTCCATCTGACCGGCTTCTGCCGCCATAGTGATGGTCGTGTCGTGACCGATAATATGAAACGCAACCTGTGAGACAACTTCCGGGATGACTGGATTGACTTTGCCGGGCATAATGGAAGAACCATTCTGCATGGCCGGAAGTGTAATCTCACCGAACCCGGCTTTTGGTCCGCTTGCAAGGATACGCAGATCATTACACATTTTGGATAAGTTGATCGCACATGCTTTCAGGCAGGAGGAAACGCGTACAAATCCGTCCAGATTCTCGGTGGCATCAAACAGATCGTCGGCCTGGGTCAGCGGGTAGCCGGTGATCTTTCCAAGGGTTGGCACAATATTATCTAAATAAAACGGGGACGTATTGATTGCTGTGCCGATAGCGGTTGCACCCATGTTTACGGTATACATTTCCGTGCGGACTTTTGTAAGACGGTCACGGTCACGGGAAATCATGGTGGCATAAGAATGGAACGTCTGACCCAGACGCATCGGCACAGCGTCTTCGAGCTGTGTACGTCCGATTTTTACAATGTGGTCAAACGCTGCAGCTTTGTCATATAAGGCATCCGTTAAAAGGGAAAGGCTTTTGTCTAAAGGCTTGAGAAGATCGAGAACCGTTAATTTTCCGGCGGTTGGAATGACATCGTTTGTGGACTGTGCCATATTGACGTGGTCATTTGGATGAACAATCGTATAATCGCCTTTTTTGCCACAGAGCATTTCTATGGCTCGGTTGGCAATGACTTCATTCATGTTCATATTGGCACTTGTTCCCGCTCCGCCCTGAATACCATCGACAATAAAATCTTTGTCGAACATGCCACAGATGACTTCGTTTGCAGAGGCTTCAATTGCATTTGCAATTTCCGGTTTCAATCTTCCGGCTTTTCGGTTGGTAATGGCAGCTGCCCGCTTGATTTTTGCAAGATTTTTAATGAAAACAGGATGTAATTTTGTTCCGGTAATCGGAAAATTTTCTTTGGCCCGTAAAGCCTGTACGCCATAATAGGCATCTTCTGGGACTTCCATGGTTCCGATGGAATCTGATTCTAAACGCATGTATTCTTTCATAATTTGCTCTCCTTATATTCATCTGTTGTCAGTTGTCTGTTTTTGTTTCTTTTCTGCGCGCTTTTTTCAATGGGACGAGAATAGCACTCCTGACACAAAAGGTAAATACTTTAAGCGATATTTGGAAAAACAGCCAGAAATTAAGATATATAGACAAATAAAATAAAGAAAAAATAGAGGAAACCTAATAAAATAAGGCGATTTTACAGGAGTGGGATATAAAAAATGAGCTGCTATTGGGGATTGCAAATGTAAATACCTGTGCTATAATGACCTCATAATTTAAAAATGGTTGTGAAAAGAAGGACACAGGCGTCTAAGCAGGTGTCCTTCTTTGCGTATTTATGGAAAAATCGAGGTTTGTGTCATGAAAAAACTGGATAAAGTAGATAAAAAAATTATACAGATTCTGCAGAAAAATGCCCGCACACCGCTCAAGGAGATTGCCGCACAGGTATTTTTGTCATCACCATCGGTGTCTGCAAGAATTGAAAAACTTGAACACGAGGGTGTGATCATCGGCTACACGGCAAGGGTAAATCCACTGTATCTTAATTACCATATTAAGGCTTTCATCAATCTGGAGGTGGAGCCACTATAGAAGCCGGTATTTTATCCGTTCATTGAAAAAATTCCAAATGTGGTGGAGTGCAATTGTGTGACAGGGGATTATTCGATGCTGATTGAGACATTGTTTGAGACCACGGCACAGCTGGATCATTTTATCAATGAACTGCAGCAGTTTGGGCGTACAAAGACGCAGATTGTGTTTTCTACATCTGTGGAACAGCGGGAAGTGCCGATTGTGATGGATGAGAAGTAGAGGCCGGTTGCATTCCTTATAGAATCTGGCGTATAATAAGATCACTGAAATAACAGAAAACAGGGATAATGATTGTGATGAAAGAGAATCAGGACCGTAACATACAAAATGTATATCGGCAGATAGTGGAAATTTCAAAAAAATATCAGGTGAAAAAAGTAGTATTATTTGGATCACGTGCGCGTGGAACTAATATGCCAAAAAGCGATATCGATCTGGCGATTTATGGGTGTGCAGATTTTGGAGGTTTGTCAGATAGTTTAAATGAAGATCTGTGGTCACTTTTAAAGCTGGATATTATCAATATGGATGATAAATACGTGTCATCTGAATTGGTATCCGAGATAGAGAAAGATGGGGTTGTTTTATATGAAAAAGTTTGATCAGTATGTTAGACATTTGCAGGTGCTTTGTCGGGCAGAACAGGAAGATGTATGGCTGGAAATGTTGCGTGATCGAAATGATGCCACACATATTTATAATGAAGAAGCAGCACAGCAACTGGTTGAAAAAATTCTGCATCAGTATATTGGAGTGTTTGTCTCGTTGGAACAGCAGATCCGTGCCCGGTATGGAGATGAGGTGTTAGAACAGCTATGACAAAGTGGTATCGTGCGTGTGTGAACTATATTCATTCTGTGCCGGAATATAACGGTGCACTCGAACAGGAACGATTTACGGAAAAAGCCGCAATTGCAGCAATACATAAATTAAAACGCTATTATGATGAAAAGCATTTTGTAAAAGATCCGGATTATATGGTGCGGATGGATCGGCTGCTTTCGGTGATTAAGGATCATGAGACGGATGAAGAGATGGATCAGTGGAAGGTCTGGCTGAAATATTTTGTCACTATGGGTGGCGGTGAGTGGAATGAATTCTGGGGAGATGTGAAATAAGAAGAAAACAGCAGGGAATTTATGATGGATATCATAGATTTCCTGCTGTTTCTGCATAAAAGGATGTTGATACATCGTATGTTGAGGTTTATGGTTTTTGGAAATATTCTACAAATTAAATATTTCAAAGCGTTAAGATGTTACAGTTAAAAAGTCAATCATACAGAAAAATGATGATGAGAGATAATCTGCTTGCGAAATAAGAAAAAGGATGTTAACATAATAGCTATCGGAAAAGTTTGGAGAAAGAAAAATAAAAAGATCGGAGGTGAAAGAAGGATGACACAGGAAGATATTGTGATTTTATCACAGTTGTTAGATCAGAAATTTGAACCTGTATACACAAGGCTTGATTTACTGGAGAGTGATGTCAGGGAACTCAAAAGTGGAATGTCTGAAATAAAACAGAGAGTAGCCAGTGTGGAACAGAAAGTAACGGAACTGGATCAGAGAGTAGCCAGTGTGGAACAGAAAGTAACGGAACTGGATCAGAGAGTAGCTGGAGTGGAACAGAAAGTAACGAAGCTGGAACAGAAGGTAACGGAACTGGATCAGAGAGTAGCCAGCGTGGAACAGAAAGTAACGAAGCTGGAACAGAAGGTGACGGAACTGGATCAGAGAGTAGCCGGAGTGGAACAGAAGGTAACGGAGCTGGATGAAAAGGTAACGGAACTAGATCAGAAGTTTACGGTACTGGATGAAAAGGTAACGGTATTGGATCAGAAGTTTACGGTATTGGATCAGAAGTTTACGGTACTGGATGAAAAGGTTACCGGTTTGGAATTGGTAATTGAAAATGAAACAAATGTAAATATCAGACGGATTGCAGAAGGGCATTGTGATTTAGTGCGTAATTTGAGGGAAGCACGCAAAGTAGATGATGAAAAAGAATTGCTTGCCATTCGCGTGACGGTGTTAGAATCTGATATGAGTAAAGTAAAACATCAGCTTGCAATTACATAATCTTGCGGATCGCGGTGCCTCGGCACCGCGACTTTTTAGGATGGGGAAAATATGATTACATTGAATGATTACTTATATTCGGGGGATACAGTTCTTCGCATTTTAAAAAAATACATAGCGGATTTACGTATTTCGGCGGTACAGAAACATAATGAAGTGGATTTAGTGCATTGTGACTTTTTGATACAGATTATGGAACTTTTGGAACACAATGATTTCCTGACTTCGCAATCGCAGAAGATTCGTGAGTTTTATAAATATATGGCACAGGAATATCCATATTTATCTTTTACTTTCAAGGGACGAATTAAGTCGTTGATTCGCGCAGAGGGAAAGTTTAATGGATATATTGTGGAATACATATACGATTATTATGAAAAGAATGGATCATATCCGTCTGTGTCAGAAATCAAGGAGCGTTTGAACTGTTTTCGCGATTTGATCGCGTACCGTATTGTGATTTCCATGCCACGGTGTCATATGAAACAAAAACAGGATCGCAAGAAGGAAGAGATCAGGTATTTATATCGGATTGCCAATGTATTGCCACAATTTTTGGAAGAACGTGGATTTACGGCAGAGCCGACAGGTGGGGTTAAAAGAAGTAATTCTTTACTATTGGATGATGCTGTGCGCCCATATTACAGGGATTATATTGATGGGGAAAGTACAAATTCATATCGTTCGCTTCATATAACGTTTTTTGACAACAGTGCCCGGTGTTATATGGAAATGCAGCTTAGAACAAAAGAGATGGATGATATTGCAGAAATTGGAGTAGCGAATCATTTATTTTATGAAAAGAAACAGGAAACTTCCAGAGGACGGAGAGATGCGATTTTACAAGGCGGCTGTATTTATTTTGACGAGGCTTATGAGCGTTGTAGATTGTTACAGAACCTTGATCTGTCAGGGGTAGATGTAAATATGTTTACGGCAGTGAATAATAGCCTTATGAATGATGGATGTGGTCTTTTTCGGGGGCGGCTGATTTTGCCGTATGAGCATTTATCAAAATTCCAGAATGATATGATTGATTAAAGGAGCTGTAAAATAAGTCCCTAATATAAGAAACGCCAATTCCGGCAAATGTCGGTTTTGGCGTTTCTTTGTATTAACTTTTCTATGGCAATCCTTCCGCAGGCTTGTTTTATTTTATATATGGAACCGTTTAATGTCAGGTCAATGCTGAAATCAATCAGACCGGATTTAATACATTTTTCCGGTTCTTTTCTTTTTTTGATGTTTTCATTTTGGGAACCTTTTCCTTTTTGGAAAATAAGGTATGTTTTTTCTGCAATTTTCCACGAATTTCTGCACTTAACTGGCGGTAGCGTTCCTCCGTCATATCGTTTTGTTCCCGGATGAGATAGTTCATTTCTTTCAGGACGGTTTCACGGATTTCTTTGCTGATATCGAGTGTGAGAGCTTCGTTATTCTGTGCGATTGCGTGCCCTACAATGTCACTCATCAACTCCCGAAATTGTGCCATGCGTTCTTCTGCGGAAAGGGTATTTACAGGCAGGTTGGTTTTATCTGCGTTCTGTCGATCCGGTTTGGCTGCAGCTGTGGGATGATGTTCCCGGTTACATGTGGGCAACGGATCAGTGGCAACAGAATCCGGCAAGGAAATACCGGAAGCTTCCGGTTTTTTATTATGTAATATCATGCGGATTGCTTTTAGCTGATATCCTTTTTCTTTTAGTTCTTTGATTTTTTGAAATTCCTGTATGTTTTCTCGTGTATAGTATCGATGTCCCATCTCGTTTCGCGGGATGGTCAGGTCGAGTTCTTCTTCCCAGTAACGTAACACATGGGTTTCCACACCGGCCAGTGCGGCGGCATCGGAAATCATGTAACGTACTTTTTCCACGATAACATGTCCTCCTTTTGAGTTATTTATTTTGGGCGATTTCACAATCGCCTTTTGCGTTTATTATAACTTTTTAAAAAGGTGAGTTCAAACATTTTCCATCGTATTTTTCTGACATTTCTCGCAGTTTATAAAAATAGACCTTGACATTTGAGGTTTATAAGAATAAACTGAAGACAGGTTGATAGCTATAAACCTATGGAGGAGAAAAAGATGGAATATATAAAATTATGTGACAGTGATTACCGGTTTATGTGTGTCGTATGGGAGCATGCCCCCGTCAACTCCGGGGAACTTGTAAAGTTATGTCAGGAACAGCTTGGCTGGAAAAAATCCACGACTTATACGGTTGTACGGAAAATGTGTGAAAAAGGATACATTGCCAATGAGGATGCAACGGTTTCTGTTTTAATTCCAAAGGAACAGGTGCAGGCAGAGGAATCCCGGTATTTTGTGGATCGCACATTTGACGGATCACTGCCAGGGTTTATCACAGCATTTCTTGGAGGAAAGAAAATTTCCAAAAAAGAAGCAAAGCTGCTCAAGAAAATGATCGACGAGCATAAAGAAGGGTAGGGGCAGAGAATGGAGAAGGCAAGTGTAATTTTTCTGGCATTTCTGCAGCGGAATGGCATGGTGGCGGTTGTAATTCTCGCGGTGTTTGCAGTGCGCGCGCTTTTGCGGAAATGTCCCAAAAAATATTCCTATGCATTGTGGGCAATTGTTGGAATCCGTATGTTATTTGATTTGCCCATTGCATCAGGATGGAGTTTGTTTAATCTGTTTCGTCTGGTAAAAAGCAGATCACAAATGAGTGAGATTGCACACTACACAGGAGTATCTGGAGTGCATGCGCAAACGGCAGTACAGAATGTGACGCAGATATCTGCCGGTTCACGTGTGACAGGGGATGCAGCTTCTGAAGCTGGTTTGACAGGAGCTATGACGACCTCACAGAAAATTTGTGCGGTGTTGTTTTTTGTCTGGCTGATCGGGATATTTTTATTTTTAGGATATGGAATGTATTCCTATATCAAATGCCGCAGTATGGTACGGACAGCAGTACGTTTAACCGTAAATGAAACATCTGGAAACGTCCGGCGGACCATAAAGATCTGGGAATGTGACTGTATTCCATCACCGTTTGTACTGGGAATTTTCTGCCCGCAGATTTATATTCCGTTTCGGATGAAAGAGGAGGAACAGCAGTACATCCTTGCGCATGAGAGCTGGCACATTCGCAGACATGATTCTTTATGGAAGCTGATTGCATTCGTACTTTTGGCTGTATACTGGTGGAATCCATTGGCATGGATTGCCTTTTTCTATATGACAAGAGACATGGAGATGAGTTGTGATGAGGCCGTACTTGCGCAGTTTGGAAATCAGATTAAAAAAGGATACAGCGCATCCTTACTTGCTTTTGCGATGGAGCGGCATCCGTATTCATTTGCCCCGGTTGCGTTTGGAGAGGCAGATGCAGGAAGGAGAATTAAGAACGTGTTGAATTTTAAAAAACCACATACCTGGGTGGCTGCGATTGCAACCGTTTTGGTTGCACTTGTGGCAGTAAGTTGTCTGACAAACCAGAAACCGTCGGAGACAAAAACAGAGCATACAACCGAGAAAGTGGATAGTACACAGCAGCCAGTGCAGGAAAATGCAGGAGCTGCGATAATAGAGCAGAATATCAGGGAATGGGCACAGGCATTTTGCGACCGGGATACAGAAAAAATTGTGCAGATGACATCCAAAGAGGTACAGTCGAATTTAGAGAAAATACATATTTTGTGGATGGATGGAGATACACCGTCATTTGGCTGGTCGAGTCCATGGCCATGGGGAGCCTTTGGCAGTTTCTTTGGTGGAACCGGAGAAGAAATGGATGGCTACTGGCTGCATGAAATCAATACGGAAGAACAGACTGCAGAGATTTTGTATTATGTGGAGTCATCAGATCCGCATGTGAGCGTGTGGATAGAGAATATCCATTATGCACAGGAAAATGGTCAATTTCAGATTACACAGGAAAAAATCAATCAGTTTGCTGACGGTCCGGATGCTAAAACGGATGGAATTGCATCTGCAGATGAGTTTGATACAGCATATGCGCAGGGAATCAGCGATACACAGATGGACTACTGTATAAACGGTATGGGTGAAGTGCTGAATAAGAATATGGTTCCAATTGGTGCATTGCTTGAGCCGACAGATGCAGCCCGGCAGCTTTTGAATTTATCGTCGGATAAAAAGCTTGTTTCCGTGGAAAAAGAATCTGAATCTGCAGATAAAACACAGGTCGGTATACAGATTACATTTTTAAAGGATGGACAGAAGCGGTATTTGTCTATGATCCAGCCATGGGGGAAAGAGGGAATCTGGGTTCCGGCAGAAGCGAAAGAAGGCAAGTAAAAATTGTTTGACAAACTGTGATTGTCTTTCTATAATAATATAATTATAGAATACAAGCGAAGATGGGAACAAGTACCAATGTGTGGAACGAACAGAAAGCAGCCGGTAGATGAGAGGCACACGGAAAGCACAGATGGATTTATGGAAAAGCCATAAACCGAGCGATAAGGAATCCCCCCAGCAGGCTGGGTCCCCCCTGCCACGGCTTATGGAACAAACATAAACCGGGCGATAAGGAATCCCCCCAGCAAGCTGGGTCCCCCCTTACCGCAGGGAATACATCCCTGAGCTTTACACCGAACGCGCAGGCAAGTAGGCTGTAACGGAGTAGTGCCCGTTAGACGCACTGGAGTGTAGCTGCACTCGCGGAGGCAGGCTGTGTGAACAGCATGCGAATTAAGGTGGTAACACGAGAGATCCCCCTCGTCCTTATAATTAGGACGAGGGGATTTTTATTTGGATTTTTATAGATATGGAGCAAAGGGACATAAAGCCCCAGAAAAATCAAAAAAGTTAAATTACAGGAGGAAACCCAATGACACTTTACGACGAACTGGTTGCCCGCGGTCTGATCGCACAGGTAACCGACGAGGAAGAAATCAAGGAACTCATCAACAATGGAAAAGCAGTATTTTATATCGGTTTTGACCCGACAGCTGACAGTCTGCATGTGGGACATTTTATGGCACTGTGTCTGATGAAACGTCTGCAGATGGCAGGAAACAAGCCAATCGCGCTGATCGGCGGTGGTACAGCCATGATCGGTGATCCATCCGGACGTACCGATATGCGTCAGATGATGACACCGGAGACCATTCAGCACAACGTAGACTGTTTTAAAAAGCAGATGAGCCGTTTCATCGATTTCGGGGAAGGCAAGGCAATGCTGGTAAACAATGCCGACTGGCTGATGGATTTAAACTACATTGATGTACTGCGTGATGTTGGTGCACATTTTTCCGTAAACCGCATGCTGACAGCAGAATGTTACAAGCAGCGTATGGAAAAAGGATTAAGCTTTCTGGAGTTTAATTACATGATTATGCAGAGTTACGATTTCTACACACTGTACCAGAAATATGGATGTAACATGGAATTCGGTGGAGATGACCAGTGGAGCAACATGCTCGGTGGTACGGAACTGATCCGCCGGAAGCTTGGAAAAGATGCGTATGCCATGACGATCAATCTGCTTTTAAACTCTGAGGGAAAGAAGATGGGAAAAACACAGTCCGGTGCCGTATGGCTTGATCCGAACAAGACTTCTCCGTTTGACTTCTTCCAGTACTGGAGAAATGTGGCAGATTCCGATGTGTTAAAGTGCATCCGCATGCTGACCTTCCTGCCATTGGAGCAGATCGATGAGATGGACAAATGGGAAGGTGCCAAGCTGAATGAAGCAAAAGAGATTCTCGCTTATGAGCTGACCAAACTGGTACACGGTGAGGAAGAGGCAAAGAAAGCCAAAGAGGCATCCCATGCACTGTTTGCAGGCGGCGGGGTTTCTGCACATATGCCGACGGTTGAAGTGACTGCAGATGATCTGTACAATGACAAGCTCGATATCATGGCAGTTCTTGTAAAGGCTTCTCTGTGTGAGAGTCGTTCCGATGCACGTCGTGCCGTACAGCAGGGTGGAGTCTCTGTGGACGGTGAGAAAGTTACAGACATCAGTACCAGTTACACGCTCGACGAGTTTGCCGGAGAAGGAAAGGTCGTAAAGCGTGGTAAGAAGAAGTTTGCAAAAGTCATCAGTAAATAAGAAGTTCGTATTGACTAACTCAAGGGCCGTTTGTTATAGTTTACCTAATTCATAGACAAAAGTATGTGAGGGAGTAGTTCGCACATTGTGTGACTTGTCAACATACCGGTCATTTGGACCTGGCAAGCCTTAAAGAATGAGACTCATGTGCACCGGAAACCGTGGCTGCAGTCGCGGTTTTCGCTGGTGCGCATTGGGTCTCTTTTTGATATATAAGGACAGAAGCGCAAGGTATGAATCCCCTCACAAAAGGAGAACATAAGAATGGTAATCGAGTTATTTTTGATTGGTGTCGGACTCTCGATGGATGCATTTGCGGTATCCGTCTGCAAGGGTCTTGGCATGGAAAAAATCAACAAAAAACACGCATTTCTGATTGGATTGTATTTCGGAGGATTTCAGGCACTGATGCCGTTTCTCGGCTGGGCACTGGGAATCCGTTTTCAGAAATACATTACTTCGGTCGATCACTGGATCGCCTTTTTCCTGTTGCTGTTTATCGGTGGCAAGATGGTGATTGAAGCGGTTCGTGACAAAGACGTGCAGGAAATTGGAGCAAAAGATCTGCCGCTGGATCACAAAGAAATGCTGCTTCTTGCAGTTGCAACCAGTATCGATGCACTTGCAGTCGGTATTACATTTGCCTTTTTAAATGTATCCATCATGGAAGCCTGTCTGATTATCGGATGCACGACATTTGTATTATCGGTCATCGGAGTGGTTGTCGGTAATTTTTTCGGCACCCGCTACAAAAGAAAAGCAGAGATTGCAGGTGGGGTAATCCTCATACTTATTGGCTTGAAAATACTATTGGAGCACTTGGGCATTATTGCCTTTTAACACATTATTTTACAGAAAGAGGGAAAAGATATGACAGAATTTATTTCAACATGTTCCATGCCGCTGGCAATTGTTTTTTTGATCGCAGGATTTTTCTTACTGGTCAAAGGGGCAGATGTTTTTGTGGAGGGAAGTTCCAGTATTGCAAAACGGTTTCATGTTCCGGCTATCATTATTGGACTGACCATTGTTGCCATGGGAACTTCACTTCCGGAGACTGCGGTTTCCGTTGTTGCAGCAATCCAGCATAAGAATACGCTGGCAATCAGTAATGTGGTCGGGTCTAATATTTTTAATATGATGGTGGTCATCGGTTTTTGTGCCATAATGACTCCGGTTGCCGTACAGAAAGCTACATTGAAACGTGATTTCCCATATTCCGTGTTTGCAGCGTTGCTGCTTATGATACTCGGTGGTGTGGGAATGAAACTGGGACGTTTTGACAGTGCTGTATTTCTGGTGTTTTTTGCCATATTTATCGGAACCATGATTCGTATGGCATTGAAAGCAGGAAAAGAAGGCGGGCAACTGCAAAGTGAAGAGATTGAAGCGGCAGAGGCACAGAAAGTAATGTCGATGCCAAAAAGCCTGTTGTTCCTTGTGGTTGGTGTAGCTGGTATTGTGATTGGCGGGGATGTCGTTGTAGACAGTGCCAGCAATATTGCATTAAAAATTGGAATGAGCCAGACGCTGGTAGGACTGACCATTGTTTCAATTGGAACCTCGCTTCCGGAACTTGTGACATCTGTTGTTGCAGCTCGCAAAAATGAAGTGGATATGGCACTTGGAAATGCCATAGGCTCTAATATTTTTAATATTCTGTTTGTACTTGGTCTGGCGGGAGTTATCAGTCCGATGCCGTTTTTGATGGAAAACATCATAGATATTATGATTCTGATTGTTTTGAGCCTGTTGATCTGGGGATTTGCATGGACAAAAGAAAAAATCAGCAGAAAAGAAGGTATTGTGATGCTGGTTTTATATGTGGTTTATGTGATTTATATCTGCATGAGATAGAAACTTCTGTGACAGGATGAATTTTGGAAAATAGTTTTTACAGGGGACAGGATATCAGGACTTTAATTTGCAGAAGGTTTTTTGACGGGAACATCAAGCACGCGTTTTACAGCACTTTGTAGTTCCGGATGCCGGCGATACATTTCGATGACATGCCGTTCATCTGCAGTGATCGGGAAGGATTTGTCTGCAGGGATGTGCAGGAGATTTCCGGTGAATGTGTCACTCTGATACAGTTCACAGAGCAGCAGCAGTGTTTCCGTGCGGGGATAGGCCTGATCGCTTTCCCATCCGTACACGGTTTTTTCGGCGACTGCGATATTGTACAGGTCATTCAGCTGTACAACTACGTCATGGATCGTCCAGCCACGATTTTTTCGCATCGTCTTTAAGGCTGCCCCGATTTGTATATTTTTCATGTTGGTGCTCCTTCTCAATTTATCTTTGGCAGTTTTGTATTGGAAAAAACTGGATAAAAGCATATTAGTCTACGGAAAAACAGGTCAGCAAGAAATTCTTGGCATATAAGAAAATATTCTTGAATAAACAGAAAAACGGACGAATAGGGGATACTTTACAAATGGCGTGGAATTCGGTAAAATGGGGAGAGTGAATGTGAGATAAGGAGGCCAAGAACATGGCAGAAAATAAAGGGAAGTTTTATATGACAACCGCGATTGCCTATACTTCAGGTAAGCCGCATATCGGAAACACGTACGAGATTATTCTTGCGGATGCAATTGCGCGTTATAAGAGAGCCGAAGGCTATGATGTCTATTTTCAGACCGGAACCGATGAACACGGACAGAAGATTCAGGAAAAAGCAGAGGCCGCAGGCATTTCACCGAAAGAATTTGTAGATCAGGTTTCCGGTGAGGTAAAGCGGATCTGGGATCTTGTGAATTCTTCTTATGATAACTTTGTCCGTACCACGGATGAGGATCATGAGAAATGTGTAAAGAAGATTTTTAAAAAGCTTTATGATCAGGGTGACATTTATAAGGGATCATATGAGGGAATGTATTGTACACCTTGTGAGTCTTTCTGGACAGAGTCCCAGCTTGTAGACGGCAAATGCCCGGACTGTGGACGGGAAGTGCAGCCTGCCAAAGAAGAAGCTTATTTCTTTAAGATGAGTAAATATGCAGACCGGCTCATTGATTATATCAATACCCATCCGGACTTCATTCAGCCGGTTTCCCGTAAGAATGAGATGATGAATAACTTCCTGCTTCCGGGACTGCAGGATCTGTGCGTATCTCGTACCAGTTTCAGCTGGGGAATTCCGGTAGATTTTGATCCGAAACATGTCGTATATGTCTGGCTGGATGCACTGACAAACTATATCACAAAGATTGGATATGATCCGGATGGTTCCACAGATCAGTTTAAGAAGCTATGGCCGGCTGATCTGCATCTGATCGGAAAAGATATTGTCCGTTTCCATACCATTTACTGGCCAATCTTTCTGATGGCACTGGATCTGCCACTGCCAAAGCAGGTATTTGGACACCCGTGGCTGCTTCAGGGCGGGGATAAGATGAGCAAATCCAAGGGAAATGTAATCTATGCGGATGACATGGTAGATCTGTTTGGCGTAGATGCTACCCGCTATTTTGTATTGCATGAGATGCCGTTTGAGAATGATGGCGTGATTACCTGGGATCTGGTCATTGAGCGTTTTAATTCTGACCTGGCAAATATTCTTGGAAATCTGGTAAACCGTACCGTTTCCATGAGCAATAAATATTTTGGTGGTGTGGTCACATCCACAGGAGTCACCGGTGAAGTGGATGCAGATCTGAAAGCTGTTGTGACAGCAACCCGTGACCGTATTGTAGAGAAGATGGCAAAACTTCGTGTGGCAGATGCAATTTCCGAAGTATTTGCACTGTTCCGCCGTTGCAATAAATATATTGATGAGACAACCCCGTGGGTACTGGCAAAAGACGAGGCACAGAAAGACCGTCTGGCTGAGGTCCTTTACAATCTGACCGAGTCCATCACGATAGGCGCAAGTCTTCTGCACCCATTCCTTCCGGAAACCGCAGAAAAAATCGTGGCGCAGTTATCGACATCATTGCGTGATTTTGATGAACTCAATCAGTTTGGACTGTATCCGGATGGAACAAAAGTAACCGATGCTCCGGAGATCCTTTTTGCAAGAATTGACGCAAAAGAGATCCAGCCAAAAGTGGATGCCATTCAGGCAAAGCAGAAGGAAGAGTACGAAAAAGAGCAGAAAGCATTAAATGGCGGAGAGTCCGCAGATGAAGCAGCCATTGATATGGATCCGAAGGAAGAGATCACATTTGATGATTTTACGAAGATGCAGTTCCAGGTGGGAGAGATTCTCTCCTGTGAGGCAGTTGCAAAGTCAAAGAAGCTGCTTTGCTCTCAGGTAAAAATCGGAAACACCGTAAAGCAGATTGTATCCGGTATCCGTAAAGATTACACACCGGAAGAGATGGTCGGCAAGAAGGTTATGGTTCTTGTGAACTTAAAGCCGGCAAAACTTGCCGGAGTATTGTCCGAGGGCATGTTGCTGTGTGCAGAGGACGAAAACGGCACACTTTCTCTGATGACACCGGAGAAACCAATGCCAAGCGGTGCAGAGATCTGTTAAACAAGGTCGGAGGCATAAAAATAGGAGGCATAAATTATGGAAATCCTTGATGTTGTAGATGAAACCGGAGCACCAACCGGTGAAACCGTAGAACGCGCAGAGGCACACCGGGAGGGTGTGCGGCATCGCACCGCACATGTCTGGATTGCCCGCAACAGGAACGGACGGATTCAGCTTTTATTACAGAAGAGATGTATGCAGAAAGATTCATTTCCGGGCTGCTATGATATTTCCAGTGCCGGACATATACCGGCAGGGGATGATTACATTCCTTCAGCAATTCGGGAGTTGAAAGAAGAATTAAATGTGACAGTGCAGGAGTCGGATCTGATTTATTGCGGACAGGTGCATAAGGATGTTGACAGCGAATTTCACAGACAGCCATTTCATGATCATCAGATTTCAAATGTTTATCTGCTCTGGCTGGATCGGGAAGCAGAGGAATTTGAACTGCAGACCGAAGAAATTGAGAGTGTGCGCTGGATGGATTATGCCCAGGTGCGGGGCATGGTGGCTTCGGATACACTTCCAAACTGTATCATCATGGAGGAACTTGATCTGATAGAAAGGCACTTCTTATGATTTTTGAGACACATGCACATTACGATGATGCAAAATTTGATACGGACCGGGAGATGCTGCTTGCGGAATTACCGCAGCGCGGCATTTCGCCGGTTATTAATGTAGGGTCTTCCATTGCGACGACAAAGACAACACTTTCGCTGGCGCAGGAATACCCTTTTCTTTATGCTGCGGTGGGCGTACATCCCAGTGACGTGGATGATTTAAATGAGGACACGTATGCATGGCTCAGACAGCAGACAACGCTGCAAAAGACAGTTGCGGTGGGAGAGATCGGACTGGATTATTACTGGGATAAGGAACCGGAGATACAGGCGAAGCAGAGGTATTGGTTTGTACGGCAGCTTGCACTGGCACAACAGGCAGATCTTCCGGTGATCATTCATTCCAGGGATGCAGCAGAAGATACCATGCAGATCATGGAAAAGGCATATGAGGATGGCATAAAGGGCGTGATCCACTGTTATTCCTATTCGCCGGAGATGGCACAGGAATATGTAAAGATGGGATATTTCATCGGTGTAGGCGGTGTTGTGACTTTTAAAAATGCCAAAAAGCTGGTAAAGACCGTGGAAACGATTCCTCTTTCGAGCATAGTGCTCGAAACCGACTGCCCGTATATGGCGCCGGAACCACACCGGGGAACGCGCAATGATTCACGGAATATTCCGTATGTGATTGCAAAAATTGCGGAGATCAAAGGCGTTTCTGTGGAGGAAGTCGAGCAGACCACACGGGAAAATGCATTTGCACTGTTTACGAAAGTACCACGATAAAGGAGAGATATTATGGAAGAGTATGAAGTAATCCGTATTCCGGTTTCGGATGGGACGGAAAAAGAGTTTGCCATCATGGATACCTTTACCGTTGAAGAGAAGCACTATATGGCAGTGTCTCTCATAGCGGAGGATGAGATTCAGGAAGGTGTGTATCTGTATCGATACCGTGATGCGGAAGACGGAGATATCGTTGTGGAACAGATTACGGAACCGGCAGAGTATAAGCGTGTATCCAGGGCATATGAAGCGCGGTAAGGCTGTAAAAGAAGGATGAGAAAGATGAAAAAGTGGAGAAAAAGCGTATGGTGGCGGTGCTTTTGACGCTGCTTGTGCTGTTACAGTTTCCGGCAGACTTTGGAAGTGTGGCATATGCTGCGCAGAAAAACGAAATCAGGGGAACGATTTCGGTAGCATCCAATATCTCCCAGCAGGATATGCAGCAGTACCTGGATGGGGTTAACAAGAAATATCCTGGTATTGAGGTGAAGTACCAGTCGTATTCGGATTATGACAATGAGGTGTCAAAACAGATTCAGGATAGGGATTATCCGGATGTTTTATTCGTTCCGGGATCGGTGCCGGGAGCATTTACGACAGGAAAGAACTGCCGTTTCTGTTTGCAATCATGGATATTGATAACTTTAAGTCTGTCAATGATACGCTTGGACACGCCGGAGGAGATGAGGCGTTAAAACTTTTAGCGGATACGATGCGTCTGGTGTTTGGAACACATGTCCTTATGGCGAGGTTTGGCGGAGATGAGTTTGTACTCTGTATACAAAACCGTGATCAGGAGGGTGTTCAGGCACAGCTGGATAAACTGGTCAGAAGCATGTGTCAGACATTTACATATGGTGGGGGCTCAGTGCCGCTGTCCATCAGTCTGGGTGCTGTGTATATGACGGAGAAAGTTCCTTATGAAAAACTGTTTAAGGAAGCAGACAGTGTATTATATGAGGTAAAAACCCGTGGAAAAAACAGTTTTGAGATTCGGAAAATTTGAAAAATGATATAAAATGAAATCCCGGAGCATGGAAAATAGCTCCGGGATTTTTTCGAAAATGATTAATTTTTATTTGGAATAAACGGGCTGATCGCTCCGGCGAGCTGTGCAACCGGCATGCTCTGCAGCCATACACGTCCCGGTCCGGTGATAACGGTATTAAAGATCCCTTCCCCACCAAAGAGCATATTCTTTACACCCGGTACAGTCTGGATATCGATGGAACATCCGGCTGTCATTGCTGCGAGGTATCCGGTATCGACGACAATCTGTTGTCCCGGTGCGAGTTCATATTCTTTGATGTGTCCGTCAAATTCAAGAAAGACGGTGCCGTTTCCAGACAGACGCTGCATGATAAATCCTTCTCCACCGAAGAAGCCACTGGAAATACGCTTCTGGAAGAAAACCGACATTTCCACACCAGCGGTCGATGCGAGAAAGGCACTTTTCTGGGCGACAATCTCCTGCCCTGGTGCAATTTCAAATGCACGGATATCTCCGGGAAAGCTGGATGCAAATGCGATCAGTCCGGTGCCGCCCTGTGCGGTGTAACGGTTGATAAACATGCTTTCACCGGAAAAAGCACGACCGAACATTTTTCCGATTCCGCCGCCTGTTGTGGTTTCCATTTTCATATTTGGGGACATCCACGACATTGCGCCCTTCTCCGTGAGCATGGTTTCGCCACCCTCTAAGTTGCAGATTACGACAGGCAATGGTGCCCCTTCAATTGTATAGTTCATAACTACCTCCCTGATATATTGTTTTTCTTTACAATATCATCTTAACGGAACATGGGGATCTTTTCAAGAAAATGTTTTTTGAATGGAGAGTAAATCATGACAGTGTATTTCGGTGACCGTTTAATGAAAGGAAATTGTAATTACCCGGTCAATCAGTTATACTATATGTAAATATGACAAAATGATCTGTTTGTTGGAGGCTCATATGGTAAATACTTTGAAATTACCGGTAGGAATTGATAGTTTTGAAAAAATACGCAGGAACGGATTTTATTACATTGACAAGACAAATCTCATAGAACAGATTCTGATGAATTGGGGGGAAGTAACACTGTTCACCCGTCCGCGACGTTTTGGCAAGACATTGAATATGAGCATGCTGAAAAGTTTTTTTGAAATCGGTGCAGATGCTGCACTGTTTGAAGGCTTATATATTGCAAAGAATAAAGAACTATGCGATGCGTACATGGGAAAGTATCCAGTGATATTTCTCACGCTCAAAGGAGTGGAGGGTCTGACATTTGCGGATGCGAAGAGGATGCTCGGCACGATTCTTGCCAATGAAATGGACCGGCATTATTATCTCAAAACAAGTGATGCACTTACGGACGAGGATAAGGCATATTTTGCTAAAATGCTTACAGGTACGGACGAGAATATAAAAGACAGCATCCGGAAACTGTCACAGCTTTTATATAAACATCACGGGAAAAAGGCAGTAATTATCATAGATGAGTATGATGTTCCTTTGGATAAAGCATATCAGAATGGATATTACCGTGAAATGGTTTCTCTGATCAGAGGTCTTTTTGGTCAGGCATTAAAGACGAATGATTATTTACAGTTTGCATTTCTAACTGGATGTCTGCGTGTATCGAAAGAAAGCATATTTACAGGATTGAATAATTTTAAGGTACTTTCTATTATGGATTCCAGATTTGATGAACAGTTTGGATTCACAGATGATGAGGTAAAAAACCTCCTTGCGTCGTATGGTCTGGCTTCACATTTTCCGGAAACAAAGGAATGGTATGATGGCTATCACTTTGGAAATGCGGATGTGTACTGTCCATGGGATGTCATAAATTATGTGGATGAACTTAACTATGATCAAACGGTCGAACCACAGGATTATTGGTCTAATTCGAGTGGAAATGCGATCGTCCGCAGATTGATCGATAAGGCGGATGTGCAGACCAAGGATGAAATTGAGCGTCTGATCGCGGGAGAGTGTATTGAAAAGGAACTTTCACAGGAACTTACGTATGATGAGCTTGATAAAAACATTGGAAATCTGTGGAGCGTACTTTTTACGACCGGATATCTGACAAAACAGGGGTGTACAGCGGATGGAAAGATACGTTTGGCAATTCCCAATAAAGAGATAAAAAATCTTTTTATCAAGAAAATTAGGGAATGGTTCCGGGATACGTCCGCGAATGACGGTAAGAGACTGGAAGAATTCTGCAATGCGTTTTTAGAAAAAAATACAGAAAAAATAGAGCAGCTCTTTGGAGAATATCTTTGGAATACCATAAGCATACGTGATACAGCAGTTGCAAAGGAAAAGAAAGAAAATTTTTACCATGGCATTTTACTTGGGCTTTTGGGATATAAAGCAAACTGGCTTATAAAGTCAAATGCAGAGTCAGGAACCGGCTACAGCGATATTCTTGTTGAGGTGCCGAACAACAGAACAGGAATTGTGATAGAACTGAAATATGCCGGGAATGGAGATCTGGATGCTGCATGTGCCGAAGCTTTGAAACAGATGGAAGAAAAATCATATGTCGATAAGCTGAAGCAGGACGGAATGCGTAATTTTATCAAATATGGAATTGCATGCTTCAAGAAGGATTGCAGGGTTGTGATTGCTGGTTAGCAGGAAGGAAACAAACATGGCAAAAGTAATCATGGTGCAGGGCACGATGTCAAATGCCGGAAAAAGCCTGATCGTTGCAGGACTTTGCCGTATTTTTGCGCAGGATGGCTATCGCGTGGCACCGTTTAAATCACAGAATATGGCACTCAACTCCTACATCACCGAAGACGGTCTGGAGATGGGGCGCGCGCAGGTCATGCAGGCGGAAGCGGCGGGTGTGAAGCCTTCCGTGCTTATGAATCCCATCCTGTTGAAACCGACCAATGATGTCGGATCACAGGTGATCGTAAAGGGTGAGGTGCTCGGAAATATGCGGGCGCGGGATTATTTTGCGTATAAGAAAAAGCTGATTCCGACGATCTGCGAGGCTTTTTCGGAGTTGGAAAAGCAGGCAGACATTATTGTGATGGAAGGGGCGGGAAGCCCGGCAGAGATCAATCTGAAATCGGATGATATTGTCAATATGGGGCTGGCAAAACTGGTCGATGCACCGGTGCTTCTGGTGGGGGATATCGACCGTGGCGGCGTGTTTGCGCAGCTTTTGGGAACTTTGATACTTTTAGAAGAGGATGAAAAAGCCCGTGTGAAGGGTCTGATTATTAATAAATTCCGCGGGGACAAGACGATCCTTGATCCGGGAGTGGAGATGCTGGAGGAACGCGGCGGCGTGAAGGTTGCCGGAGTAGTTCCATATATGCATCTTTCCATTGAGGATGAGGACAGTCTGAGCGGTCAGTTGGACAACCATGATGTAGGCGTGATAGATCTGGCAGTGATCCGTTTTCCGCGGATCTCCAATTTTACGGATTTTAACGTGTTTGAACGGCTGGAGGGTGTGTCCGTGCGCTATGTTTCTTCGGTGCAGGAACTGGGACAGCCGGATATGATTTTTCTGCCGGGCAGCAAAAATACGATGGGTGATCTGCGCTGGATGCGGCAGAACGGTCTGGAAGCCGCGGTCAAAAAGCTGGCGGTGCATATCCCGGTCTGGGGGATCTGCGGTGGCTATCAGATGCTGGGGCGTACCATTTCGGACCCACATGGGGTAGAGAATGAGAATTCGCTATGCGAACCGCTCTATCCGGCTCATTGCGAAGCAATTTCTCATGAGCCGGATACAATTGCCGTGGAGCGCATAAGGCGCGACGGGGCACTACCCCTGCGTGGTATGGAACTGATCGACACCGACACGACCCTGATGCCGGAAAAAATGCGTACGCAGACACGTGGAAAATTTGAGAATGTGACCGGTATTTTTTCCACACTTTCCGGATTGGAATTTTCCGGCTATGAGATTCATATGGGAAAGACAACGGTTTCCACCGGGGAACATCAGACGCCACTGGTACAGCTGGCAGATGGCAGAACCGACGGGGTGCAGCGCATGGAAAAAGGCAGCGAAGCACCCGGCGTATACGGCAGTTATGTGCACGGCATTTTTGACGATGGAGACATTGCCGTGCGCATAGTACAGGCATTGGCCGACAAAAAAAGGGTGTCATGGAAACCGGAGGCTGGCGGCGATTATCATGCATTTAAGGAACAGCAGTATGACAAGCTCGCACAGGGATTGCGGGAGCATCTGGATATGGAGTATGTATACTCTATTTTGCAGGAGAGCCGGATTTCCTCTTGATTTTTACAATGTTATAGATCCCGACACAAATCAGGACAATGGATAATACCAGAAGAATGGACAGTGGGTATTCGAAAATATAGTGATAGGAATCGGCATATGCACGACCATAGAGATCCATATATTTGAATTGTTCCCATTGACCCAGAAATGGAAGCACACACAACAGGAAAATTCCGGTTATGGTCATAAAAATAAAGGGAGTTCTTTTAGCAGGATTTTGGATTTTATTTTGGTTTTCTGCTGAAGCATCTGGTTTTTTGAGCATTGTGTCAATTGGAACATGGAATTGCTCACTGATTAAGAGCAGGGTATGGATGTTTGGAACAGAGATTCCCATTTCCCATCGCGATACGGCCTGACGAGTAACGCCTAATGTTTGAGCAAGCTGTTCCTGGGAAAGATGATGTTTTTGTCTTAAATCAAGAAGAATGTGAGCGATAGTTTGATTATCAATTTTGGTTTTATTCATATCAGCACCTCCTTTTTCTTATCATACATTTCATGGCTGAAAGAAGCAAGAAACAGGGAATTGCATTTGCGCAATTTACAATTGCAACAGGAGAAAATATTTGATTACAGGAAAAGAAATGGAGAAACTTAAAATCATTCCACCGGACGCACAGATCTACGCGCAGGTAAAAGCAAGCTGGGACAAAATTGCCAAACCGCTGGATGGTCTGGGGCAGTTTGAGACAATGTTTGCACAGATCGGCGCAATCACAGGAAGCAGCAGCCTTTCCATTGAAAAAAAAGTGATCCTCACCATGTGCGCAGACAACGGTATTGTCGCAGAAGGAGTCAGCCAGTCCGGACAGAAAGTGACCGCGGTGGTTGCAGGATTTATGGGGCAGCAGGCAAGCTCGGTTGGCAAAATGGCGCGCCGCGCCGGTGTGGATGTGATCCCGGTCGATATTGGAATCAACACAAAAGAAACGCTGCCGGGGGTGCGCGACTGCAAAGTGATGCAGGGCACGCGCGATTTTCTGCAGGAACCTGCAATGACAGAGGAAGAAGCGTTGCAGGCATTGTCTGTGGGAATTGATCTGGTCCGGGAGTGCAAAGACAAAGGCTATCAGCTGATCGGTACCGGAGAGATGGGAATCGGAAATACGACGACGAGTAGCATGCTTGTGGCGGCACTGACCGGACGCACAGCAGAAGAAGTGACCGGACGTGGTGCCGGATTAAACGACGCGGGGCTGTTGCGCAAGCAGCAGGTCATTGCGCAGGCACTGGAGAAATATGAAAAAGAGATCCGGTCAGCGCATGCACTTTCCATGCTGGCGGCATTCGGCGGTCTGGATATCGCGGGAATGGCAGGTGTATGCATCGGCGGAGCACTGTATCATGTGCCGGTCGTTCTGGATGGGCTGATCTCATCGGTCGCGGCACTGGTGGCGGAGCGGATCGTGCCGGGGGTGCGGGAATTTGTTCTGCCGAGCCATCTGAGCAAGGAACCCGCGGCAAAATGGATCGCGGAGGAATTGAAACTTCATCCGGTTATTGATGCAGGACTGGGGCTTGGGGAAGGCACAGGAGCCGTGATGCTGTTTTCTCTTCTGGATCTGGCACTGGCACTCTACGAGGATCAGACAACATTTGATACGATGGAAATTGCGCAGTACGAGCGGTATGGGGAAACAGAATGATCACTTTGGTTTTGGGTGGAAGCGGCAGCGGAAAATCGGCTTACGCAGAGCATCTGCTGGATGGAAAAACGAATAAATATTATATCGCAACCATGCAGGTGTACGATGCGGAGGGCGAAAAAAAAGTTGCAAGACACCGGAGACTTCGCGCGGGAAAAGGATTTGTTACGATTGAACAGCCGCGGGATATCGGGGAAGTAGATTTTTCGAAAAGAGCACAGCAAGCCATGGAACCACCGGATCGCGCAGGGCAAAATGTTACGGAACGTCCTCGCTGTGCCCTGCTGGAATGTATGTCCAATCTGGTTGCAAATGAGATGTTTTCCGGTGCGGACATCGTTTCGGAAGATGTGGTTGTCGGACACATATTGCAGGGAATCAAAAACCTTTCCACAAAAGTGGACGAGTTGGTGATCGTCAGTAATAACGTGTTTGAGGATGGCATTTCCTATGATGCGACAACGCAGGCATATATCCGTGCACTCGGACGCATCAATACGGGAGTAGCGGCGTTGGCGGATACGGTGACCGAAGTCGTTGTAGGTATTCCGGTTCCGGTAAAAGAGAGAAAGGAAGCAGGTTATGCACATCATTAGAGGAATCGCGGTGGCGTTTTCCACCTATTCAAAAATTCCGATGCCACAATTTGTGTGGAAAGAAGAAGACATGCGTTACAGCATGTGCTTTTTTCCGTGGATCGGGGCAGTGATCGGTGCTATCCTCTGGGGATGGTTTCGGTTGTCTGCGTTATTGGGAATCAGTACGCTTGCATTTATTCTGATATCAGCTGCGCTCCCGCTTATTATCACAGGGGGCTTCCATGTGGATGGGTTTATGGATACCATGGATGCATTGCATTCGTATCAGCCCAGAGAGCGAAAACTGGAAATTTTAAAGGATTCCCACATTGGAGCTTTTTCCGTGATCAAGCTGGCGGAATTCGGGTTGATTTATGTGGCGGCTCTTTCCCAGATTGTGGATTACCGTGCGCTGGAAGTGTTTTGCTGTGGATTTTTCCTGTCCCGCTGCCTGAGCGGCCTGAGTGTGGTCTCCTTCCGTTCCGCAAAAACGGATGGGATGCTCTATCATTTTGCGAGTACCGCACATGAGCGTGGGGTAAAAGGGGCACTTTATGCACAGACGTTGTTGTGTGTACTGTTTATGCTCTGGCTTTCGCTTCTGGCGGGAATTCTGGCGGTGGCGGCGGCATTTGCAGTGTTCGGTTACTATCGCTGGCGCAGTTACAGGGAATTTGGCGGAATAACTGGAGATACGGCGGGATATTTTCTGACGCTGTGTGAGGGGGCAATGGCGGTGGCGGCAGCCGTGTCAGTGTTGATTTGAAAAAGTCGCGCTACTGGTGCAAGAAGGATGATGAATTGGGGTATACTTGAAATTGGTGATTGTGTATGATATAATGCAATCAACAAAGAATGAGGCGATACTTTTACAAGTACACCAAAAACGAACCCCCAGTAGTTGCCGCTACTGGGGGTTCTTCTCATTTTGTATGGTCGAGCATCCATTCAGGTTAATTGCCGCTAATGTTTACTGTCTAACCATTTGCAGATATAATAGGTGACTATACCTGCCACGACAGAAACAAAGAATGAAACGATAGAATCCACAAAATACACCTCCCTTCTGTTGCCAGAATGGGAGCGACAACAAAAGGAGTATAGCATAAATAGATAAATTTGTCGAAACGTGGTAATATAAAATATCAAGCAATAGGGAGTACATTAATGGAATTATACATTGGCGGCACTGCTCAGGGGAAAAAAGTATATGTAACACAGGTGCGGGGCATCGAGGAAGCACGGATCTGGGACAATTTTGAAGAATGGTTTCGAGAGAAATTGCAGGAAAGTGCCCCGAAGTCTCTATCCCCGGAAGCAGAAAGTATGGCTTATCTGGAAAAACATCCGGATACAGTAATTATCTGCGATGAAGTAGGCAATGGAATTGTGCCGCTTGATTCGTTTGAGCGGGAATATCGTGAGCGGCTGGGATGGCTGCTTTGTGAAATTGCAGCAAAAGCAGAAAGGGTGGAACGGATTGTATGTGGAATTGGACAGAGAATCAAATAGAACTGTATCTGATCCGGCATGGAATGACGCTGGGAAATGTAGAACACCGGTATATTGGCAGACAGACGGATGAACCGCTTTCGGAGGACGGCAGACAGCAGCTGGAGAAAAGAAAAGACCAATGGGCACAGGTATGCAGGACATGGGATATGCCATATGTATTTGTAAGTCCCATGCTTCGCTGCCGGCAGACCGCAGAAATTTTATTTCCGCAAATTCCACAGATCGAAATTGATCCATGGCGTGAAATGGATTTTGGAGAATTTGAAGGAAAGAATTATGCACAGCTGAATGGAGATCCGCGCTATCAGGCATGGATTGACAGTGGTGGAACGCTGGCATTTCCGGGAGGTGAGAGCCGGGAGGCTTTTATCGCAAGATGTGTGGATGGGATGGAGCTGGTTATGGAACAGATCCGGCAGCAGCTGGCATACAGAGCGTGTCCAAAGTGCCGGGAAACGGAAGACAACGGTATGATACAGGAGCCGCTTCCGGTGGTGGCTGTGGTTCACGGGGGTACGATCATGGCGCTGCTTTCGCACTACTGTGGCGGTGATTATTTTTCGTATCAGGTAAAAAATGCAGAGGGCTATCATCTGCGCCTGTCCATACAAGAGAATAAAATGGAGTTAAAAGAAAAAGTATGAGTTATCATTTCTTTGCGATGTTTCTTGGGTTTGTGCTGGATCTGTTGTTTGGCGATCCGCACTGGCTGCCCCATCCGATCCGTCTGATTGGTAATCTGATCGCATCACTGGAAAAACTGAATAAAAAGGAACTGTCAGACACAAAAAAATTTCTGCGCGGGTTTGCGATGGTTGTGATTGTTATCGCATGGACAACCGGTGTAACCGCCGTTATCCTTGAGGGGGCATACGGGCTGCATCCGGCGATTGGCTGTGCCGTGGAAGCCATTATGACCTATCAGATTCTTGCTACAAAGTGTCTGAAAGTGGAAAGCATGAAGGTATATGAGCAGCTGCAAAAGCAGAATCTGCCGGCAGCGCGAAAGGCAGTGTCCATGATCGTTGGGCGTGATACGGAACAACTGGATGAAACAGGTGTGGCAAAGGCAGCAATTGAGACCGTTGCGGAAAATGCATCCGACGGTGTGATTGCGCCGATGATTTATCTGGCAGTCGGCGGACCGGTGCTTGGATTTGCCTATAAGGCGGTGAATACCATGGATTCCATGGTGGGATATAAGAATGAAAAGAACCTGTATTTTGGAAGATTTGCGGCAAAGCTGGATGATGTGGTAAATTTCATCCCATCCCGCGTGGCGGCACTGCTTATGATCGTGGCAAGCTTCCTTCCGGGGAAGCGTTTTAGCGGGACCGGGGCATGGAAGATCTGGAGAAGGGACAGCCGGAAACATGCCAGCCCGAATTCTGCGCAGACCGAGAGTGCCTGTGCGGGAAGCCTTGGCATCCAGCTGGCAGGGGATGCCAGTTATTTTGGAAAGACTGTAAAGAAACCGACGATAGGGGATGCCCTGCGTCCGGTGAAACCGGAAGATATCCGGTGTGCGAATGTGCTGTTGTACCGGATGGCATTCCTTGGCATGGCCGTTTGCCTGTCACTTTTGTATTTTCTGTAAACATTAAAAAGCCGGACGTTGTGTAAACGGCGTCCGGCTTTTTGTCAGACAGAGTTATCCGAGTTCTTTGTGCTCTACGGAATCTTTCATATCTTCTGCAAGCATGTAAATATTCTCCAGAACTTTTTTACAGCCCTTCATATTGTCCACCGTGGAATCTGCCATACGCAGCCCTTCGGTGGAAGAGGCAGCCACTTCCTCACCGGTGGCGGAGAGGTGGGTAATATTATCGGAAATAACATTCGTGGCATCAAGGATTTTCTGGATATTTTCTTCTGCCGTATGGATATCTTCCATCAGGCGTTCAACGGTTTCACCGACATTGCCGAATTTCTCCCGTGTATTCTCAATCAGTTCGTTCTGCTTTTCTACGGAAGCAACTGAGTTTTCGATACTTTCGTTGGCACGTTTTGTGTCATCGTTTAATTTGTCGATAATTTCTGTAATGTTGGCAGAGGCATTTTTTGTCTGTTCGGAAAGCTGGCGGATTTCATCGGCCACCACAGCAAACCCTTTTCCGGCTTCCCCGGCACGCGCAGCCTCAATGGAAGCATTTAAGGCAAGCAGATTTGTCTGGTTGGAAATTTCAATAATGGATCCGACAAAGCTCTGGACATCCTCGACTTTTGAAGTCAGGCTCTGGATGACCTGTACCGTGATATTGCTGGCTTCTTCCACGTTCTGTGCCTGTTCCTTTAATTCCAGGACGACCTGTGCACCGGATTTTACAGTAGCATCCGTTTCATGTGCGGCTTCAATCATCTGGTGGATGCCGGCTTCTGCCGCATCGGTGTTGCCCTGAATATTGGAACACATAACCGCCTGTTTCTGGATGGCTTCAGCGGTGCTTTCGGTGCTGTCTGCAATTTCCTGAATAGAACTGTGGCTGACCTCAATACTGTTTTCCAAACTGTCAAGCACAGTCATTGCTTCTTCAAAATGCCGGGAAATATTTTCGGCAACGAGAAGCATCTGATCGTGGTTTTTCTTCTGCTTATCCGCAGCTTCTGTAATTTCCGTCATGTTTTCATCAAAGAAAAGCACAAGCATCCGTGTAATACTGATAGAAGCGTATGCAACAAGAAGCAGGACAAACAGTGCCAGCACCTTGTTGGCCAGTGCAGCAGATGCGTGTGGGGCAAAACTGAGCATCAGACGAACGATATTTACCAGCAGAAATACGCTGTTTATTATTTTCATAAGCCGTTCATTCAGATAAACCATGGCGGCAATAATGAGGGGAAGCGCGTAAGCCCATGTCCCTTCCGTGGTATTTAGTAAAGCAACAGCTGCATAACCGACCATCATGGCGGTTGTCAGGATGATGGCACAGGTGTGCGTTTTCTTTCGGGTCAGATAGCCCAGTGCGGAAAGGATAATCACACCGACCGAAACCAGACACTGGATCATAATCCGGACAAAGTGATCCCCGTGGCTGGCCGCCAGTGCAGCAAGCATGGTCAGCGTGATATACGCAAAGATAATGGTGACAGCGAGAAATACCCGCTTGTTGGCTCGTAAATACTGTTTTTCGTTCATGTAATGTTCTCCTTCTGCCAAATATGCAAAATCGTTAAATTGTATAATAATCATACCTCTCATAAATACCGTTTGTCAAAGGAAAACAGACAAAAAACAGACTTTGTGGATTATTTGCCAAAAAACAGTTTTAAATCATCTTCTACGGTACCAATTCCGGCAATGCCAAACGTGTCCGTGAGGATCTTTGCCACATTCGGGGAAAGGAATGCCGGAAGGGTCGGTCCCAGGTGGATATTTTTTACACCCAGTGCCAACAGTGCCAGCAGCACAATCACTGCTTTTTGCTCATACCATGCAATGTTGTAGACGATCGGCAGATCGTTGATATCATCGAGACCGAATACTTCCTTCAGTTTCAGGGCAATCACAGCCAGAGAGTAGGAATCGTTACACTGTCCGGCATCAAGGACACGCGGTATTCCGTTGATATCGCCGAGATTCAGTTTATTATATTTGTATTTGGCACAGCCGGCAGTCAAAATAACCGCATCTTTTGGAAGTGCTCTGGCAAAATCCGTATAGTAATTGCGGGAGTTTGCCCGTCCATCGCATCCTGCCATGACGACAAATTTTTTGATCGCGCCGGAGTTGACGGCCTCAACAATCTGGCTGGCAAGTGCAAGTACCTGATTGTGGGCAAAGCCACCAATGATTTCACCGTGCTCGAGTTCTTCCGGAGCAGAACAGTGTTTCGCCTGTTCGATCAGTGCCGAGAAATCCTTCTGTGCACCGATTTCGCCATCAATGTGTGTGCATCCCGGATAGCCGGCAGCACCGGTGGTGTACAGCCGGTCTTTGTAGCTGTCCTTTGGTGGAACAATACAGTTGGTCGTCATCAGAATTGGCCCGTGGAAACGTTCAAATTCTTCTTTTTGTTTCCACCATGCATTTCCGTAATTTCCGACAAAGTTCGGATATTTTTTGAATGCCGGGTAGTAGTGGGCAGGAAGCATTTCTGAGTGTGTATACACATCTACACCGGTTCCCTGTGTCTGTTCCAGAAGCATTTCCAGGTCTTTTAAGTCGTGACCGGATACCAGAATGGCAGGGTTATTTCTGACACCAAGATTTACTTTTGTGATTTCTGGATTGCCATAAGTTTCTGTGTTTGCTTTATCAAGAAGTGCCATGCCATCGACACCATATTTACCAACTTCGAGAGCCAGGGCAACCAGTTCGTTGATTCCCAGAGAATCATCAAGTGTGTCGGTCAGGGCTTTCTGAAGAAACGCATCTACATTTTCATCATCACGCAAAAGAGCATTTGCATGTTTGGAATAGGCAGATAATCCTTTCAGACCATAGGTGATCAACTCACGTAAAGAACGGATATCTTCATCCTTTGTAGAGAGAACACCGACTTCTGCAGCTTTTGTTTCATAGGAAGCTTCTGAGCCTTGCCAGAGAGCAGCAGAAGGCAGTGTGGAAGTATCAGAAAGCTGCTTCAGCAATTCTTTCTTTAATTTCAGGGAAGCCTGAATACGTGAAACAATCGCTTCTTTGTCAAAGTTCGCATTGGTTATAGTGACAAAGAGATTTAAGGTGATCAGGTGATTGATATCGGTGTTGATTTTAACGCCTTCTGATCGAAGCTGCGTGGTTACTGCGGACAGACCTTTTGTTACAAATACCAGAAGATCCTGCATGGCAGCCAGATCTGGTTTTTTTCCACAGACTCCGACTTTGGTACAACCGGTACATCCGGCAGTTTCCTGACACTGGTAGCAAAACATATTTTGATTCATAAAATACCTCCTGTAAATGCTTGACGCATGATTTAATTCAAAAATATTTTTGACATTCCCGCCTGTAGAGACGCAAGTCACATCACAACGGGTGTAAAAGTAATAAGCAGTTGTGATGTTTGTAAGTATAATTTAAAATAAAAAAGAAATCGGTTGTTTTAACAACGAAAGGAAAAAAGATATGTTTCAGAAATTAAAAAGTACAGAGTTTGATCAGCTTTACGATCTGATAAAAGAAAGCTTTCCAAAGGAAGAATATCGAGATTATGAAAAACAGAAAGCTTTGTTCAGGCATCCGGAGTATCGGATTTTTGTAAAAAAGGATAAGGAATCAGAAGAGATAAAAGCTTTTCTTGCAGTATGGGAGTTTGATTCTTTTGTATATGTGGAACATTTTGCAGTTAATCCGGCTATGAGAAATGGGGGTATTGGGAGTAAAATGCTGAAAACGCTGATGGAAGCTACAGATAAAATGATTATTCTGGAAGTGGAGCCACCAGAAGATGAAATGGCAGTAAGACGCATAGGATTCTACAAAAGAAATGGCTTTTATTTTAATGAGTATCCTTATATTCAGCCATCTATGGGAGAAGGGCGAAAAGAGACACCTCTTTTCCTTATGAGTACAGAAAGAAAACTATGTGAAGAAGAGTATAGTAAGATTCGTGATACTTTGTATACAAAGGTATATGGAAAAAGATAACAATTTTTGACTAAGATAATTCTTTGCTTGAGTGCATATTGTCAGGAGACAATATGCACTGATATAAACTTGATGCTCGCCGCTTACAGATACGGAAGTCACAGAACGTCTGATATACGGTTAATTTAGAACATTGGTTTCACGTGAAACATGACAAAAATGTTTAGTGGTGTCCACAACCATGATTGCCACAGGCGTGCCCTTCCTCATGACTGTGATGGCTGCATGTGGCACCGGCAGAAATAAGAGTTCCCTGCAGGTAAGCTTCAACAGCCTTGTCGGTATCTCCGGATGCGCCAGAACATAAGGTGATGCCGGCATTTGCAAGAGCAACCTGTGCACCACCACCGATACCGCCGCAGATCAGTACGTCGATTTGATTTCCGGAGAGAAGTCCGGCAAGAGCGCCATGACCGATTCCGTTGGAACCAATTACCTGACTGTTTACAATTTCGTTGTTCTCTACTTCATAAATTTTGAAATTTTCTGTTCTTCCAAAGTGCTGGAATACTTCTCCATTTTCATACGTTACAGCAATTCTCATGATATTTTCTCCCTTTTCTTGCATACAATTTACGGACTGTGAGACTTTACAGCAATTTTCACAACAGGGACTTCCGTCACATAAAATATAATTTCCGCCCTCAATGCGAATGGATTTTCCAAGAACAATGCTTTCTGCAATCTTTTTGCGGGCAGAATTATAGATGAGCTGTGCTGTTGTACGTGCAACACACATCTTTTTAGCACAGTCCTCCTGACTTAAATCTTTCATATCAATCAGGCGAATTGCTTCGTATTCATCTACTGTCAGTATGGTTGCATCATCTAAGCCATTTTCTGACTGGAAAATCACATAGTCTGGTTCTCTACAAATCCTTCTTTTTTTACATTTTGGCATAATTCATTCTCCTGTATTGGCATATGCCAATAAAATAATAGCACATATACGATGTGTTTTCAATCGTTTCTTTTGACGGATGCGGATTCTACTGTTACGCTTTTGGCTGGTATCGCATACTGGATACGTTGTAGACTGTAACGAATGCCTGAGGGTCTTCTTTACTGATATAATTCATCAATTTCTGGTATTCGGATTTATCTACGATTGTGATAATTTCATTGTGTTTCTGCATATTATATGCCCCAATTGACTCGTAAATCGTGGCGCCACTATGCAAATCATGAATAATAAATTTGCGAAGTTCTTCTTCTTTTTTAGTAATAATACAGACACGACGTTTTATGTTATGGTCAAAAATGAAGTGGTCTAAAATGATGCCGTTAAAATATGTTCCGAGAATACTCAGGACTACCGTTTTCTTATCATAAACAAGAGCGGCAGAAAGAGCCACACACATACCGGAAAGGGACATTGCCTTTCCGAGATCCATGTGCAAATATTTATTCATGATTTTTGCGACAATGTCCAGACCGCCGGAAGAGGCGTTGCGATTGAACAGAATACTTAAACCAACGCTGACAACAAGGATATAACAAAGTACGTCCAGTTCCTGGCTGCCTGTCATAGAACTATAATCTGGCAGAAGAACTTCGAAGAGCCAGAGGAATACCGGGAGCATAATACTTGTATAAACGGTTTTGATGCCAAATTCCCGTCCGCAGGTGAAAAAACCGATGATCAGAAGAGCAATATTGAGGATCATACTGATTGCGGACAGAGGCAGTGGAATGAAGTTTGTCAGTACGATGCCAAGCCCTGAGATGCTGCTGACGGAGGTGTGGCTTGGAACCAGGAAAAAATAAACGGCTGCCGCGATAATGCCTACGGCTATGGTTAAAATGAAAGTTTCTTTTATAATGTTAAAATAATTCGACTTTGTATTCATTTAGTACCTCAAATATATTAAAAGACAGATAAAAAGTCTGAATAAACGGAGGATTGCAAAAGCTTTGTGATTGCCGGATTTATTCAGACTTTTTTGTATGAATGCGAAAGAACAGATCATGTACGTTGACTTTTCGGCAGTTATTTACTATGATACTAAAGTCAAATAAGAAGAATAGTTATAGATTAGAAAGAATAGAATATGATGAAACAGTTGAAAATAGGAAATGTGACGCTGCCAAACCGTTACATCTTAGGACCGATGGCCGGAGTGACAGATCTTCCATTCCGTGTGTTGTGTAAAGAACAGGGAGCAGGTCTTTTGTGTATGGAGATGGTCAGCGCAAAAGCGATTTTATATAATAATAAGAATACAGAATCACTTCTGGAGATCCACCCGGATGAACAGCCGGTGTCACTGCAGTTTTTTGGATCAGATCCGAAGATTATGAGTGAGATGGCAAAACGTGTGGAAGAGCGTCCATTTGATATTTTAGATATTAATATGGGATGTCCGGTGCCAAAAGTAGTAAACAATCAGGAAGGTTCAGCACTGATGAAAAATCCAAAATTGGTGGGTGAGATTGTAAGCAAGGTTTCAAAAGCAATCAAAAAGCCATTGACCGTTAAGATAAGAAAAGGATTTACAGAAAAAAGTGTCAATGCCGTAGAGATTGCAAAGATTGTGGAAGATGCAGGAGCTTCTGCAATTGCAGTTCATGGAAGAACCAGAGAACAGTATTATGCAGGAGTAGCAGACTGGGAAATTATCCGACAGGTAAAAGAGGCAGTTTCTATTCCGGTCATTGGAAATGGAGATGTCGATTCACCGGAACGTGCAAAGGCATTAGTTGAACAGACCGGATGCGATGGGATTATGATTGGACGGGCTTCAAGAGGAAATCCCTGGATTTTTTCAAGAATTCAGACCTATCTTGAAACCGGAGAGATACCGCCACAACCGAGTGCAGAAGAAGTAAGAGAAATGATTTTAAGACATGCCAGACTTCAGATTGAATATAAAGGAGAATATACCGGTATGCGTGAAATGCGAAAACACGTTGCATGGTATACAGCCGGTATGCCTCATTCGGCGGCAGTAAGAAGAGAAGTCAATGAAGTAGAGACGTATGAGCAGTTAGAGAGACTGGTTAAAGACAGATTGGAATCTTGACATTTTTACTCATTTCATTTATAATATTGGGACTGTTGAGAAGATTGTGACAAAATTTTAAATTCATTATAAAATCAAAAATAATTGAGAAAGGATGTTTTATCATGGAAGCAAAGAAAAACATACTGACCTATGCAGGTCTTAAAAAACTGGAAGAAGAACTGCATGATTTAAAGGTAAATAAAAGAAAAGAAATCGCTGGAAAAATTAAAGAAGCCAGAGAGCAGGGTGACTTATCCGAGAATGCAGAGTATGATGCAGCAAAAGATGAACAGCGTGATATTGAAGCACGTATCGAAGAAATCGAAAAAATCTTAAAAAATGCAGAAGTTGTAGTAGAAGATGAAGTTGACTTAGACACTATCAGCGTTGGATGTAAGGTAAAAGTTTATGATGTAGAATTTGATGAAGAAATCGAATTCAAAATTGTAGGTTCTACTGAAGCAAATAGCCTTGAAGGGAAAATTTCCAACGAAGCGCCGGTAGGAAAAGCATTAATCGGAGCAAAAAAAGGTGATACCGTACAAGTTGAAATGCCATCCGGAATTATCGAGTACAAAGTTCTGGAGATTGAAAGAAATATCTAAAGATTAAGGAGAGTGTGAAGAAGTGGCAGAACAGAATAAGAACGCACAGGAACAGGACCTGAACAAGCTGTTAAAGGTTCGTCGCGAAAAATTAGCAGAATTGCAGGAAAACGGGAAAGACCCGTTTCAGATTGTAAAATATGATGCAACTCATCATAGCCAGGAAATTAAAGATGCATTTGATGAATTAGAAGGAAAATCTGTATCCGTAGCAGGACGTATTATGTCCAAACGTGTTATGGGTAAAGCTTCTTTTTGCAATATTCAGGATTTAAAAGGAAATATCCAGTCTTATGTTGCAAGAGACAACATTGGTGAAGAATCTTATAAAGATTTTAAAAAGATGGATATCGGTGATATCGTTGGAATTAAAGGTGAAGTTTTCAAAACAAAAACCGGAGAAATTTCAATTCATGCCACTGCAGTCACACTGCTTTCCAAGAGTCTTCAGGTACTTCCGGAGAAATTCCACGGACTGACTAACACAGACCTGCGTTACCGTCAGAGATATGTGGATTTAATTATGAATCCGGAAGTAAAAGATACTTTTGTAAAACGTTCTAAAATCATCAGCACAATCCGTAGATACTTAGATGGACAGGGATTTATGGAAGTAGAAACACCTATGCTTGTAGCAAATGCCGGTGGTGCTGCTGCAAGACCATTTATCACACATTCTAATGCACTTGGAGAAGACTTCAAACTGCGTATTTCTCTTGAATTATACTTAAAGAGACTGATTGTAGGTGGTCTGGAACGAGTATATGAAATCGGACGTGTATTCCGTAACGAAGGTGTTGATACCCGCCATAATCCGGAATTTACATTGATGGAGTTATATCAGGCATATACAGATTACAACGGAATGATGGATTTAACAGAAAATCTGTATCGTTATGTTGCACAGGAAGTACTTGGAACAACAAAAATTGTATACAATGGCGTAGAAATGGACCTCGGAAAACCTTTCGAGAGAATTACCATGTTAGATGCTGTTAAGAAATATTCAGGTGTTGACTTTAACGAAATTCATACACTGGAAGAAGCAAGAGCAGCAGCAGACGCACATCATGTAGAATACGAAGAAAGACATAAAAAAGGTGATATCTTAAACCTGTTCTTTGAAGAATTTGTAGAAGAACATCTGATTCAGCCAACATTCGTTATGGATCATCCAATCGAAATCTCTCCGCTGACAAAGAAAAAACCAGAGAATCCAGATTATGTAGAACGTTTCGAGTTCTTCATGAACGGATGGGAAATGGCAAATGCCTACTCTGAATTAAATGACCCGATTGACCAGAGAGAACGTTTCAAAGCTCAGGAAGAACTGCTGGCACAGGGCGATGATGAAGCCAACACAACAGATGAAGACTTTATGAATGCGCTGGAAATCGGTATGCCTCCGACAGGTGGTATCGGATTTGGTATTGACCGTATGTGCATGATTCTGACAGATTCTGCAGCGATTCGTGATGTATTATTATTCCCAACAATGAAGTCACAGGGTGCTGCTAAGAACGAAGCAAACAATGCTGCACAGGAAACAAAGCCAGTTGAGAAGATTGATTTTTCTAAAGTAAAAGTTGAGCCATTATTCGAAGAAATGGTTGATTTCGATACTTTCAGCAAGTCAGATTTCAGAGCTGTAAAGGTAAAAGCATGCGAAGCAGTTAAGAAATCCAAGAAGCTGTTACAGTTCACTCTGGACGATGGAACAGGCACAGATCGTACCATTTTAAGCGGTATTCACGCTTATTATGAGCCAGAAGAACTGGTTGGAAAAACACTGATTGCTATCACAAACCTGCCGCCAAGAGCTATGATGGGAATTGATTCTTGTGGAATGTTACTTAGTGCAATCCATGAGGAAGAGG
>ERZ826016.722-NODE-722-length-38369-cov-17.507908_pt1 | contig 38369 bp, 35 predicted proteins | sample MGYA00519872_ERZ826016 | MGnify/ENA primary metagenome ERZ826016 (study PRJEB31778, sample SAMEA3449218) | human gut metagenome | biome: human gut; feature: human-associated habitat; material: faeces | place: United Kingdom | collected 2010/2012 ... | reverse complement strand
AAACACTTTTAAACAACTTTACTTGGACATGTCAAAACCATAAACTATCTTTGTTAATTTAACGGCTAAATGCGAAAAGTCATGAAAGATTTTCTAAAATATACTCTTGCCACAATCATAGGAGTTATCCTCTCCGGCACAATTCTATTTTTTATTGGAACAGCCATTTTGTTTGGCATAGTCGCTTCCTCCGAATCGGAAGTAAAAGTTAAGCCAAACAGTGTCATGATGCTCAATTTTAATGGTAATGTGGTGGAACGTAGCCAAAATAATCCTTTGCAACAGTTTTTTGGAGATAAATTTGGCAGCTACGGTCTTGACGACATACTTTCATCCATCAAAAAAGCCAAAGACATTAATGACATTAAAGGTATTTACATTCAAGCCAACTCTCTGGGAGCTTCTTTTGCAACCGCCGAAGAAATAAGAAATGCTTTAATTGATTTCAAAAAGAGCGGAAAGTTTATCATAGCTTATGCTGACAGTTATACCCAGACAATGTATTATATTTCCAGTGTTGCAGATAAAGTTTTCTTAAATCCGCAAGGAGCAATTGAATGGAGAGGAATATCTTCCCAACCTATCTTTTACAAAGACTTGTTGCAAAAGATAGGAATAGAAATGCAAGTATTTAAAGTGGGAACTTACAAATCGGCAGTCGAGCCATTTATTGCAACAGAAATGAGCCCTGCCAACCGTGAACAGGTTACCAATTTTATCGGCTCCATCTGGAACCAACTATTATCGGATGTTTCAGTATCAAGAAAAATATCAAAAGACACATTAAACGAATATGCCGATAGGATGTTTATGTTCCACCCGGCAGCAGAATCGGTAAAAGCCCGGCTGGCAGATAGTTTGATTTACAGAAGCGAAATCAAAAGTTATCTGAAAGAAATCTCACGGATAAAAGGAAGTGATGATTTAAACATTCTGGGATTGGAAGATATGGTAAACGTTCAAAGAAACGTACCAATGAATAAAAGTGGAAATTGTATCGCTATTTATTATGCTTATGGAGAAATAGACAATGGCATGGACAATGAAGAAGAAGCCATTAACTCCGAAAAGGTAATCAGAGATTTAGGAAAACTAGCAAAAGACGATGATGTAAAAGCGGTAGTTTTGCGGGTTAACTCTCCGGGAGGAAGTGCTTTTGGCTCCGAACAGATTTGGCACGCAGTCAAAACATTAAAAGAAAAAAAACCGGTAATTGTATCTATGGGAGATTACGCAGCCTCCGGAGGATATTATATTTCATGTGCAGCCGATTATATTTTAGCCGAACCTACCACACTCACCGGTTCTATCGGTATCTTCGGGATGATTCCTAATATAAAAGGGCTAACAGACAAAATAGGAATCACTTTCGATGTAGTGAAAACAAACAAATATTCTGATATTGGCAACATGTCCCGTGAATTAAGCAATGATGAAAGAAGCCTTATACAAATGAGCGTTAACCAAGGGTATGACTTATTCATTAAACGCTGTGCGGAAGGGAGGAACATGAACATTGACAAGCTTGAAAAAGTAGCAGAAGGAAGGGTATGGACAGGTAGTGAAGCTAAAAGAATCGGACTGATCGACGAATTGGGTGGAGTAAACGATGCACTGGCTATTGCTGCTCAAAGAGCAAATATTGAAGAATATACAGTGGTCAATTTACCGGAAAAAGTAGATTTCTTCTCATCTTTATTTGAACAAGATCCATCCAACTATATCAAAAGCATGCTAATAAAAGGGAGCATAGGCGAATACTATAAAACATTCGACTTCATTAAGAGCCTTGAAAAAGCAGACTATATGCAAGCCCGAGTTCCTTTTGATCTTAATTTGAAATAACCGACAGAAAGAATGGAAGATAATTTTATCAAAATACATAAATCACTCTATCCTTTTTCTTTTTTATATGGGATAGGTGTCAACTTCCGAAACAAGCTTTTCGATTGGGGTATCCTTTCTTCCAAAAGCTATGATATTCCGGTTATTTGCGTAGGGAATATAACTGTTGGTGGAACCGGCAAAACTCCTCACACAGAATACCTGATAAGATTATTGCAGAAAGATTTCAAGGTGGCCGTTCTCAGTCGTGGATATAAACGTAAGTCGCGTGGTTTTTTGCTTGCAGATGTTAATACACCTGTCAGGATGATTGGTGATGAGCCTTACCAAATGAAGCAAAAATATCCAACTGTTTATATGGCTGTGGACAAGGACCGTCGTCATGGAATAGAGCAACTTTGCAAAGAAGAAATCGCTCCCGGAACAGAAGTTATTTTATTGGATGATGCTTTTCAGCATCGGTATGTGCAGCCCGGAATCAACATTTTATTAGTGGACTTTTACAGATTGATTTGCAATGATACACTTTTGCCTGCGGGACGGCTGAGAGAACCCGAAAGCGGTAAGAGTAGAGCAAATATTGTTATTGTAACAAAATGCCCATCGCATATTAAGCCTATGGATTATCGGGTTATTACTAAACAAATGGATCTATATCCCTATCAGAAATTATACTTTTCCACTTTTAAATATGGCAAACTAACTCCTGTATTTAAAGAGTATGGAGATTCCAAAAGAAGTCTGGATGAGCTAAAGAAAGATGAGCATGTACTATTACTTACCGGAATTGCTTCTCCCAAACAATTAATACAAGACTTGGAGCAATATACTTCCAATTTGGAAACAATGACATTTCCGGATCATCACAACTTTACTAAAGATGACATGCAACTTCTTTCATCCCGCATTGATAAAATACCGGGAAAAGACAAAGTTATTATCACTACGGAAAAGGATGCATCAAGACTTATACAACATCCGGCATTGGACGAGAAACTAAAGCAGATACTTTACTCTCTCCCTATAGAAATCGAGTTTTTACAAGATCAACAAGATAATTTTAACCAAAATATTATTGGCTATGTTAGAAAAAATAAAAGAAACGGCATCCTATCTAAGAGAAAAGATGCACACAAGTCCTGAAACAGCAATTATTCTAGGAACAGGTTTAGGCAGTCTGGCTAATGAAATTACCGAGAAATACGAAATAAAGTATGAGGATATTCCTAATTTCCCCGTTTCTACAGTGGAAGGCCATTCCGGCAAACTTATTTTCGGCAAACTAGGTAATAAAGATATTATGGCCATGCAGGGACGCTTTCACTTTTATGAAGGTTATGATATGAAAGAAGTAACTTTCCCTGTACGGGTAATGAAAGAATTAGGCATAAAGACTCTTTTTGTTTCAAATGCCAGTGGCGGCACTAACCCAAACTTTGCGATTGGTGATTTAATGATTATCACCGACCACATTAATTTCTTCCCTGAACACCCTTTACGCGGAAAGAACCTATACGGCGACCGTTTCCCCGATATGAGTGAAGCATATTCAAAAGAACTCATTGCCAAAGCGTTAGAAATTGCTAAAGAAAAAGGAATAAAGGTGCAACAAGGTGTTTACTTAGGAACGCAAGGACCTACTTTTGAAACTCCGGCAGAATATAAAATGTTCCGCATCTGGGGTGCCGATGCAGTAGGAATGTCAACTGTACCCGAAGTGATTGTAGCAAACCATGCAAAAATCAAGGTATTTGGCATATCAGTCATTACAGATATAGGCGTAGAAGGAAAAATTGTGGAGGTATCTCACGAAGAAGTACAGAAAGCAGCAGATGCAGCCCAGCCTAAAATGACAGCTATCATGCGTGAAATGATTAACCGTGCATAACATTTTAAATTAATATGCAAGAAAGAAACAGAACTGAAATTGCAACTTTAGGAGAATTCGGACTCATTAAACATTTAACTGAGGATATCGAACTAAAAAATGAATCCACCAAATATGGTGTGGGTGACGATGCTGCCGTATTGGAATATCCTGATAAAGAGGTTTTAGTCACAACAGATTTATTAATGGAAGGTGTTCATTTCGACCTGACTTATGTTCCATTAAAACATCTGGGGTATAAAGCCGCAATCGTGAACATCTCTGATATTTACGCCATGAACGGCACTCCCAAACAAATGACTATCTCCGTTGCCCTCTCCAAACGTTTCTCCATAGAAGACATGGAAGATTTTTATGCCGGAATAAAATTGGCATGTGCACTTCATAATGTAGACATCGTTGGTGGAGATACAACTTCCTCCCTCACAGGTTTAGCTATCAGTATTACCTGCATTGGTGAGGCAGACAAAGATAAAGTTGTTTATAGAAATGGTGCAAAACCAACCGACCTGATCTGTGTTTCGGGCGATTTAGGTGGGGCTTATATGGGATTACAGTTACTTGAACGTGAAAAGACTGTATTCAAAGGTGAAAAAGATGTCCAACCGGATTTTGCAGGAAAAGAATATTTGTTGGAACGTCAATTAAAACCTGAGGTTCGTGGTGACATCATTAAGAAACTCGCAGAACTAAATATCAAACCTACTTCCATGATGGATATTTCTGATGGCTTATCTTCCGAACTTATGCATATCTGTTCGCAAAGCCACACAGGATGCCGCATTTATGAAGAACATATTCCCATTGATTATCAAACAGCAGTAATGGCAGAAGAATTCAACATGAATCTTACTACTTGTGCGTTGAACGGAGGGGAAGATTATGAACTTCTATTTACTGTGCCTATCTCCGATCATGAGAAAGTAGCCGGAATGGAAGGAGTTAGATTAATAGGCCATATCACCAAACCGGAATTAGGCTGTGCCCTAATAACCCGTGACGGACAAGAGTTTGAATTAAAAGCTCAGGGATGGAATCCTCTTAAAGAAAATAAGGAATAAAATATAAAAAAGCAGTCAAGCATCTAAAACTTGGCTGTTTTTTATTTTCATTAGGGCTCTCATTATTAATCCATTACGAGTTCACCTAAAAGCTTTTTAAAACATTTATCTTTATTGTTCTTGCAAGAATAAAAACTTTTACTACCTTTGCAACCGCAAAACAAAAGATGCTATGGCAAATAATATTTATAAGGTGCCATAGCTCAGTTGGTAGAGCAAAGGACTGAAAATCCTTGTGTCCCCGGTTCGATTCCTGGTGGCACCACCTTAAAAATCAGAGAGTTACTATGAAAAAGTAACTCTCTTTATGTTTTTATAGATATGGAATTACCTAACGATCCGATGATTTTATTTAGCTTTGTCAACACAAAGTTGCGTGATATTTATCCGTCTTTGGACGCTCTTTGTGAAGATATGCATGTCAGTAAGAAAGAATTGCTTGACAAACTGGGTGCGGTAGGTTTTGAATATAACCCCGAGCAAAATAAATTCTGGTGATTTTCCATTGTTTATCTTCGTTTACTTCCTTTTGTCAATAGAAGCGATCAATCCATTTATATCTCCTTTTGTTAAGTAGGATAAGTTTTTATGAATCCTGGAAACAGGCCAGTGCCACCATTGTAATGATTGTAACTGTTTAATTGTTTCGTCATCAAAGCGTTTCCTGATTACTTTGGCAGGGACTCCACCTACAATGGCATAAGGAGCAACGTCTTTTGTTACTACGGCACGAGATCCGATAATGGCTCCATCTCCTATATGGACACCTGCCATAATCACAGCTTCATAACCTATCCAAACATCATTCCCAATAACAATGTCTCCTTTGTTGTCCCATGCGGAGGTTATATCTTTCTTATCCAGTTCCCATTCTTCATAGAACAGCGGAAATGTGTAAGTGGATAAAGACTTTAATGCATGGTTGGCGCAATTAAACAGGAATTTTGTCCCACAAGCTATGGAACAAAATTTGCCGATTATCAGTTTCTCATTATTAATGGGATAGTGGTAAAGCACATTGTTCTTTTCGAACAGTAAAGGATCGGAAACAAAATCATTGTATATGGTATAATCGCCGATAATTATATTGGGATCTTCTACAACTGCATTCAGATATACGGTTTGTTTGTCATTGTGGCGTGGATAGATTTTATTCATCATGGTTTTAATCTTTAATAATGTTTCTTTTTTAAATAGATGATAGATTGAAAGGTGAGCAGAATAACAAATAAGTATTCTGCAGTCATATACATAGCCAAAGGAACTTTCATATGATTGCTCAGCCGGTATAAATAAATGAGATAAAACAGAATCGTGATAACCTGTTTCATACTTTTAAATAAAAAGGGTATAAAATCTCTGTGGCGGATAGTTTTATCTGCCGGATAGCTGAATAGCTTTATAGAATGATGCTATTCGTTGGGCGTAGCTATATACAGAGTTGGAATTTCATGAAGTGAACAATTTTGTATTTTGATATAATAATGCAAAGGTAATAAAGATAATATGAAATGCTTGCTTATAGCCATAAAAAAAGAGTTGCTACTCCAAGCAACTCTTTTTTATAGTTTAATAATTATATTATCCCCCGATAGGAGGTAAGTCTATACTTTCGTTCTTTTCATTCCAATCACTAACATTGAAATCTCCCGTAGTGCTTTCGCTGGAGAATATTTCATTTAAAGTCATTGATAAGCTTAACTTGGTATTTGCATTTAACGTTGTCGTTAAGTTTTGCTTATAGGTTTTGACAGCTCCATTCTTCAATGTAATGATGATTTGTATGGGAGGATTGGGGGCTGACGGAAATAGCATAACAGTGGGTACACTCATTTGCTTTCCATCTGCTGATAGCGTTAATGGAAATTGAACGGTTTTGGTTTGATTGCTTGGAGTAGCGCTGAATACATCCAGTTTTTCTGCAATATTTCCTACTAATACCTGTACACTTTCCACATTGGTATCGAACTCACCACCGTCTTTACCTGAAATTGTAACATTGATTCCGGCAACTACTCTTTGCAGTGAAGCGCTCAGTTTATCTGTACCGATGTTGGTTGGTACTACGGCATGAACATAATTGAAAACCGGATAATAAATCGTATCTTTTACATTGGGGTGTTTCCTTAGGGAATAATAAATTTGAGACATATCGGCATTAAGCCTCAATGGAGGTTCTTTAATTGACATATCAGTGTATATATCCTCTGTTTCTTTAGGCATGCCCCAATATATTATATTGTATGTACCGATTGGCAGTAGTAACGGTCGCGTGCTGACACTGCCTGTTCCGTTATTGACTGCATACATAGGGTAAATAGCAGTGAGGATGTTATTATAATAGTTGCCGAAATATATGGAACTTCCTTCACTGCATGGGTAAAGTTCCAGTGATCCTGTGAATGGACTTTTAGTGGTTACATTGGTGGCGTCATCTAATTCGGGCGAAACCAAATCGGGATGGCTTGGCGCGGGTTCAATGCTATTATGGTCATGGTCACTACAGCTATATATAAAGGCTGCTGCCAATAAAACAAAGATAGACTTGTTCATATCAACAAATATTAAGTTTAGGTTATGATATACTATGTTGATATGTAAACAGTCTTTAGGGTATTATGTTTTATCTTTAGCTTTTTTTATTAAGGTATGGGTATGAAAAAACCGATGACACAGTTTAGTTGGTATCATCGGTTTAAGATATTTAATGTTGATTATTTACAGTTCAGGAGGATTTGTTTTGCAACGGCTCCGGTTACATCTCCGTCTTCACCATAAGCGGCACCTCTTTCATTGAAGCGGCGTTCTACCTCGTTTATTGTGTCGTCGCCAATGTTTACTTCACCTAAACGGGTAGCAAGTCCCAGATTACGGAAGAATTCTTCTGTTTTCTCAATAACCTGGTTAACTCGGGTTTCGGGAAGACCAGTAGATATACCCCAAATACGTTCTCCATATTGAATAAGCTTATCGCGTTTCTTATCACGAAGTGTACGTAGCATTCCCGGATATACGATGGCAAGGGTTGCACCGTGGGTAAGTCCGTGAAGAGCGGTTAATTCATGACCTATCATGTGTGTTGCCCAATCTTGAGTTACACCCATTGCAATAAATCCATTCAGAGCCATGGTAGCGCCCAACATGAATTGGGACATCAAATCATAGTTCTGCTGGTTTTCCTTAATCAGTGGAGCTATGTTGATAAGCATGGTGAGAATACCTTCGGCCCATCTGTCCATTACACGTGATTGTCCCGGAGTGGTCATGTATTGTTCCATAACGTGAACATAAGTATCTGCTATTCCACAGGCAATTTGATGAGGAGGAAGTGTGAAAGTTGTTTTGGGATCTAAGATAGAGAAGACCGGATAGTTTGCGTAAAAAGGATATTTTTCTTTGGTCTCATGGCGTGAGATTACTGCACCGTTATTCATCTCGGAGCCGGTTGCCGGAAGGGTAAGTACAGTTCCCAATGGAATGGTATCTTTGGAATATCCTTTTTGTACTAAATCCCAAGCATCACCGTTATATAAGATTCCGGCAGAGATAAGTTTGGTTCCGTCAATCACCGAACCTCCACCAACAGCTAAAAGGAAATCTACGTTGTTTTCTTTTCCTAATTCAATGGCTTTGCGCAGAGTTTCTATGGACGGGTTTGATTCTATTCCCCAGAACTCAACATAGTCGCGACCTTCGAGTGCTTTGCATACTTGCTCATACACTCCATTCTCTTTGACACTGCCGCCACCGTAAGTAACCATGATTTTTTTACCTGCAGGTATTTGGTTTGCCAACTCTGCTATCATGCCGTCGCCGAAAATAAGGCGAGTAGGATTCTGAAAGATAAAGTTATTCATTGTTATCTATTTTTAATTAATTCCTGTTTGAGGCTACAAAGGTAATCTTTTGTCTTTTAATTATTGTTTAATCTCCGTTCTTTAATAGTTTTTTCTTTATCTTTGAATAAAATATTTAGTTGTATGAACATAGAATTAGGCAAATTTAATACCCTTGAGGTGGTGAAACAAGTGGACTTTGGCATGTATTTGGATGGAGGTGAGCAAGGAGAAATCCTTCTTCCTAACAGATATGTTCCCGAAGATTGCAAGATTGGAGATTTTTTAAATGTCTTTCTTTATCTGGATATTGAAGAAAGGCTTATTGCAACTACATTGACGCCTTTGGTGCAAGTTGGAGAGTTTGCTTGTTTAGAGGTTTCGTGGGTAAATCAGTTTGGAGCTTTTCTGAACTGGGGATTGATGAAAGACCTTTTTGTTCCTTTCCGTGAGCAGAAAATGAAAATGCAGGTTGGAAAGAAATATATTATTCATGCACATATTGATGAAGAAAGTTATCGTATAGTTGCGTCTGCTAAAGTAGATCGTTATTTGTCAAAAGAGATACCTGAATATAAACAGGGGGACGAAGTGGAGGCTTTAATCTGGCAAAAAACAGATTTAGGGTATAAAGCAATTGTTGATAATAAGTTCAGTGGCTTAATTTATGAGAGTGAAGTTTTTCATCCGGTCGAGATAGGGGAAAGGCTGAAAGTTTATGTGAAGCAGGTGCGTGAGGATGGCAAGATAGATTTGATGCTTCAAAAACCGGGTATGTGCGGAGTGGAAGATTTCTCCCAGACTTTGCTGCAATACATTACTGAACATGACGGAGTTATTTCACTAAACGATAAAAGTCCTGCTGAGGAGATTTATGAGATTTTTGGAGTCAGTAAGAAGACTTTTAAAAAAGCTGTTGGTGATTTATATAAGAAACATCTGATTGTTTTGAGCGGTGATTCAATCCGTTTAAGTAGGGAATAGGGAAATGATACTTTATAAAGGGAAAATCCTATAAATATTTGGGGAAAAGAATAAGGGCGGGAGTTTTTTCTCGTCCTATTTTTGTGTATTAACAACAACTAAACAACATAGTATGAAAAAGCTTTTATTCATTTTAATCACTCTCTTATATACGGCTTCTTTTGTTAAAGCTGCGGATATAAAAGGTATCCGTGTAGAGAGTGACGGTTATCCTATATTGGTTTATTTAGATGGGGCACAGATGTGTTCTCCTGTATATAGCTGCTTTATTGCTAATTTGCGTGCCGGCTCATATCGGGTAGAAGTATATAACGCACGGTCTAATCAAAGAGTATATTTAGAAAATATTTATTATAACGGTTTTCGGATAGAGGAAATTAATATTGAAAATCAACCGGGGCATAATAGAAGACCAGGTCATGACAGAGATGAATATTCTAAGAGGAACAGGGTGATGGATGAGAAGGAGTTCGACAAGTTTTATAATTCGATAGTTTCGGCAACTTTTGATTCGGAAAAGAATTCTCTTATAGATTTAGGTTTGGCTGGGAATGATTTTACAACCGGGCAAGTTGCCAGGTTAGTGGGTTTGTACACCTTTGATAAGGATAAGCTTCCGCTTTTAAAGAAGTTCTATCGAAATACAGTGGATAAGGCAAATTATTATAGTTTGCTGGAAAAGCTCGATTTTCTTTCTTCTAAAAATGAATTAAAGGAGTTCATTTTAAATTTCAACAAATAATAAATTATATAACTATGAAAAAGACAATAGCAATATTAATGATATTTTTCGCAGTAATAACTTTGAGTTCTTGTGGGGTTAATCTGAGTTTGACTAAAAAGAACATGATGCGTATTGAAGAAGGAATGAGTAAACAAGAAGTGAAAAGAATTCTTGGAGGACCTGAAAACAGAAGCTTTGATCAGGGGCGTGAAAGCTGGGAATATATTGCTGTAGACGGTAAGTATTTTATTGTTTATTTCTACGAAAGCAAGGTGATTGGCATGGACACTTTTTATAGAGAAGAGAATCATTGCCATGATGGGCGTGGAAAACACTAATGAAATAGGGGAAATCCCTATATGGAATTCGGGAAAATCATTAGATAAGATATTATTCTCTTTCTATATTTGTGATATTGATATAAGCAGAACAGGCAACTAAAAACTATATGAATATGAAACGACTATTGATGATGTTGTTTGCTGTGGGAATAGTAACAGCAACTTCGGTGAGCATGGCAGGGATGAGTATAAGTAAGGTAAGACAGAATACTCGTTTTCTAACAGATAAGATGGCTTATGAACTAAATTTATCTACTGAACAATATAATGATCTTTATGAGGTCAACTTCGATTTCATCTATAATGTTCGTAATTTGATGGATGATGTAGCTCATGGATATGATTGGGCAATTGATAAATACTATAATTATCTGGACATACGTAACGATGATTTACGTTGGATATTATCCAATAGCCAGTACAGACGTTTTTTAGGAATGGATTACTTCTACCGCCCAATCTATACGTCCGGACGCTCTTGGAACTTTAGAGTCTATATCACCTATACTAATCATAATTTATTCTATTTTGGTAAGCCTTATCATTATCGTTCTTATTGTGGCGGACATTACCGCACTCATTACAATAATATAAGTTTTTACAGAAACAGATACCGTCATGATGTATATCATGGAGATTATAGCATCAGGAATGATAAAGTATATCATAATCATCGCCGTTCGGATTTTGGTAATGTGCGTTCTACTTCAACAAGTAGTAGCCGGAATAATACTTCTTCGCCCCGTCGTTCTTCCAATGAGGTGAAAAAAGAGAGGCCAAGAAGAACAAATGACGATATTTATACCAACTCTCGTCCCGAAAGTAATAATAGTAGCACTGGTACAACAAGACGTTCGAGCAGTAGCGGGTATAACAGAAATAATAGTTCGTCGTCAGGACGGAGTTCTTCTTCATCCGGTAGTTCTTCAAGCAGAAGGGAAAGCAGTTCGGGAACATCGAGTTCATCTACAAGTGTACGTAGAAGTTCATCGTCATCTTCTTCCTCGTCTTCTTCAGGAAGTAGTGAAGTTAGAAGTAGTTCTTCGGGAAGTTCATACCGAAGCAGCAGCACAGGTAGCAGCCGACGCAGATAAAATAAACCTAAACCTTTTCTTTTTAATTCTGAGAGCAGAGGAAGGATTATTCTTTCTCTGCTTTTATCTTTTTCCGTTCCAAAAGTTTGACTTTCATACTGTCTTTTGAAAGAAAAAAATCTTCTTTTGCTTCTCCTGTAACTTCAATTTGGGGACGAATTGTACTGGCTTGTTCCTCTGTTATTAATCCTTTGGCTACAAGTCTGTTAGCGATTATGCTATAATATCCGTCCATATTCTCTTTTAAAGTCATGTCCGAATTAAAAGAATTGCGGAAATGCTTAGGCTTCGGGATGATTGATGCAAGAAAAATAGCCTCATTCGCGGTTAATTGTGATGGCTTTTTATTGAAATAATATTTAGAGGCTTCTTTAGCTCCATAAATGAGTGGCCCCCATTCGGCAATGTTTAAGTAAACTTCATACATTCTCTCTTTGGAAGTAAGCTTTTCTGTTTCGATGAGCCAAACTATGAGTGCCTCTTCCAGTTTACGGGCAATATTCTTGTTTCGGTTAAGAAATACATTCTTCACTAATTGCATGGTGATAGTACTGCCACCCCGGGCAAAGCGTTTTACTTGTAGGTCGTGAATCAATGCTTCCCGCATCATGTTTATCAAAAAACCATTATGATAGTAAAATGCCCCGTCTTCCGATTGCATGACAGACATTTGCAGCAAAGGGGAAATACTATCCAACGGAGTAAAGTTAGGATTGGATGGGCCAACTGTAAATGTTCGAACCGGACGACCATTTTCATAAGCCGTATATTCAAACTCCCCACTCATTTTCCCTAAATTACTTTTTCCAAAGTTTTCGATACGGAAATTATGTGGAGTCAGCGTTGATTCAAGTTTGAGACTATCCAATAATTCGAAGTTTATATCCAATAAGAAGTGGTAAGATAGTTTACCTTTCGTTTTTATTCCTTCCAAATTGCCGAATAACCCTTTTGGTAAAGATGAGAATAATTCATCGGCAGCAAAAGAAGGCTTGTTTGTAGATATAGTAAAATGCCATTCTTTATTCTTTTGAGCCCGTATGTATGGATTGAATTGTAAACGATTGAACTGGATATTTGTGGCACTGTCAAGCTCAATGAAGTTCTTTCCTATATTTATTTGGTAGTCAAAACATCCACGATTCAGATTAATTACTTCCGGAGAAAGAGCCTTGTGATACACATTAAGTCCACTGATTTTAGCTATCCCTTTTAATGTAATTTCTCCATTGCTTTTATTTGTTTCGGTTAGCTGATAAGATAAAGAGTCAAAAGCAATTTGAGCACCGTAATATTTGTCGATATAAGGTAAAGAGATTTTGTCGGTCTTTCCTTTAAATATTTCTGCTTTTATGGTTCTGCTGTCTTTGTTTAATTCTCCCTGTGTCATCCAAATGCTTTTTATGGTATCTTCTTTAACGATGATTTCGGTTGAGAAACGACTGTTTTTAATTGTTAGCTCCGAAATTTCTACGGCAATGAAAGCACTGTCGGTTTGGTGGCTGATAGTAAGGTTATTTATGCTGCCGTTATTGGGTAACAGTTCAAAAGCAAATCCTAACGTGTTGGATACTCGTTGGGCAAAATCATGCTGTGGCTTGTCAATGACAGTGGAGGCAGAGTCTTTCTTGAACACAAAGTCATAGTTGGAAAGTGAGTCTTTCTTCACGAAACTTATGACTAATCCGTTAGTCTGCACTTGTTTGATGCTGATGTTTGCACTTAAAAGTTTCCAGAAATTCAGATCTATAACCAATGAATTGAGTTTCAGTAAAGTATCTCTGTCATGAGGGATGATAGAGAGGTTTTCAAGCTCCACTTGATTAACGGAAGGCATTCGCAGAGACGCATAGCTGATATTCAAATCATGCCGGCGCTCCATTTGTTCAATTTTTCCTTTAACAATATGTCTCAATAGGGCGTTCCTGCTGAGATATAATCCGAATCCTGCGACCATTAATAAACTAACCGTGAGCAGAATCCCGAATTTGATTTTCCGGTTCATGGCAGAACGTTTTTAATGGTCGCAAAATTACATAATTATTTCAATTCCAACGGTTCTCCCTTATAGAAATCAAGTATTTTGGTACGAAACAGATAATCGAACTTTGCTTGTATTTGGTCGGAGGTTGATTTTAACAGGTTTGTTTTCGATTCATTATATTCTACTGCTGTTGCTTTTCCCTGTTCGTATTTCTCGCTCATAAGCCGGAATGACTCTTGGGCTGCTTCCATAGCTGTGCCGCTCGATGCATATTTGGCCTCTGCTGCCACAGCATTGTAGTAAGCCTGCTGGATTTCTTTGTATAATCCTTTTTTGGCATTGTCTAGCTGGAGTGACTGGTTAAAGTGTTGCAGACGGGCGGTTTTAACCCTGTTTCGTGTAGCCAGACGATTGAAGATGGGAACACTTAATGTCAAACCGATAGATTTATAGAGGTTGTCATTCAACTGCGTTCCGAATGAATTGTGTTCCTGTCCCGATATGGTATTGAATCCCGTATTGATTCCTGCACCAAACGATAGTTGGGGATAGAAAGAACTTTGGGCGATACGGATACTTTTCAAACTTCCTTCCAAGCGATATTGTGCTGCAAGTATTCCCGGTTTGCTTATCACTGCCATGTTGTACACTTCTTCGGGAGAGGTGAGAACTGTGAAGCCGGCAGTAGATTCGGGTGAGAGAATGGCAAATCCTTCGGGAGAAGGAAGTTCAAGTAATTGGCTGAGGTCAAGTAATGCCAGTTTGCGGTTATTCTCTGCTTGCACTGCTGATAATTCGTCTTGTGCGAGGCGTGATTTTGCTTCATACAGTTCGGCGGTAGAGGTTTTGCCGACTTCATTCATTCGCTGCATGCGGTTATATTGCTCTTTGCTTAGTTCCACCTGTTGGGCGGCAACTTTGCAAAGTTCTTCGTTGAACAATACTTGCAGGAAAGCGGAAGTAACCTGTATGCTTATATCTTCTTTTGCCTTGTTTAAATCTTCTGTTGCTGCTTTCAGGTTCAGTTTGGCAAGAGCGATATTGTTGGGTATTTGCAGTCCGGTAAATAAGGGAATATCCGTATTTAACCCGAAACTCGTTCCTGTTGTGTTCATGTTGATATATGAGTTGTCTATTGGTGACGTGGTTCGTCCGAAACCGAAAGATTGGCTTACACTACCATTTAAACTTGGTAAACGACTGTATTTGGCGGTGTTCAATTCTACTTTCTGTTCATCGCGGCTCACTTCTTGTTGCTTCACTTCAATATTATGCTCAATGGCATAATCAATGCATTGGCGTAACGACCACTTTTCTTGTGCCCCGGCTCCTGTGGCAATGAGTAAGGACAATATGATAAGTTTTGCTTTCATAATCTTACAAGCTTATTGTTTCTTTTGTTCTGCACCTCTAACCTTATCTTTTGTAGATAACCCTTTCTTAACCTCTATCTTTATTCCGTCACTGATGCCAAGAGATATTTGTCTTTTTGCAAATTTCTGTTCGGGAACGGAGTCGGTCATTACATAAACAAATGCTGAGTCTTTGTTGAATTCCACGGTACTTTCGGGAATCGTGAGTACCTTATCTGCCTTGTTTAAAACAATTTCCGCATTGGCACTGTATCCGGAACGGACATAAACTGTGTCGGGAACACTGATAGCAGCTTTAATCTCAAACAGGTTGGCTCCGTTTTCTTCCGTTCCTTTTGGAGATATATATTCTAACTTCGCATCAAACTTTAGATTCTGCAAAGCTCCGATAGTCAGTTTTATGGGCATTCCTTCATGGATACGTCCCACTTCCGTTTCGTCTATCTTGCCTTTGAAGATAAGGTCATTCATGTTGGCTACGGTTGCAATGGTAGTTCCTTCATTGAATGTGTTACTCAGGATAACCGAATTTCCTTCTTTGATAGGCACATCTAGGATAAGCCCGTCAATGGTGGAGCGAATCATGGTATTGCTGTAAGAAGCGCTCTTTTGTGTGATTCCGTCTTTTACAATATCAAGGGCATCTTTTGCGTTTTCTTTTTCTTCTTTGGCTTGTAGCATGGCTACTTCGCTTTTCTCATATTCTTCCTTGCTGATGAGCCGGTCATTGAATAGTTTCTTCATACGGTCAAACTCCTGAACGGCTTGTTTATAATTGATTTCTCCCAGACGCAAACGATTCTCGGCAGAGTTCAACTGCCCCATTTCCGGGATAACTTTAACCTTGGCGATTACTTCTCCCTTTCTGATAGGCTGCCCCGCTTCTTTATAAACTTCGGCAATGATACCCGAAATTTGCGGTTTGATGAGCACTTCGTCTCTTGGCTCTACTTTGCCGGTAGCTACGGTACTTTTTTCTATGTTTGTTACTGAGGGACTTACAATTTCATAAGTTTTCACCTGAGGTTTGGACTTCACATAGAGAAAACCGAATGTTCCGATGAATATTGCTGCAACTAATACCAGCAGAAAGATTTTAAAGAACTTTTTCATATATCTTGTTTTTATTGTTATATCGTTTTTTGTTTTTATTCTTCACGTATGGCCTCAATAGGCTTGATACTCATGGCACGGAAAGCCGGGGCAAGACCTGCAAGGCTTCCCAATGTCAGCAAAATGAGAGTTGCTCCTATAGCTGTTCCGAATGAGATCAGGAATCCCGCATCATATCCCTTGGAGGCACTTACTCCTACGTTGACTACCTGTAATACAAGTACGGCAAAGCAAATTCCCATCATCCCGGCAATGCAGGTAAGTACCATGCTTTCACTTAATATCTGTCTCATAATATCGAAAGGTTTTGCACCGATAGCCCGCCTGATACCAATTTCTCCGGTTCGTTCGCGAACTGTTACCATCATGATATTGCTTACTCCGATAATTCCGGCAAAGAGGGTTCCCAAGCCTACAATCCATATTAACAGATGTATGCCGAGGAATAAGTTGTCGAACTGCTTGAACATCTTCTCAAAATTGAGGATGAAAACAGCCTGTGCATCATGAGGGGCAATCATGTGATTCTGCTTGATAATAGTCTCTGCCTGTTTCTCTATATCACTTATCTGCACACCCGGTTTTCCGGTCATTCCGATGAGATGCACTTCGTTTCCTGTGCGGTAAGTCTTTTGCATGGTGGTGAAAGGGAGAGTAATCATTTCTTCGGGATTCCCTCCGATTTGTATGTTCGAATTGGCATCTCCCAATACACCTGCCACCTGATAATAAACTCCGGACACACGGATATATTTCCCGAGAGGGTTTTCTCCATTCTTGAACAAAGCCTTGTAAACACGGATGCCCAGAATACATACTTTGCGTTCTTCTTTAACATCCACCTCGTTAATGAATCGTCCGAACAGCATTTGCTGTGCTTCGAGATTTGCATATTCGGAAAATACACCTTTTGTATTTGAAGAATAAGATTTGTCTTCGTAAACAACATTATTGCTTGCTCCTCCTCCGAACAATATGGGGCTGATGTGGGCAATTTCCTTAATATTGGAACGCAATATCTCTACATCTTGTATGGTAAGATTCCATTGCCTCCCTTTACGAAAGCCTTTGTAGGCTTCACTCGTGGTGCCACTCATAACAAAACATGAATTGGTGGCGAAGCCGCTGAACGATTTCGACAGCATGTTCTGCATTCCGTTTCCACCGCCGATGAGGACTACAAGCATGAAGATTCCCCAAAACACTCCGAAAGCGGTCAGTATGCTGCGGGTTTTGTTGCGGGTAATAGTAACCAGAATCTCCTCCCAACGGTCTATATCTATAAAGTTCTTCATAATCAGTCTGCTCTAAGTGCTTCTATCGGTTTTATCTGTACCGCCTTTCTTGCAGGGAAGAACCCTGCCAATGTACCTGCGAATATCAATACAAGGGTTGCTTGAACTGCAATTCCTATGTTTACGGTCGGATCTTTAAATATGGTAAATGACATTTCTTCCGTGGCCTGTGCCGCTGCCATGGCATCAAAGTAAGTTGCCGCCCATTCCGTAACTCCGATACCTGCAAGCATGCCTATATATCCGAATAGGGTGGTAATGGCGATTGACTCAAGGATGATGAGCCATAAAATGGAACTTGGAGAAGCTCCCAAAGCCTTGCGGATGCCAAATTCTTTTGTGCGTTCTTTTACCGTGATAAGCATAATGTTACTGACTCCCACGATACCCGAAAGTAGGGTAAAGATACCTATTACCCACACTGCCATGGTGATTATGTTTTGTGCTTCCAGTGTTTCCAAGTATTGTGTGAAACGGTTTCGCAGCCATAGTGCACTTTCATCGGTAGGATCGAACTGGTGATGCCGGGCAATTACTTTACGATATTCCTTCTCAAACTCTTCATTCTTTTCTTTGGTGTTCAGCCCTTTGGTAGAGAATAGAATTTCTTGTAGTGCATTCCCTTTATTATAAATAATCTGTGCAGTGCTGAATGGAATGAAAGTTCTTGAGTCGTTACGGTCTTTGTTGGCAACATAAATACCTACCACTTTATAAATGATGCCGTTCACATTGACGGACTTGCCAAGTGCACTTTCTTTCTTAAACAGAGTTTCTGCTGTTTTGGGATGAATGACAATAACTTTACGTCTTTCTCTTATATCCAAATCATTGATGAAACGTCCGTTGCCTTCCGCTACTTTATAAGGTTCTATTTCCGTATAAGACGGATATACTCCGATCAGATTGCTTGACACATATTCGCTTCCGTTAGCAATGGTGCATCCTCCTTGATAAAGTATTGCCCCGGCAGTTATGACATTATCCGGGAATTCGCTCTTGGTCAATGCCAGATCGTTATAGTCGAGGTCTATCTTCCTGCCCGACTGCATTCCTTGATATACCTTACTCGTTTTCCATGTGCTGGCTTGCACGGAGTTATTGGCACGGTCGGCAAAATTACTTGTGAAGCCATTCATCAACCCGTTGCCCGAGCCGAGAAGTATAATCAACATGAAAATCCCCCATGACACGGCAAAACCGGTAAGGAAAGTTCGTAGCTTGTTGCGGCTGATAGTACTTATTATTTCTTGCCAAATATCTATTCCTATTCTCATATTGGCACTGTTTATTTCATGAAACCGTTTTTCCCGAATGGGGAAGCATCGTGATGCAGGTTTTCTTCAATGGCTTCAATAACCCCGTCTTTCAGGCGGATAATCTTGTTGGTTTGGTTGGCAACCCCGCTTTCGTGAGTAACGACAATGAGAGTCATGCCCGATTCATGTACCTCCTTTAATATATCCATTACTTCTACGGAAGTCTTACTGTCCAAAGCTCCCGTAGGTTCGTCGGCAAGTATGATTTGAGGTTTGGAGATAAGCGCACGTGCTATGGCTACGCGCTGTTTCTGTCCGCCGGAAAGTTCGTTGGGCATATGGTGTGCCCATTCTTTCAGCCCCAGTTTGTCGAGATACTCCATGGCGAGGATATTTCTTTTCTTCCGGCTCACATTCTGATAGAACAGCGGGAGGGCAACGTTCTCCATTGCATTCTTGAATGAGATGAGGTTGAAAGACTGGAAAATAAAACCAATCATGTGATTGCGGTACTCGGCAGCCTTTGTTTCACTCAGATTCTTGATAAGAACATCGTTCAGGTAATAATTCCCTGTGTCATAATTGTCGAGAATACCCAGAATGTTGAGCAAAGTAGATTTACCCGAACCCGACGAACCCATGATAGACACAAACTCTCCCCGTTCTATATCGAGATTTATTCCTTTAAGTACATGTAATGGAGCCCCGTTGTGATAGGTCTTATTGATATTTTCCAGATGTATCATTCTTCATTGTTTTGATGGCTGATGTTAATTCTTGTTTGAATTATAAGCCGGTTTGTTTCGCTTCTTTTCCCTATAAGACGCACGTAATATACCAAAAGTTGCAACAAGGTGAAGAAAAATACAAAAAAATTTTGTGTTTTCAATCTTCTTTGCGTAATTTGTGAGCAATAATTAACTAACCCAATAAACATAATATCATGACTACAAACATGGAAAAACCCTACGTAGTAGGTATTGACATAGGCGGAACTAACTCGGTTTTCGGTATTGTCGACGCTCGCGGTAACATTCTTACCAGCGGTTCAGTAAAAACACAAGCTTATTCTAAAGTAGAAGATTATGTAAACGATGTTTGCAAAAACCTTCTTCCTTTGATTGAGTCTCAAGGCGGAACTGACAAGATAAAAGGTATCGGTATCGGTGCTCCTAACGGAAACTTCTATAACGGAACAATTGAATTTGCTCCAAACCTTCCTTGGAAAGGCGTTATTCCATTGGCTGCCCTTTTCGAAGAAAGACTGGGTATCCCTACTGCTTTGACTAACGATGCCAATGCTGCTGCTGTGGGTGAAATGACTTACGGTGCTGCCCGCGGAATGAAAGACTTTATCATGATTACACTGGGTACAGGTGTAGGTAGCGGTATCGTCATCAACGGACAGGTTGTTTACGGCCATGATGGTTTTGCAGGCGAACTTGGTCACGTAATTGCACGTCGTGACGGACGTATCTGCGGTTGCGGACGTAAAGGTTGTTTGGAAACTTATTGTTCTGCAACAGGAGTAGCCCGCACAGCTCGCGAATTCCTTGCAGCAAAAACAGAACCGAGCTTGTTGCGTAATGTTCCTGCCGAAGAAATACAGTCGAAAGACGTATATGATGCAGCAGTGAAAGGCGACAAACTGGCTCAGGAAATATTCGAGTTTACAGGTAACATCCTTGGTGAAGCTTTGGCAGACGCTATTGCATTCTCAAGCCCCGAAGCTATCATCCTTTTCGGTGGTTTGGCAAAATCAGGTAGTTACATCATGGATCCTGTAAAGAAATCTATGGAAGACAATTTGCTGAATATCTATAAAGGAAAGACTAAACTTTTGATTTCAGAATTGAAAGATTCCGATGCTGCCGTTCTTGGAGCAAGTGCTCTTGGATGGGAGTTGAGAGATTTGGCTTAAGACAATTCTTTTTGTTTATATTTTGACACTAAAGGCTGTGTCGGGTTTCCCGGCGCAGCCTTTATTATGTTTGCTTTCATAAACGCTTTCATTCCCATAAGCGTTAACTAAACGTCTCCCCTCCTTATTGAGCTACCCTTTATACACAAGTCTTACATGATTAAATCATACAGTTCAAATTGTGTATTAAAACGGTCCAATCCATTTTTAAGGGTTGTATATCCGGGAATGGACTGGCTTCTGTATGCGCTCCATGCTCCTAACCTTGCAATAATCCATGCCGCCCATGCCATTGATTCTTTTTTATATGGATTTTGCTGTATTTTGGTATTTCCCTCACTCTTTTTTCCTACTATATGTAATAAAGCTATTTCCTTCTTTGTGAAGTAGATTTTTGAAGAGAGTTTTTCATCTTCTTTATCAAAAGAAAGTTTGAGTACCATCACCTGTAGGGCTGCCTGCAAGGAAATCAAGATTAGTTTTTGTAATGCCGAGATTGTTTCCAACTGTGCGTCCTCAATCATGAATCCTTTTCTTTTGAGCACTCTGAATAGCTCTTCAATCAGCCATCGACAACGATACCAACCAATACATTCCGTTGCTTGCTCTACAGTCTCCACTGTATGTGTGGTTAGTAGTCTCCATTCAATGGGGCTTTCATTTTCCGGTGTACTGGAAGTTTTTTCTTTGACATGTATACAATAAAGGGTAACAGCGGGCCTGTCCTTTGCAGGACCGTTTACAGGAGCACATAGGGTAACTCTTTCAAATCTGAGTTCCATGCAGGCTACCCGTTTCTTGCGTCCACTCCCGGGGAGAAGCTCAAAGCTATATTCTGCTCGTAGGACAGCCTTGCCCATTAATGTATCCAGACGAACGGAACAGTCCGAGTCGTCCAATTGGCAATTCCTTTCATGAACAGAACGTATCAGCAAGTGAACATTATCATCAGGTATACGGCTGAAAAGTTCGAAAATGTCTGCTTCACGGTCACCAATGATCGTTTTAACTGCATCCCGGGGCATTTGTCCACTGGCAGCCGTTCCGCTTTCTATCCAACGATATGACTCTTTTTCTTCTATAGGCTGGTATCTGTAATTACGTTCTTCGCGGCTTAATGCATCCGATGAGCGATTCCACTGCTTGACCGAAGAAAAACCTATAGGAATATGACTGGAGGCATCGACAACCAATACCGGATGCAAAAAACTGCCACACTGCTTTTGACCGACAATGCCGGGACTGGCTGTTTTTTTCTTCATCCGCTCAACATGAGCCTCATAGTTAATCTCTGAAGTATCTTGAATACATAATAAATGCTCACACCCGGAAGCATTCTTATAGCAAGTTTGTATCAGACCTGATAAGATAGCATCAGATGTGACGGAGGAATTGTTTAAAAATCTGTAAGCGCCCATTTTATCTTTATGTTCTTTACAAAATTGATTGACTATAGCACTTTGATGGACAACCATCTGAGAGCAAATTAAGTTTAAACGTCGCAAAAGGCGAGGATCACGGATTTGATCTGTCTCTAATAGCATCATGCAAAGATAAAAAAACAATCTAAACTTGTGTATAAAGGGTAGCTTATTGAGGAGGGAAAAATAGGATATACTCTTAACTTAACATTCTCTCCTTTCATCCCTTTCAGCGAACTCTGAAACCCTTTGAACCAAAGCAAATCAGATGAAAGCAAACCCCGTTTTTCCCCTTTCATCCGCTTTCATTCCTTTCAAGGTTTTTCAAAATATATTTGTTAATATATAAGATTCTGTGAAGAATGTTGTATCTTTGCTTTTGCATTTCATAACGTTCAGGGTAGGGAAACCTGCCGATTACCAGTAGGCATTATTATGTCTACTTCATTTCACATAGGCGGTTTCGTACCCCCGTGTGGAATGTTAATGCATCTACTGCCCTGAACGGTGAAATGCAACGGGATAGGCGAAACCGTCTTTTTTATCGCCTTCACTTAACATTCACTATCATGGAAAACAACCAAATTAACATTGGGGAGGCTATTCCCTGCATCACTGACTCCAAAGATTCGGAAAAAGCTTTTCTTTTACAGCTTGCTTCCAAGTTATGTCCTACCGCAACGGAAGATAAATCCGAGAAAGAACGTTTGAAAATACTGCACCTTAGATTAAATAGGTTGGCTAAACTATTTTCCACTCTGCACAACTATCCGTGGGGTACGAATGAGGCAGAGATACGCAAAGCGTGCGTACAATATTTTATGGACATCAATGAATCCAAAGCCAAACGTATTCAACTCAATGAAATGTTGTATCAACAGTCGGTTCTTGTCAATGAGTTGGTAGGTTTCAAGGATTTAATAAACAATGTTCTCGTTAATTATAATGCCGAAGTGGAAAAGTTGGGGAAAATAATAACCGATAAAGCATGAAACAGCCGTGCTTCTCATGGCATATTCTATATTTTCCGGCAATATTAAGGTTTTTATAGCCGTGGGTTAAGTAGTTTTCTGCTTATTCATAAGTCTGTTTGTGCTTATGATTTAGTAACTTGACAACTGTCAATTATATACTTGACAACTGTCAAGTTATTAATTGACGTCTGTCAAGTTATTTAGGTGTAAGCATAAAATGAATTAATCGTGCCGGAAAAACAAGTTAGCATTAGGCAAGAGAGTGCTTATGGATGGGGCGGGTTAAAACAAAAAAAGCGTATTCACAGGTGAATACGCTTTTTAATATTGTTAGAACTAAGTGTTTTCTTTTAAAAAGGGGGTTGCTATTATAGCTTTCCCATCAGTTTCTGGATTTTAGAATTAAGGAACTGACACATAGTTCCGTTTCCTGCAGCTTTGTATCGTTGTGCACGATATTGAAGCATTGCGATTTCATTAGATTTGTTTACTGTCTTCATAATTTTCATCTTTTGTGCTTTCCACCTTTTGGAAAGCTGGTTTAGTATTTACTTTCTTATTACACTGCAAAGATAACACTTTTATTTGAATTATGTTGTAAAACATGTGATTTCTTTTGTTTTGCCCCTTATCTTTTCTATTGAATTGCCCTTTATTTACATATTTTAAGAGCAATGTTACAAAGATGTTACAATAAAAAAGAGGAAATCATTGCTGATCTCCTCTTTTTTATCTCGAATAAGGGTTGATGCTTACGCGTTAACTCTTTTTTCTTGAATTCTGGCTTTCTTACCGGTAAGTGCACGTAAGTAGTACAATTTAGCACGGCGAACTTTACCAACTTTGTTTACTGTAATGCTGTCGATAGCCGGAGATTCGATAGGGAAGATTCTTTCTACACCTACAGTTCCAGACATCTTGCGAACAGTGAAACGCTTTTTGTCACCATGACCGGCGATTTTGATAACAACGCCACGATACTGCTGTATACGTTCTTTGTTACCTTCGACAATACGATATGCTACTGTTACAGTGTCACCTGCTTTGAATGCTGGGTGTTGCTTGCCGGTAGCAAATGCTTCTTCTGCAATTTTAATGAAATCCATTGTTTTGTTTTTAAATTGTTTATCGTTACAACGCAACATATCAAGTAACTCTTCTTTGACAGCGATTGCGCGAAAGCGGTGCAAAGTAACTAATTATTTGTCAGATAGACAAATGATTGCAAATGTTTTTCTTTCATTATCGCACATTGTGCGGCAATATTTCTTTTTGGATGAGTGACTGTGTTTGCAGCATCTATGGCTGGAAGAACAACTGACCGATAACATTGACAGTACTGAAATAGCTAATATTACTATATTTTTCATAATTGAATTCTTTTTATAATTTAAAATTTAATTTTTACGCCGGCGTTCATCACAAAGCCATCAAGTGGTGCATAAATATCCCGGAATACGGGGTTGGATATGCTGCCTGTATATATAGTATCGAAACGGGTTTGGCGCCTGTCCGTAAAGTTCTCGAAGTTGGCATATAAAGAAAACCTTTCCCATATTTTCTCAATCATGAACCCACATACTACATATTGCTTTCCTTTCATTCCATCTCCTAATTGCTGAGGACTAAAATAATATGCTTCCAAGCCTATCTTCCATTTATCCTCTACTTCATACATCAAAATACTGTTAAACCGATGCTTGGGAGTTAATATATTCTCATGTTTCACATCGTTTTCGGTTGTTTTGGTATCTGTGAATGTATATCCTAAATATAAATGAAAGTCTTTATACCCGATTTTCATATTTGTTTCTCCACCTTTGCTGTCTGTATTCCCGTTTATATTATTAAGCTTGTATAGTCCGTCTGTTGTTTTTTGCAATAAAAGAGGATTGTCAAGATAGGTATAAAAGAATAATTGGTTGGCACTGAATGTTATATCGCCTTCACAGAATGAGGTGGTATAGTTAAAGTCCAAGTTTAAACCATAACTTCTTTCAAGTTTATTTTTATCTTTGTCAATGGGCAACACATTTTGGTATTGGAGCCTTTCACTATCTTCTGTAAATATGGTAGGTGTTTTATAACCAAACCCGCCTCCGAGCCGGGAAGAAAACTTGTCGGTAATCTTAAAATGGGCGGATATGCGAGGAAGTACGGCAATACCGTAATCGGGAACATAATCTGTTCTTAAGCCGGTTTCAAGATTAAACCATTTTGCAGCTTCCCAATTGTTTTGTATAAATGCGCCCGTTACTGTTTGATTGTAGTCTCTTAATTGAAAATCAGTCAACTCCTTTTCGTTAAATTTATCTGTCCACAAATTTAATCCTGCTACCCATTCGGTTGCCTGATTCGTGTGTGTATATGATAATTCACTGAATGTAGATAGTTGAGTGCCTTCAAAAGAATAGTGTGGCACGTCTATGTTCCTTTTGAAATAAGTTACGCTATTCTTAAAGTTCAACCTGCTTTTCTCGTTGAATTTATGCTCAAAGGTTAATTGTGTGGAATGCCTTTGTGTCTTATTTCTCTCGAAATAAGAGTGCGTGTCGTCTCCCTTTCCTTTAATGTATTCAACGTCTCCTCCTAAACGGTTTTCGAACATAGTGTTTAGTCCCACACTCATTTGAGTGTTTTCTGTTAAATAGAGAAATAATTTAGGATTGAAAACGTATCTGTCAAATTCAGGTATTGCTGTAAATCCTGTATCTGAAGGATCGTAAGCCCAATTCCTGTTGTAAGAAGCAAAAATGGTTGTTCCGACTTTAGCAAACCTTTGTCCGTAAAATCCGCTTACGTCCAAGCCCTTTCCGGATGTCCCGTTAAGATGCAGACTCAAATCTTTCTTTTCTTCGGGAGTTTTAGAGATAAGGTTGATTAATCCGGCTATTGCACCTCCACCATACAACGTTGATGTGGAACCTTTAATGATTTCTACCTGTTTTAAATCAAGAGGGGGAGTTTGCAACAGTCCTAATCCGCTTGCCGCACCTGCGAAAACCGGGAATCCGTCTTTTAATATCTGGGTATATCTGCCATCCAAACCTTGTATACGGATAGCTGCGTTTCCTGATGTTGCAGAAGTTTGCTGAGTGATAATACCTGTACTTTCGTTCAATAACATACGAATATCTCCCGGCTTCATGCTGCCTTTTTCTCCAAGTTCTTCACTTGAAATAAACTCAACTCTGGTTGGTATATTCCGGATGGTTCGCGTACCTCTGGTTGACGAAATGATTACTTCTTCCAGCATTTCTTCATCTTGCTCCAAGAAGATTTCTATAAGTTTATCCGAAGACAAGGGAAATGAAAATGATTTTGTTTCAGACTCATAGCCTAAATAACTGAATGTGATATGTTGCACTCCGTCGGGTATATTTGATATATTGATTATCCCGTTTTTATCGGAACTTGCTCCGTTGTTTGTTTTAGTGAGAACAGCATTCACGCCTATTAGTATTTCTTTACTGTCTCCGTCTTTAACAATTGCTTTAAATGTATTTTGTGCATATATGGATTGTACCGGCAATATAAACATTGCCAGCATTATTGATTTTATACTCATCTTTCTATTGTTGATAATTTAGTGTTATATACTTATTCGCAATGCGAATAAATAGACAATAAACCTGCAATGAAGTATACTAACTTCATCATCGGAAATAAAATAATTATATCACTTTATATGTGATATGTCAGGATGCATTATTTAAACATTTATTTTAGGCGGTTGCCAAATAGAAGATGAAAATTGAGGAATCGGTTTCTCTTTATAAAATGAAAGAGGATTGTCATTCAATTGAATGATCACACCTAATGGTGAGTGAAACAATTTTGGTATGGGGCAGCCCGTACAAGTATTGCAATGCAGGAAAGGAGAACAACAACAATCTTCACAGGAACATCCGTCGTCATTGGGGCATGTCTCTTCTTGTGTGTCATTTGTGCATTGAAACAAACATTCATCTTTCAAGAAGCATGGGGCGGCAGATAGCAACAACACCCATAGAGCTAATATGTAAGATAAATATTTCATATAAATCACTGCATTGTTTTTATTTCGGGTGTAAAGGTATCTCTTTTATGTTTTATAAACAAAATATATATGGATTTTGGCATGGCTTTTTCTTTTTAAATCAGTTGGATGCTGACTTTGTTTTATGTACTTTTGGTGCAATAAACCTTTTTATAATGAAAGAAATACGATTAAAACAAGTATGTGGAACAGCATTGCTGTCGGGACTGTTGCTGTTGTCCGCCTGTCATTCTTCTTATGAATTAGTTGGTACGGAAGGAAAACGTGTACAAATTAATTCCGGTTACGATGCCAATCCCGATGCCGATGCAGTGGCTATCCTTGCTCCTTATAAAGCTGAAGTAGATAGTATCATGACTCCGGTTATCGGAAAAAGTGAAATGGCTATGGCACCGGGACGTCCCGAAAGCCTGCTTTCCAATTTGGTTGCCGATGTTCTTCGCCAGTATGCCAACTCGCTTCCCGGTCAGATGGTGGAAGTTGCCATGACAAATGTGGGAGGTTTGCGCAGCGATTTGCCGGAAGGTGACATTACTTATGGAAATGTATATGAGGTGTTGCCTTTTCAAAATGCTCTTTGTATTGTTACGCTGACGGGAAAAGATGTGAAACAGTTGTTTTCCGAGATAGCCCGCGTAGGGGGTGAAGGAATCAGCAATGCACAGTTGGTAATCACTAAAGAGGGAAAATTGGTGAGTGCCACCGTGGGCGGCAAGGAGATAAAGGACGACACTCTTTATAAAGTGGCTACTTTGGATTATCTGGCCGAAGGTAATGACGGAATGACTGCTTTCCTGAACGCGAAAGATAAAGAGTGCCCCGAAGGAGCCACTATCCGCCAGATATTTCTTGATTACGTGGCTGCGCAAACCAAAAAGGGGAAAGCGCTTACTTCCAAGCTGGACGGAAGAATTACCATACAATGATTACCAACCGATTAACAAGAATGAACATGAAACTAAATACAATCAAGAGATTAGGATTTACGCTCTGCATGCTGTCGCTCAGTGTTTATCTCTCTGCACAGGATATAAAAGAGTTAGTGATTTATCATACGAATGACACTCATAGCCGTGTGGAACCTTATGCCGAGAACTTTAAAGATACCGTTTGGGCGGGCAGGGGAGGATACGTCCGCCGTGCTACTTTTATAAAGGAAGCACGTAAGGATAACAAGGATATTTTGCTGTTCGACTGTGGCGACTTCTCTCAAGGCTCACCTTATTATAATATGTTTAAGGGAGAAGTAGAAGTCAGTTTGATGAACGAAATGGGTTATGATGCCGGAACCATCGGCAACCATGAGTTCGATTTCGGCTTGGATAACATGCTCCGTCTGTTCAAAATGGCTAAGTTCCCTATCGTTTGCGCCAATTATGACTTCACGGGGACAGTGCTTCAAGGGGTGGTGAAGCCTTATGTCATTTTGGAACGTAACGGATTGAAGATTGGCGTGTTTGGTCTTAGTCCGAAACTGGAAGGATTGGTACAGGCTTCCAACTGTGAAGGCGTGGTTTATAACGAACCGAATGCAGAAGCCAATAAAGTGGCGGATTTATTGAAAAACAAAGAACATTGCGATGTTGTTATCTGTCTTTCCCACTTGGGCTGGAAGTCGGGGACATTGAATCCGGCAAGTGATGAAAACCTGATTGCCAATACACGTAATATAGATGTGGTGCTGGGCGGTCATTCACATTCGCTGTTTGTAGCTCCCGAGTATTATAAGAATCTCGATGGAAAGGAAGTTCCCAATTACCAAATGGGAAAGAGCGGGATTTATGTGGGGGAAATGATATTGAAGTTTGAAAAGAATTAAAGGACAGGAACTTACTATATGAAGAAGCAGACATTCATTGCTTTTACAGTTTTGATATTTTCTATTATTCAGTTGAAGGCTCAGGTGGAGCCTTCGCTGTTGTATAAGGTAGCCGGTGATGAGAAATGCCGGGAATGGGTGGAGAGCCAAATGGCACACATGACCAAAAAGGAGAGAGTGGGGCAGCTTTTCATTTATACGGCAGCATTGAGGCAAACCAAAAGGAATATGGAGCTGATTCGCGAAGCCGTGCGAACCTATAAAGTGGGCGGTCTGCTTTTCTCGGGAGGAACTTTGGTTAATCAGGCAACCCTGACCAATTATGCACAGTCTTTGGCAAGAGTTCCTTTGCTGATGACGTTTGACGGTGAGTGGGGATTGTCAATGAGATTGCGCAGCACACCGGTTTTTCCTAAAAATGGTGTTTTGGGATGCATACAGGACAATGATTTGCTGCGGCAATATGGAAAGGAAGTCGCTCGTCAGTGCAGGGAAGTAGGGGTTCACGTAAACTTTGCTCCCGATGCCGATGTGAATATCAACCCGGATAATCCGGTTATCAACATCCGTTCTTTTGGTGAAAACCCTCATAATGTGGCAGAGAAGGTTGTTGCATATGCTTCGGGACTGGAAAGTGGTGGAGTACTTTCCGTTGCCAAGCATTTTCCCGGTCATGGAGATACGGATGTGGACTCTCATAAATCATTGCCTGTGCTCCCGTTCACCCGTGCCCGTATGGATAGTGTGGAACTTTATCCTTTTAAGAAAGTGATTGAGGCGGGGCTTGGCGGAATTATGGTAGGTCACTTGCAGGTTCCGGCTTACGAACCCACTTTCCCGTCTTCACTTTCCAGAAACATAGTCTATGATTTATTGGAAAAAGAATTGAAATTCAACGGGTTGGTGTTTACAGATGCTTTGCAGATGAAAGGTGTGCTAAGCGGAGAGGTAAATCTTTCCGTTGCTGCTCTGAAAGCGGGAAATGACTTGTTGTTAATTCCCCGTAACATCAAACGTGAAATGGAAGCTGTGCTTGCGGCTTTGGATTCGGGCGAACTGAAAGAAGAAGATATTAATAACAAGTGCCGGAAGGTGCTTATTTATAAGTATGCCTTGGGAGTACAGGATAATAACCGGGTTCGTCTTTCGGGATTGGAGAAACGCATAAACACTCCTTATGCCGATGAACTGATAAGTCGTTTGCGTCTGGCTGCCGTTACTGTTCTGGGTAACAGGAAACAGACTATCCCTCTCCATTCCGACATGGAACTGGCTGTGCTGAGTGTGGGTGAAGATAAGGCGGATGCTGATTTTGTGCGTTTCGTGGGGCGTTATGTTCCCGTGAATCATTACTCATTGAATAATAGAATGACCGAACTTCAGATTTCGGAGTTAAAGAAGTCTTTGGCGAAGTATAAAAGGGTGGTGGTGTCTGTAACGACAAAGGAAACCAAACATTTTGAAGACTTCTTTTCCGCTTTGTCGGTAAGTATTCCTACTGTATATGTTTATTTTACTCAGGATAAAGTGATGGAACAAACACCTGTTGCCTTATATGCCGCCGCAGCTACGATACTTGCCCATTCTGCGCAGCCCGAATTGCAAAGGCATGTAGCGGGTGTGCTCTTTGGCAAGGAGTTGGCGAATGGAAGACTTTCCATGAGTGTGCGGGGAATATACCGTGCAGGCGACGGGGTGACTATATCATCCGAAACTCCGCATTATTATGCCCCCGAAGATTATGGCATGAATCCGGCTATCCTTGCACGTATTGATACTATTGCCAATGAGGGAATTATGGAAGGAGCCTATCCGGGTTGCGGGATTGTTATTTTAAAAGACGGTAAACCTGTGTATAATAAGTGTTTCGGCTACTATACTTATGAGAAGGAACATAAGGTGTTCCCAACGGATATGTATGATTTGGCTTCTTTGTCTAAAACAACCGGCACGCTATTGGCTTTGATGAAACTTTATGATAAGGGAATGCTCAACCTTACCGATAAGATTTTCAAATTCCTGCCTTTCTTGAAAGGAACCGATAAGGAAAACATTACGGTAAAGGATTTATTATACCATGAATCGGGCTTGCCCGCTTCGTTGCCATTTTACCAATTGGCTATTGATAAGAAGAGCTATAAGGGAGGATTATTCAAAAAACAAAAAGATGCAACCCATACCGTTCGCGTAGGGGAGAATAATTATATGAGTTCTACTTATAAATATAAGAAAGGGTTGGTATCTTCTGTTCCGTCCGATGTTTATACATTGCAAGTGGCAGATAGTTTCTATTTGCATAAGGATTTCCATAATGATGCAATGAAGATGATAGCGGATGCACCGTTAAAGAAAAAGGAATATGTATATAGCGATGTGAATTTTATTCTGTTGAAAGAGATAGTGGAAAGCATATCCCGGGAAAGTCTCGACAGCTTTTTGGATCGTGCTTTCTTCCAACCGATGGGATTGACTCATACTGCTTATTTGCCTTTGCGCCGTTTCGATAAAACAGAAGTTGTGCCGACTATGAAAGACGGATTGTTGAGGAAAGGTATCTTGCAGGGATATGTGCACGATGAGTCGGCTGCATTCTTAGGCGGCGTATCGGGAAATGCCGGATTGTTTTCCACAGCTTCGGACGTAGCTGCAATTTATCAGATGTTACTGAATAACGGGGAATATGAAGGAAAAAGATACTTGAGTGCCGCGACTTGCCGCTTGTTCACTACAAGCAAATCATCCATAAGCCGCAGAGGGTTGGGATTTGACAGGCAAGACGGTTTTGTCTATGGTCACACCGGCTTTACCGGAACTTGCGCATGGGTAAACCCTGATAACCATACGGTTTATGTATTCTTAAGCAATCGCACTTATCCTCACTCTTGGAATAATAAATTGCTTGATTTGGATATAAGACCACGTATTCAGGAAGCTATTTATCAGTCAATGAGCGGGAAATGAATGCTATTGGATTAAGTTTCTATTTAGAATAAATACAAATTAGATGTTTTTATGGGCTAAACGTTACGCTGAATGAATAAAACGTGTATTTTTGTCCGTATAATTAGTACTAATATTAAATTTATAAGAAAATGGCTTACGTAATTAGTGACGATTGTATTGCTTGCGGAACTTGCATCGACGAGTGTCCGGTAGAAGCTATCTCTGAAGGTGATATCTATCATATCAACCCAGATGTATGCACAGATTGTGGAACTTGCGCTGACGCTTGTCCTTCTGAAGCTATTCATCCGGCTTAATCCTGAGAATATACAATCAGTAAAGAAAAATAAAAGGCTGCTTCATATGAGGCAGCCTTTTTTATTGGGACTTTGTTTTTGTTATTTCAACTTGGCTAATGCATCTTTGATGCGGCTGATTGCTTTTTCGATGTTTTCATCGCTGGTGGCATAGCTCATGCGAATGCATTCGGGTGCACCGAAAGAAGTACCGCCCACGCATGCTACATGTGCTACTTCGAGCAAGTACATAGCCAGATCGTCAGAGTTCTCTATCTTACGGTCGCCGGCAGACTTACCAAAGTAGTAGCTGCACTTAGGGAACAAATAGAAAGCACCTTGCGGAACATTAACTTCAAATCCCGGAACATCTTTCGCTAATTTCACGATTAAGTCACGGCGGCGTTCAAATGCTTTACGCATTTCTTCAACAGGAGCTTGTGTTCCTGTGTAAGCAGCTTCGGCAGCTTTCTGTGAAACAGAGCACGGTCCTGAAGTATATTGTCCTTGCAGTTTGTTGCAAGCTTTTACAATCCATTCCGGAGCAGCAATGAAACCTATTCTCCAACCTGTCATGGCATATGCTTTGGATACCCCGTTTACAATGACTGTGCGGTCTTTCATTTCAGGGAACTGGGCCATGCTTTCATGTTTGCCGATATAATTAATGTGTTCATAAATCTCGTCGGCAATAACAACTACTTGCGGGTATTTAGCCAATACAGCGGCAAGCCCGGCCAATTCTTCTTTTGTATATACGGAGCCTGTCGGGTTCGATGGCGAACAAAGAATCAGGGCTTTTGTCTTTGGAGTAATGGCTGCTTCTAGTTGTGCGGGAGTAATCTTGAAATCTTGTTCGATGCCTGCACTTACGATAACGGGAGTTCCTTCTGCCAGTTTCACCATTTCAGGATAGCTTACCCAATAAGGAGCAGGTACAATAACTTCGTCACCCGGATTGACAAGCACCATGATAGCATTGCAAACAGATTGTTTTGCACCGTTGGCACAAGAGATCTGAGCAGCAGTGTATTCCAAACCGTTTTCTTTTTTCAGTTTTTCTACAATAGCGTTGCGTAAGGCCGGATAACCCGGTACCGGAGAATAACGGGAGAAGTTGTCGTCAATAGCTTTTTTGGCAGCTTCTTTGATATGGTCGGGAGTATTGAAGTCGGGTTCTCCTACACTTAAATTGATAACATCAACGCCTTGTGCCTTGAGTTCATTACTCTTTTGCGACATGGCAAGAGTCGCCGACGGCGACAAACTGTTCAAACGATCTGAAAGTTGATTCATTGCTTATTCCTGTTTTATATTGGTTGATTCTGGTCTGCAAAATAAATTATAATATTTGAATTATGAAAGTATTTTGCTTGTAATCGTTTCTTTTTGCTCTAAATTATTTTCTATCGCCTAACAATCTGAGTAAATATAAGAATAGATTAATGAAATCAAGATACAATGAAAGTGCTCCCATGAGAGCTATCTTTTGAGTCGTTTCGTTTACTTCTGTTCCTTCGCTTAGTAGCAATCTTTTTATCTTTTGGGTATCATAAGCGGTTAAACCGACAAAGATAAGCACTCCTGCATAAGTAATAATCCAATACATGGTGCTGTTACTCCAGAATATGTTCACAACGGATGCAATGATTAGACCTATCAATGCCATAAAGCAAAGATTTCCCAGTGAGGTAAGGTCTCTCTTTGTGAAATAACCATAAAGGCACATCACACCGAATGTTCCTGCCGTTACAAAGAATGTTGATGCAATGGAACTTGTTGTATATACCAGGAAGATAACCGATAAAGTCAGTCCGTTGATAAGGGAGTAAAGGATAAACAGCATGGTAGCCGTAGTGAATGATATTTTATGGATGCGTGCGGATATGTACCACACTAAAGCAAATTCTGCAATAATTAATCCATAGAATACGATTCTGTTCATTACGATGCTCTCAACGAGGCTGGGTGAATCGGCTACAATAAGTGCTGTAATACCTGTGATGACAAGTGCAAAAGCCATCCACATATAAACATTACGGAATAAAGCTATTTGAGCATATTTACTCGATGTACTGTTGGTTACTGAATTTAATTCCATATTTTTCTATTTTAAAGGTTTGGTTATACTAAATGTAAATTGTGTCCCATTCGTTCTTTCTTGGTCTTCATATAATATTCGTTATATGAATTCGGAGTTGTTTCGATAGGAACGTTTTCAACCACTGTAAGCCCATAGGCTTCCAGACCGACACGCTTTACGGGATTGTTTGTCAGCAAACGCATTTTGGATATTCCGAGGTTACGTAAAATTTGTGCTCCCACGCCGTAATCCCTTTCGTCTGCCTGGTGTCCTAAACAAATATTCGCATCTACCGTGTCCATTCCTTTCTCTTGGAGCTTGTATGCTTTCATCTTTTCCATCAGCCCGATTCCCCGGCCTTCCTGATTCAGGTAAATAACAGCTCCTTTGCCTTCTGCTTCAATCATCTTGAGGGCCTTGTGCAATTGTTCGCCGCAGTCACAGCGCATGGAACCGAAAATATCTCCTGTGGCGCAAGATGAATGAACGCGCACCAACACAGGTTCGTTGCTTTTTATGTCTCCTTTAATAATAGCAATGTGTTCCAATCCGTTGCTCTTCTGGCGGAAAGGTATCAATCTGAAATGTCCGTATTCGGTAGGCATGTCTACTTCCTCACCTTGTTCCACAATAGATTCTTCTTTCAGGCGATAAGCTATCAGCTGTGCAATGGAAATGAGTTTTAAATCATATTTGTCCGCCATTTCCTTTAATTGAGGCAGACGCGCCATTGTTCCGTCTTCATTCATGATTTCCATTAAAGCTCCTGCCGGATAGAGTCCTGCCAGGCGTGCCATGTCGATGGTTGCTTCAGTGTGGCCTGCACGGCGTAATACTCCTTTTTCCTGTGCATACAGCGGATTGATGTGCCCGGGACGTCCGAAAGTTGCAGGGGTAGAAGCAGGATCTGCCAATGCCTGAATGGTTGCTGCACGGTCCGCAGCGGATACTCCTGTGGTGCATCCTTCCAACTTGTCTATGGTTACGGTAAACGGAGTTCCCAACACGGAAGTATTGTCACTTACCTGATGTCCCAAATCCAATTCCTTGCAACGTGAAACGGTGATGGGAGCGCAAAGCACGCCACGTGCATGTTTAAGCATGAAGTTGACTTTTTCGGGAGTTATCTTTTCGGCTGCAATGATAAGGTCGCCTTCATTCTCACGGTCTTCATCGTCGACTATAATAACGAACTTACCTTCACGAAAGTCGGCAATCGCCTCTTCAACTGTATTAAGCTTTATTTCTTCCATAATTATATATTTTTCTTTTTAATAATGTATTGTAAATCTCTGCTCGTTTTAATGATTTGCTTCAAGTCTTTATTCAATCGCATGCGGAATATCCAAATGCGGAAATAGAATAACAGTCCGACAGGTAATACTATTCCTGCAATATAGTTCAATGCCGGAATGTTGAACGGTCTGTTGTGTGCATGAACTGCCAATATGGGATAATAGTTCAAGGTATTGATAACCCCCGCTGACTTGGAATTGGATAATTCTTCTACAAGTTCTTCCAATTCCTCATTCAGTGTCATTATATCTCTGTCACTAGTATCATTCTTCCACAAATTTATATAGTTCGGGGCTTTCATTAAATTGTGTTTGTTCATATAATCTTCACACAAACTGCATATCTTATCCAGTTCGGCAAGAGTCGTTTCGTAATCAGGATCATGGATGATAACTTCCTTGCGTGCAATATGGCGTACACTCCTGATACCTGCAACTTTCTTAAACCAGTTGATGTAAGCGTCGGCATTCAAAACAACGGAATCTTTGTTGGATTTATAAGTGAGGAATCCTCCTAAGGGTGCCAGTACGGCAGTGCTTATCCACATACCGATCCACACAGCCCAATTTCCGTCTCTTGCCATCTTATATCCGGTATTATTGATAACGTAATAGATGATGAAGATGAGCACGGATACTACAACAGGCATACCTAATCCTCCTTTTCGGATAATTGCGCCGAGCGGTGCACCGATAAAGAAAAAGATGAGGCAGGCAACAGATAATGTTATTTTATTGTGCCATTCGGTCATATGCTTTCTGAGGCTTTCGTCATTCGCTTTTGTCGTGAAACTCTTGAAGCTCCAGTCATTGCCTTGATTTTCGGAACGGCTCAAGGCGGACGTTATTGTTTTTTGTTTCTGCAAAAGGGTGGAAACCCTGAATAAACTATCTACATTGACATAAGTGGTTTTGGCCTCTTCTAATTTAGTGGAATCTGATTTGGATAGATGTGGCGGACGGAAAGCGCTGTTCATTGCATCGTTAAAGAATTGGCGTCCTATACTGTCACCCCTTGTCTGTAAAGAGTCAATGGATAATTGCAGTCCTTTTATGTCTTTACTGATAGATTGGTCGTTCATGAAACTGCCGTCTACCATATTAAATTCGGCATCGAACTCAATAATGGAGTGCTTCTCCCGGAAACTTTCCCTGCGGTAAGGTACATTATTGGATGCTGCGGCTTGGGATTTCAGGTTCTCGAACTGTTCGCCACTATATAAACGCAGATATAAATGTTTTTGGTCTTCCGTCATTTCCAGTTTTCCCGAATCGGCAACTACGATGTGCGCATTATCAAATCCGTCGGAGAAGTTATAGATCATCACATCATACAGCATACCTGTTTTTCTGTCCTTATGCTTTACGTATAAGTTGTAGTTGCTTATTTCATCATAAAAAACACCTTCGGGAATATCCAGTTCCGGTGATTTCTGTTTCATGGAAACAATCAACGTCCAAAGCTTTACCTGTGCTTTGGGGGTTATAATGTTCTGGAAGAAAAAAGAGGTGCATGAAATGAATGCGATAAAGAAAATGAGGGGTTTCATTATATTCAGCAATGATATACCGGCAGCTTTCATTGCCAGTAATTCATATCGTTCACCGAAATTTCCGAAAGTGATAAGTGATGCCAACAATATGGCAAGTGGTAATGATATGGGGATCAATGTTAGTCCCGAATAGAAGAAGAACTCTCCCAATACGCTTATTTCCAATCCCTTGCCTACTAATTCATCGATGTATCTCCATAAGAATTGCATCATGAAGATGAATAGGCAGATAAAGAAAGTTCCTGCAAAAAGCAGGGCAAAGCTCTTGATTATAAATATATCTAATTTTTTTATGCGCAGCATCTTCTTAGATTGTACAATTGGAGTACAAAATTAGCATAAAAAACCGAGAGCAACCCATGTTTTTATTATTTTTATATAATTACATGCCGCAGGTTCTTCTAAGTGTGTCAATTTGGGAGTTCCAAAGATCTTTTTGGTCTTCTATTTCGTCCGGTTCGGCAAAGTCTGTGATCTCAAGCGTATAATCTCCTGTCAACTCGTTGTAATTCATTTTAAACTCAAAGTATGCTTTACTTTCCTCATCGTCCAACCAATGGAAACGGATGAAATAATTTACTCTGATATTCACTACCTCTGCCTCACGAGTTTCTGTTTTTCCCCATGTAAAGCTGAATATTTTATTGTCGTGCGCTTTAACCTTATCTGCAAACCAGTTTTCCAATCCCGTAGGGGTGCTTATTGCGCCCCAGATGATGTTTCTTGAAGTCGCTTTCAGAGGATATTCAATATGGATTTTCTCTTTCTTCATAGCACTCTATATGTTAATGCCCGCCAAGATAAAGACTTTTTTCTAAATAACCGATATAAATTATTGTTTTTTCTTTTCTCCTTCATTTGTGATTGCCATTTAACGTTCTTTACTATCAGATTATCAGTGAAATATAGTTTTTACCTCTTCTTTGGTAATTTTATATTAAACGTTGCAGAGTGAGAAAATGTTTATCACAATAGAAAAATCTTTTAAAAAGTTTTGGAGTTTTAAAAGGAATCCATATCTTTGCACCGCATTTGAAAAAATGATGGCGCGATAGCTCAGCTGGTTAGAGCGCATGATTCATAATCATGAGGTCCCCAGTTCAATCCTGGGTCCCGCTACAATGAGCAATATTAGACTGTTGAGAGGCTTCCACTCTTGGCGGTCTTTTTAAAAAACGATGGCGGGATAGCTCAGCTGGTTAGAGCGCATGATTCATAATCATGAGGT
>ERZ826016.720-NODE-720-length-38432-cov-3.832321_pt1 | contig 38432 bp, 29 predicted proteins | sample MGYA00519872_ERZ826016 | MGnify/ENA primary metagenome ERZ826016 (study PRJEB31778, sample SAMEA3449218) | human gut metagenome | biome: human gut; feature: human-associated habitat; material: faeces | place: United Kingdom | collected 2010/2012 ... | reverse complement strand
TTCTGATCGGAGGCGGTTATGATAAGCAGTCCACATATGATGAGTGGATTGATGCATTTGACGGAAAAGTAAAAAAACTGGTGCTGATCGGACAGACAGCAGAAAAGATTGAAGTGTGTGCGCATAAGCATGGTTTTATGGATACCGTGCGCTGTGAGACCTTTGAGGAAGCGATCCGTTACTGCTATGACCATGCAGTATCCGGGGATGCGGTTCTGCTTTCACCGGCATGTGCCAGCTGGGGCATGTTCCCGAACTATGAGGAGCGTGGACGGATATTCAAAGAAATCGTTCGTGGATTAGAGGAGTAGTGAGTCGTGCCGAAACGGAGACGTGGGGAAAAGAAAACAACATATTTTGACTATAATCTGTTGTTTATCATTATTTTCCTATTATGTTTTGGACTGGTGATGCTTTACAGTTCCAGTTCGTATACATCAGCAAATAAATATGGGGACAGTGCACATTATCTGAAACTGCAGGCGCGAAATATTGCAATCGGTCTTGTTTTTATGTTCTATTTTGCAAAGAAGGATTATCATGTGTGGAGAAAATTCGGAAGGCTGGCATACTGGGGAGCCCTGGGGTTTTGTTTTGTCGTTCTGGCAAAGGTACCGGGGCTGACGCGAAGCTCCCACGGACAGTCCCGCTGGATTCAGGTCGGACCGATCGGCTTTCAGCCATCGGAGCTTGCAAAGATTGCCATCATTATTTATCTGGCGATGCTGATCGAGCGTATCCCCAAGCAGCTGGATAAGGTTTCAAGCATGGCAAAAGTAGGAATCCGTCTGGTGCCGCTTGTTGTGTTTGTCGCGGTAAACAACTTGAGTACGGCGATTATCATTCTTGGGATTGCTGTCTGTATGTTGTTTGTGGCAAGCCCGAAGTACAAAGAGTTTTTTGTGGTTGCCGTGCTGGGGGTGCTGTTTATTTTCGCATTTATCAATATCGCGTCTTACCGGAGTGACCGTGTGGAGGCATGGAAACATCCGGAGACAGCGGGAGATAAGGGATATCAGACCATGCAGGCACTCTATGCAATCGGATCCGGCAAGCTGTTTGGAAAAGGACTCGGACAGAGCCTGCAGAAGCTGGGCAATGTGCCGGAGGCACAGAATGATATGATTTTTTCCATTATCTGTGAGGAACTCGGCCTTTTCGGTGCCGTCTGTGTCATTCTTCTGTTTGTCCTGATGCTCTGGCGGATGATGGTCATTGCCAATAATGCAAAGGATCTGTACGGGGCACTTCTGGTGACGGGCATTATGTCACATATTGCGATTCAGGTAGTTTTAAATATTGCGGTTGTTACCAATACGATTCCGAATACCGGTGTCATTCTGCCGTTTATCAGTTACGGAGGTACCTCGCTTGTATTCCTTATGGCAGAGATGGGGCTTGCGCTGAGCGTGTCGAAGGGCATCCGTCTGGATACGATCGAGTAGGTTTGTCATGATTAAAGAAGAACGAAGAAAAAAGAAAAAAAGAAAAAACATTCTGCAGGTGATACTGGGAATCCTGATTGTGCTTGCGCTGGCAGTTCTGATCATTTTTACCGTTTTTAAAGTAAAAAATGTGGAGGTGGAGGGAAACAAACTCTACGATGCCAAAGTGATTGAAAAAGCAGTATTAAACGATGAGTATTCCTGGAATTCCCTGTATGTATTCCTGAAATATAAATTTGTCAATACCAGTGAAGTTCCGTTTGTGGACACGATGGAGATCAGCCTGAAAGATCCGCAGACGCTGCATATCAAAGTGTATGAGAAGGGAATCATGGGATATCTGTATCTCTCCTCGATCAATAAGAATGTCTATTTCGACAAAGACGGGATTGTGACAGAATTGTCTGACCGTGTGATTGAGGATACACCGCAGATCCTTGGGATTGACTGTAAAAAAGTAGTGCAGTATGAAAAGCTGCCGATCGGCTCGAAGCGGCTAAAGCAGCTTCTGACGCTGACGCAGGCTTTAAAACGCAATGACCTGATCCCGGATTCCATTACCTATGGTGTGGAAAATGAGCCGGTTCTGACATACGGGACGGTTAAAGTTTCCATGGGTTCCCTGGAATTTCTGACCCAGAAAGTGGAGCGGCTGGCAAAAATCAAACCGCAGCTGCAGGGAATGGAAGGAACACTACATTTAGAAAACTGGACAGAAGAAACGACAAATATTGTGTTTGACAAAACGGAAAGTTCGAAAAAAGATAATAAAAAATCATAATTTTCGGTTGATTATTTGTATGAAAAATTATATTATAGTCTATATGAGTACGTATGAAACATTTTTATGTTTCACGGTGCCGCAGGGCTATAGGAAAGAGGAGGAAGAACCATGCTGGAGATTCGGACAACAGAGACAGATACGAGTGCCAAAATTATCGTGATTGGTGTAGGTGGTGCTGGTAATAACGCTGTGAACCGCATGATTGATGAGAATATAGGTGGAGTCGAATTTATCGGAGTAAATACAGATAAGCAGGCGTTGCAGCTTTGCAAGGCTCCTACGTTGATACAGATTGGAGAAAAGCTTACAAAAGGACTTGGTGCAGGAGCACAGCCGGAGATCGGCGAGAAAGCAGCAGAGGAAAGTGCAGAAGAATTATCCGCTGCAGTCAAGGGTGCAGATATGGTATTCGTTACCTGTGGTATGGGTGGCGGTACCGGTACCGGTGCAGCACCGGTCGTTGCAAAGATTGCCAAGGAGCAGGGAATCCTGACCGTTGGAGTTGTGACAAAGCCATTTAAGTTTGAGGCAAAGAAACGTATGATCAATGCCGTATCCGGTATTGAAAAACTCAAAGAGAGTGTGGATACTTTGATTGTGATTCCAAACGATAAACTTTTAGAGATCGTTGACAGACGTACTTCCATGCCGGATGCATTAAAGAAAGCAGACGAAGTATTACAGCAGGCAGTACAGGGAATCACAGATCTGATCAATCTGCCGGCACTTATCAATCTGGATTTTGCCGATGTGCAGACCGTTATGAAGGACAAGGGTATGGCACATATCGGTATCGGTAATGCCAAGGGCGATGAGAAAGCAATCGAGGCAGTGAAACTTGCCGTTGCATCTCCGCTTCTTGAGACAACCATCAATGGTGCAAGCCATGTAATCATCAATATTTCTGGTGATATTTCCCTGATGGATGCAAATGATGCAGCAAGCTATGTACAGGATCTGGCAGGAGAAGATGCAAATATCATCTTTGGTGCAAAGTATGATGAGACCATGACAGATGAAGCTACGATCACTGTAATTGCAACCGGACTGGAGAATCCATCCATGAAGATGAAGCCACAGCAGCAGGCGGGTGGAATCGGTGGCCGTATGGTATATCCGAATACAAACAATGTCCGTCCGACAGGTTCCGTTGGAATTGTCAGCCGTGCAGCAGCTGCTGGAAACAATAGTTTTCCTGGGGTAAATAACAGCAATTACGCCAATGCAGGTACCGGTGTGGGAAGCAGACCGGTCAATCAGCCGCAGGCACAGGCACCGACTCCTTCCGCTTCGAACTATTCCGGGATTCAGCGTCCGAAGCCGGTAGAGAGTAATGTAAAGCCGGTAGAAATTAATATTCCGGATTTCCTGAAGAACCCTAGAAGATAAAATCGCACAATATGTCGATAATTTCCAAATAACAACCTCTTGTTTTTGCTAAATTATGAGGAATATTTTTCTTATAATAGGAGCAGAGACAGGAGGTGATTTTTTATATATGTATTCTATATTGATATCTTTCTGAAACAAAACTTTCTGATGAATTTTCTTGTATTATCCCTTACCTGTGTATTTTGCAAAAGTGCAGTCTGTCACCGGAATCTGCGCATGTTGGCTGCGGCGGTTTCCGGCACGGGACTTGAAGCGTTTGGACTGATGGTGCTGCCTTATGCAATTTCCGTCCTGTGTACTGCCATCGGCATCGTGCCGCTTATGGTTTTTCTTGCGTTTGGCAGGGAAAATAAAAAACAGAGGACGGTGAGGATTTTAAGCAGCTGGTTGTCCATTGTATTGTTAAACGGAGTGGCAACTGCAGTTTACAATCTGACGGGACTGGAAAATCTGTATCTGTATACCGCATTGGCAACGGCCGGAATCACTTACGTACTTGTCAAAAATCTTGTGGTGTCGGTGCAGAGGCAAAAGCGACAGATGTCTGTGGTTCTGTATAACAAAACGATGTCGGTTCCATGTATCGGACTGCTGGATTCCGGCAATCTTTTAACCATGCCATTAAGTGGGAATCCGGTACATATTGCAGATGCAGCCTTGCTGCAGAAGCTTGTCGATGAAAAAACGGTACAAAAGGAGATTCCATACCGTGCACTCGGAAATCCGCATGGAAAATTGCAGGTGTACTGCATGGATGGGATGAAAGTGGAGACGGAGCCGGCAAAATTCTGTGACTGGAAACAGGTATGGGTTGGCTGCGCGGAAAATGGGGTGCTGTGCAATAAACCGTATCAGCTGATTCTGCATGCATCGGTGGCAGACCACTGTGGCTGCACAAAAGATCCATCCCAAATGACAAAAAAACTGAGAAAGGAGAAACGTAATGTTTTCACTGTTTGAACTGGTGTGGAAGAGAATCCGCCTGTTTTTTACGGATGATGAGGTTTTTTACATAGGAGGGGCAGATGTACTGCCGCCACCTTTGGAGCGGGAACAGGAGAACCGCTGTCTTATCGCTTTAAGCGGGCTGCATGGGGACAGTGAACCCATGACGCGCGAAGACGCAAGAAAGCAGCTGATCGAACACAATCTGCGTCTGGTGGTATATCTGGCACGGAAATTTGAAAATACCGGAATCTGTGTGGAGGATCTGATCTCCATCGGAACGATTGGGCTGATCAAGGGAATCAATACATTTAATCCGGAAAAGAAGATCAAACTGGCGACTTATGCGTCCCGGTGTATCGAAAATGAGATTCTTATGTATCTGCGCAGAAATAATAAAGTGAAGCTGGAGGTATCAATTGATGAGCCGTTGAATGTGGACTGGGATGGAAACGAACTTCTTCTTTCGGATATTCTTGGAACCGATGAAGATATCATTTACCGGGATATGGAGAATGAGGCGGAGATCATGCTTCTCCGCACTGCGGTTAATACGCTGACTCCGCGGGAAAAAGAAATTATCTGTCTGCGCTATGGAATCGGAAGAAAAGACGGCAGGGAAATGACCCAGAAAGAAGTGGCAGACCTGCTTGGAATTTCGCAATCCTATATTTCGAGACTGGAGAAAAAAATTATGGTGCGGCTGAAAAAATCAATTCAAAATAATGTGTAAGTGTGCTATACTAATTACATAAAATTTGCTCTGAAATAGTAAAATTTATATGCAAAATAACAAGGACAGCAGGATGAAAGGGCGTGGTTTTTATGAAGATTGAATTTTTAGGGGCAGACCGTGAGGTGACGGGAAGCTGCCATTATGTGGCATTTGGGGAGACTCATTTTCTGGTGGACTGTGGTATGGAACAGGGGGCGGATCTGTATGTGAATCAGGAGATACCGGTTAACCCGGCAACGATTGATTATGTGTTTGTGACGCATGCCCATATTGATCATTCCGGACTTCTCCCACTTTTGTATAATCACGGGTTCCGGGGAAAGATTTTTGCAACAACGGCAACCTGTGAACTGTGTAATATCATGCTGAAAGATTCGGCACATATTCAGGAATTTGAGGCAGAATGGAAAAACCGCAAGGCGCGGCGTGCAGGAAGGCCGGAAGTGACACCGATGTATAACATGGAGGATGCGCAGGGGGTTTTAGAGCATTTCGTTCCGTGTACATACCATGAAACGGTGCAGATCTGCGAGGGACTGACCATAAGGTTTGTCGATGCGGGGCATCTGCTTGGCTCCTCTTCCATTGAAATATGGGTGACTGAGGATGGCGAGACAAGAAAACTTGTCTTTTCCGGGGATATTGGAAACTACAACCGTCCATTGATCCGTGATCCGGAATATCTTGAGGAAGCGGACTATGTGATCATGGAATCCACTTATGGAAACCGCAATCACAATACACCGCCGGATTATGCGGCAGAACTGGCAAAGGTGATGAATTCCACGTTTACCAAAGGCGGAAATCTGGTCATTCCGGCATTTTCTGTCGGCAGGACGCAGGAAATGCTTTACTATATGCGCCGGATCAAAACCGAGGGGCTGCTGCCGGAGTATCCGGGATTTGAAGTATATATCGACAGTCCGCTTGCCGTGGAGGCAACAAATATTTTCCATAAGAGTGTGGAAGAGTGCTTTGATGAGGAAGCAAGACAGCTGGTACAGTCGGGCATCAACCCGATCCAGTTTCCGGGACTGAAAGTGGCAGTTTCCAGTGAAGAATCCAAGATGATCAATTTCAACCAGAAATCCAAAGTGATTATCTCGGCTTCCGGCATGTGCGAAGCCGGTCGTATCCGGCATCATTTGAAACACAATCTGTGGCGGACGGATTCTACGATTCTGTTTGTCGGCTATCAGGTGCCGGGAACGCTGGGCTATTCTCTGTTAAACGGAGTAAAAAAGGTAAAACTTTTCGGAGAGGAAATTGAGGTCAGAGCAAGCATTGTAAACCTTCCGGGTATCAGTGGGCATGCGGACCGGGATCATCTGACCGCATGGATTGCAAACTTTAAGAAGCCGCCGAAGAAAGTGTTTATTGTACATGGCGAGGAAACCACCGCGGTAGAGTTTGCGGAACATGTCAAAAACGATGTGGGATTTGATGCTTTAGCTCCCTACAGTGGGGATGCATATGATCTGCTTACCGGAGAGCAGATCGCACAGGGCAGCAGACAGCTTGTGGAGAAAAAGACACAGGGTGTTTACCGTGCAAAATCCGGCGCGTTTGACCGCCTGATGATTGCGGGAGAACGTCTCATTGCCGTTATTAAAAAATGTCAGGGCATGGCGAATAAAGATCTTGGAAAGTTTGCGGATCAGATCAATTCGCTCTGCGATAAGTGGGACCGGTAAATCGGAGAAAAAGTGGGACTTAAGTCCCGCTTTTTCCATATCCGGAACAACCGTGGGAAAATGAATAAAAAAACAGCACATGGGAATCCTTTATTATAAATCCAATTATAACGGAGGAATCCCATGTCTACGTATAAAGTTGAAATATGCGGGGTAAATACGGCCCAGCTGCCAATACTGAAAGAAGAAGAAAAAGAAGAACTTTTCAAAAAGATAAAAGCCGGCGACAAAGCATCCAGAGAAACCTACATCAAGGGAAATCTCCGGCTGGTATTATCCGTGATCAAACGGTTTAATAATCATAATGAAAATGTGGATGATCTGTTCCAGATTGGCTGTATCGGACTGATGAAGGCAATAGATAATTTTGATACGAGTGTCGGGGTGAAATTCTCCACATATGCCGTCCCGATGATTATCGGTGAAATCCGCCGGTATCTGCGGGATAACAGCAGTTACCGCATTCCGCGTTCACTGCGTGATATTGCATATAAAGCCATGCAGGCAAAGGAACGGCTGGCAAAAAATGCGCAGAAGGAACCGACTCTCGAAGAGATTGCAGCCGAATGTGAGATTCCGGTGGAGGATGTGGTGTATGCCCTGGATGCCATCCAGACGCCCTTAAGTCTGTTTGATCCGGTTTATACGGATGGAGGGGATACGCTGTATGTGATGGATCAGATTTCGGACAAGAAAAACAAGGAAGAGCACTGGGTGGAGGATTTGTCACTTTCCGATGCCCTGTCACATCTGAATGAACGGGATGAGCATATCATCCGTCTGCGTTTTTTTGAGGGAAAGACACAGATTGAAGTCGCGGATGAAATTCATATTTCGCAGGCGCAGGTGTCGCGGCTGGAGAAAAATGCGTTAAAAAGTATGCAGGGGTATCTGCGTACATGATAGCGGTCTGTTGTAAAATGGTTTTGTTATTGCTATCATGTGGAATATACAAAACGGAGAGGAAAAGAAATATCCGGCAGTAGAAAATTGCATTCTTGCTTTTTGCGGTGTACTGTGCTATACTGTCAACCGTTGCAGAGCCCATAAACAGGGGATTGCACGAAAAATTACCGAGTGTTCGAGACCTTCCACTCGTAAAACAAAACTAAAGGAGACAAATGGATATGAGAGACAAAAAGGTAACATTTATTGTTCAGGCTGCTGTGATTGCAGCACTTTATGTAGTGCTGACTTTTGTAGCCAACGCACTGGGACTTGCATCCCACACGATTCAGGTACGCTTTTCCGAAGCACTGTGTATCCTGCCTGTTTTTACGCCGGCAGCGATTCCGGGACTGTGGATTGGCTGTCTGCTTGCAAATCTTTTGACAGGTGCCGTGATTTATGATGTCATTTTCGGAAGCATTGCCACGCTGCTGGCAGCGGTATGTACCTATCTGCTGCGCAATCACAAGATTGCATGCACATTTCCACCGGTTATTTTTAATATGATTATTGTTCCGTTCGTGCTGGTCTATGCGTACGGTATTCCGGCGGTATATTTCCACGGTGTGAATGTAACCATCCCGTTTAATGCCATTACGGTCGGAATCGGAGAGGTGATTTCGGTATGCGTTCTTGGAAGCATTCTGATGCGTGTACTTGCAAAATACAGAAATGTCATGTTCCGTGCCACCGCACAATAAAAAATTATATCTGATAGAAGGTTCTGGAAGTCCCTGCGAGAGCAGGGGCTTTTTATTTTAAGAAATTCTGTAAATAAGCCAGACAATTTTAAGAAAACCTTAATGTCATTCCCAAATAACGTATGTTATCATAAATAACAGGAAATCGTAAAGAGCATTTATGGAAGGAGAAGGTTATGAAAATAAGAAAGAAAATCTGCAGTCTGCTTCTGGTATGTCTGGCATTTTTAGGCATATTTTGTGGCAGAGCAAATGTATATGCAGATCAGAAACAGGCATTGTCGGCAACGGTGACACTGCTGAAACAGGAAAAAGACTGTGTCGTGCAGGTGGAGACCAAAAACAGTGGGGCGGATTTTTCCGGAAAGGTGCGGCTGGTGTTTTCCGGTACAGACAACTCCAGCGGCTGTGCATTTGAACAGTGCCTGACATTGCCACAGAACGGAAAAAAACAGTATACAATGACCATTCCGTATGCCGATGTCAGCCAGACGCGCGGAAACGGAATCGTGGCGTTTGTCGATGAAAAGGGAAACGTTGTGGCAAGTGAAGCATTTGCCAGTATTTTTGGCAAAGAAAAGCGCGGTATTGGTGTGGGAGTGCTTTCGGATCATTATGATGCGCTTGGCTGGATGAGCATGAGCGGCCAGACCTATTATCTTCACGGAAAAGACCAGAATGTATATCTGACACAGATGGACGCAGATACATTGCAGGCACAGCTGGATGAACTGTATTTTCTTGTGATTGATTCCTACGATGTGAGTTCACTTGGAAAAGAGAAGATCAAAGCAATCGAGAAATGGGTGAAAAACGGTGGATGGCTGCTGATTGGAACCGGAGAGCGCGGCAAAGATACACTGGGTGGTTTTGATTCCTCATTTATGGAGGTCAGCTGCAAAAGCGTCAGCAAAGTGGGAGAAGAAAATGAGGTATCGAAAGAAATGCAGCAATTGGGAAGTTATTCCGGATTTACCGGGATTGATTTTTCACAGATGCCGGTTGCAAAGCTGCAGCGGAACAATACAAATGCAAGCAAAAGCGAAGCTTATCCGGGGTGGGTGTATGCCTGTGGGGATGGTGCCATCGGTGTATGTGCCATTTCTTTTGGCGAAAAACAGATGCAGAAGGCTTCCACGGATCTGTGTTACGGAATTTATGACCAGGTGGCAGGATATTCCATGAGCTATTCCCAGTATGTCAATGACGAGGAATGGGGATGGAGTGGGGAAAATGCATTCGGTGTCATTGACCACCTCAATACGGCACTGGATTTTTCCTGGCTGAAAGTTCTGATAGTGGTCTATGTGATCGTTGTTGGACCGGTGCTTTATCTTCTGCTTTGCAAGATGAAAAAAAGAGACTGGTACTGGCTGGGGGTACCGGCACTTGGCATAATCTTTATCGGTGTGGTATTTATCGGCGGACGGAATTTAAAGCTGCATGAGACACGGGTTTATTCGGTGACCGCACAGCAGGCGGATGGAAAAAGTACCACTGGTATCGCCACCTATTACAATGCGTATCATTCCGGGGTAAAACCGTGGAAAGTACGGCTGAATGATAATTACACATATGGCGGTTCAGGTCTCAGTGAATCATACAGCATGGCATCTTCCGGCAGGGTATATGCAGACCGTTATCACTATTTGGTGGAATATGACAGGGGTCTGTCCCTTGGGGTAAAACCGCAGAGCAATTTTGAAAATGCCTATCTGTTTGCGGCAGGAACTGCCAAAGGATGCGGAAGCATAGACACCAGTGGTCTGGTGCTCACGCAGCAGAAACAGGGGGGAAGCATAACAAACAACACGTCCTATGATTTCCCTTATCTTGTCTGCGTGTCGGATGATACGGTCATGGTATTTTCGGATGTAAAAGCAGGTGAGACCATAACGATAGATGGGAAAAGTAAAAAACCACTGCTGTCCCAGCAGATTTCTTATTTTGATGATGTCTACAGCGTGTTATCGCAAGACAACATGAATGGAAATACATATTCGTATAAGCATAAGGATATGGCAGCCGCACTGTATCTGGGACTGTGCCAGATCCGGCGGCAGAACGATGTGTCGGGTACTGTTGTAGTGGAAGGAGTAACTGCAGACTACGGAAAAACCATAGAGAGCAGGTGCTCGGAAATTTCGTTTGGCTGTCTGTATACGATTGCCGGTCAGGAGGTGTCTCATGCTTCAAATTAGTCATTTGTATAAAAACTACGGAAAATTTCAGGCGGTCAGGGATCTGAACCTGCATGTGCCCAAAGGGGATCTGTTTGGCTTTGTGGGACCAAACGGAGCCGGAAAGACAACAACAATCCGGATGGTATGCGGACTTATGCCGCCGACAGAAGGAACCATTACGATCCATGGCGTGGATGCCCTGCTGCATCCGAAGGAAATCAAAAAGCAGATCGGTTATGTGCCGGATTTCTTTGGTGTGTATGACAATTTAAAAGTCAGCGAATATATGGATTTTTACGGTTCCATGTACCGTATGACTTCCAGGGAGATCGCCGCGGTATCCAATGATCTGCTCGAGCTGGTCAATCTGTCAGACAAAAAAGAGGTTTATGTGGATACGCTTTCCCGCGGAATGAAGCAGCGGCTGTGTGTGGCACGGGCACTCATCCACAATCCTTCCCTTCTGGTGCTGGATGAACCGAATTCCGGTCTGGACCCGCGTGCGCGTGTGGAGATGAAAGAACTTTTGCAGAATCTGCGCAGCATGGGAAAAACCATAGTGATCAGTTCCCATATTTTGTCGGAGCTGGCAGAGATGTGCAACAGCATCGGTATTATGGATCACGGGAAACTCGTAGAAGCAGGAAACATCGAGGATGTCATGGAACATGTTTTCGGTGGAAACCGGATCGTGGTTTCGGTTCACGGGGAGATGGAGCCGGCAGTGCGCATGCTTAAGGAACACCCCCAGATCCGTGTGGAATCGGTGGGAGAAAAGGAAATCCATATCTCGCATGCCATGAAAGAGGAAGAAATCGCGCAGTTGATCGCACAGATGATACAGAATGGAATTATCGTGACAGGATTTTATAAAGAAGAGGGAAATCTCGAATCCCTGTTTATGCAGCTGACAGGAGGGCAGGAAGATGAGAATTAATCCAATGGTAAAAAAAGATATTAAAGTACAGGCGCGCAGTATGCGCTGCTGCTGGGAAATATTTGTTTATGAGGCGATTATGGCAGTTGTATTTTTCTTTGCCATGTTTTTGTTTTCCCAGCAGATGACCTATTCGTCTGCAAACATATACAGCAGCATTGTCTGGCTGTATCCGGCACTTGCGGTCACGCAGATTTTTATTCTGGGAGTGGTAGTCCCGGTGCGCACGGCTTCTGCAATTTCGGGTGAGAAAGAGCGGCAGACCTTTGATATTATGATGACAACCAGCATGACCGGATTTTCCATTATTATGGGAAAGGTGCTCACCGCGATGATCCAGAGCATGTTTTATGTGGTGGCAGGACTTCCGATCGTAGCACTGGCATTTGTCATCGGCGGACTCTCATGGGGCAATCTGTTCTGGTTTCTGACGGTATCATTACTGGTTTCGTTCGTTTCTGCAAGTATTGGAATTTTGTGTTCTTCCATCTGTAAAAAAACGATCAGTGCCATAATTTTATCGTATGGTATCTATGTTCTGCTGTTTATCGGAAGTTTTCTTCCCTATCTGGTCACCTCGGTTGTCCGCTTGTCAGGTGGGGTACCGGAAAAATCCTGCTGGGTGCTTCTGGTCAATCCGGGCATGTATCTGCTTGAATTTTTTACATGGAGTATGACCGGAACATCCGTGGCGGAAGAACTGATCACAAATTACGGGAAAACACTTTCTGTTTCGGGCACTGCCGTACATTATGGATGGATGGCCGTTTCCACGCTTTTATTTGTGGCACTGGCATTTGTCTTTCTTCTGATTGCGATGCGGCGGATCAATCCGATGGCAGGATATGGAAGAAAACATGCAGGGGGAAAGCAGCATGGATGAAAAAGCATTTCTGTTGCAGGAAATCCGTTACAGCAAAAGAAAACAGAACGTAAAAAAGTTCCTGCGCTATGAAAGCACAGGAATTGCCGCAGGTGGAACCATCGCCATGGTGCTGGAAGGATGTGCGGTGTTTGTCCCTTTTTATACGGTGCATGTGTGGGCTGTTTTGGCAGTTTTATGTGGTGCGGCAGCTGGAGGCATTTATACGGTAATGAAGAGATGTACCATGGTACAGGCAGCACAGCAGATCGACCGTTTCGGGTTTCAGGAACGGATCGTGACGGCATATGGGCGTATTGGAAAAGAGGGCAGTATCGACCGGATGCAGCGCAGCGATGCCGTGCATATGTTACAGGAAGACCATGCATGGAAAAAGGCGCGTGTTTGTCCGGACCGCAGGAAACTTGTGGCACTTTTTCTTTCCCTTGGGCTGGCGCTTGTTCTTTCGTTTGTGCCGTCCCCCGCGCATAAACAGGCGCAGCAGCGGCATGCCATCCGGCAGGAAGCCCGGGAAAAGGAAAAAGAAATCCAAAAAGTGATGGATGCCTTAAAACAGACTGACACCGCTTCCATGACAAAAGAACAAAAGAAAGCCCTGCAGGAACTGATACAGTCACTGGCCTTATCGCAAAAAGAAATGCAGCAGGCAGATACGAAGCAGTCACTGGCATCTGCCGGGCAGAAACTTTCCTACAAGTATGGACAGGCGGCACAGATTTCCGGGGCGGATGCCCTGGCATCGGTACTTAAAAATATCCAGGTGAATACCAATACAGGAAACCAGCTGGCACAGGGGGATGTACAAAGCACTACACAAAACACTACACAAAGCGGTACGCAGCGTGGGGAATCCACCCAGTCTTCGGAAACCAGTTCCCAGGATTCCGGGGATGGGGAAGATTCGGGCAGTGGAAAGGACGGAAGTGGAAGTGGCAATGGAAGTGGAAGCGGAAACGGCAAGGGGACAGGAAATGGAAACGGAAGTGGAACAGGAAACGGAACAGGCGGCGGACGCGGAACCGGATCCGGAGGGGGAACACATGATTATGTGAGTGTCCCGAATAAACTCGGAAACGACAGCAGTATCACAAAGGACAAGGGGGATTCGAAGAATTCCGATTATTACAAGGCGAAGAATGGTCTGGCATGGAAAGGCGAACACGTGGATTTAGATTCCGTGGTCGGCGATTACACGAAAGAGGCCTACGAAGGCATTGCCAATGGAAAATACCCGGCCGGCATGGAAGATGTCATCCGGAATTATTTTGAAAATCTGAACTGATGGAGAGGAGATCTTATGACAGAATATGAAGTATGCCAGCAGAACACCATGGCATGTGAACAGGAAATTGCAAAGGGAATTATCGGACAAAAAGACGTCATCCGCCAGGTCATGCTGGCACTTCTGGCGGGCGGAAATGTACTCTTAGAAGGTATGCCGGGACTGGGAAAGACCATGCTGGTGCGTACGATCAGCCAGGTGTGTGATCTGAGTTTCCAGAGAATCCAGTTTACCCCGGATCTGATGCCGAGTGACGTGACCGGTACCAACATCATCGTAAAAGAAGAGCAAAAAAGTGCATTCCGGTTTGAAAAAGGACCGATTTTTGCCAATCTGGTGCTGGCGGATGAGATCAACCGTGCCACGCCAAAGACACAGTCAGCTCTCTTAGAGGCCATGCAGGAACACACCGTGACGATCGGAACGACCAGCCATCAGCTGCCGGAGCCGTTTCTGGTGCTTGCCACACAAAATCCGATCGAAAACGAGGGAACTTATCCGCTGCCGGAAGCACAGCTGGACCGTTTTTTGTTTAAAGTGCTGGTAAAATTTCCGGACCGGCAGGAATTGCGGGAAATCGTGGAACTGACGGAGGGAAACCATCCGCCAAAGATCGAAAAGGTCATGGACCGGGAAAGCCTGCTTGCAGCGCGCGCATGCGTTGCACAGATTCCGATTGCGGATGCCGTCATGGATTATATTCTGGATCTGGTTATGGCAACTCATGCAGACAATCCGTATATCCGGGAGGGGGCAAGCCCGCGTGCGGCACAGGCACTGATCCGCACGGCCAGGGCACGCGCATTTATGGAAAACCGCCTGAATGTCTCGTTTGAGGATGTCAAATGTGTTGCACTTCCGGTATTGCGGCACAGGATTCTGCTCAGTTTCGATGCAGTATCGGAGGGGATTACGGAAGATGCGGTGATTGGGCAGATCTTAACAGAAAAGGAACAGGGACTGTATGCTTGATGCGGGAATTTATGAACAGCTGTCGCGGCTTGTGATCGCGATGAAACAGAAAAGCAGCCAGAATATGGCAGGAAACCGCAGATCCGTACAGAAAGGGACTTCTGCGGAATTTTCCGATTTCCGGGAGTATATGCCGGGAGATGATCTGCGCAGGCTGGACTGGAATGTCTATGCGCGGTCGGAGCGCATGTATATCCGGGAATATTTCGAGGAAAAGGAAGCGGTGGTATCGGTTATTTTAGATACCAGTGCGTCGATGAACTATGGAAAAAAGAGCAAGGCAGAACTGGCACAGGATCTGTGCGCAGTGATTGCCTTTCTGACCCTGCACCATATGGACCGGCTGGTGCTGTATGACAGCAGCCAGATGGATACTCCGCTTGTGGTTTCCGGGGGAAAGAATGCACTGCCAAAAGTGCTTGGATGGCTGCAGGCGCGCACGTTTTCGGGCATAGAGACGGATCTTCTTTCCACCGTGCGCCAGATGCAGAGGCGTGGGGCGGGAGTTACCGTGATCGTCAGTGATTTTCTGACCGAAGCAGCGACAGATTCCACGCAGGATCGTCTGGAAAAAACGATGCAGTATCTGGATTTTACGAAACAAAGACCGGTGTTGCTGCAGACACTGTGTGCGGAAGAACTGCGTGTGACAATGGACGGTACGCGCAATCTGATAGATATGGAGTCCAAAGAAAAACTGCGCGTGACGATGCGTGCGGATGTGATTGCGCGCTATGAACAGGAACTGCAAAAGCTTTCTGTGCGGCTGAAAAAAAGTGCATCGGCTGCCGGAGGCACCTATATACTCTGTGATTCCGAAAAAGAGAGACGCACGCTTATTTTAGAAGATTTAAGACCTTTGTTTGTCTGAGAAAAATTTGAGGATGGATTATGATATTTGAGAGTTTGTGGCCGCTGGCATTTTTGCTGGCGGTTCCGGTTGTTGTGATTTTATATCTGCTTGTGCCAAAGGGGACAGACACGCCGGTGTCTTCGAACCTGTTGTGGAAGAAGCTTTTTTATAATGAACAGTCTAAAACGTTCTGGGAAAAGTTTTTGCACAATCTGCTGATGTATCTGCAGATCGTGATTCTTTTGCTGCTTATTCTGGCACTGATGGCGCCGTTTGTACAGCGTAAGGGCACAGGCAGCACGGACGTGGTGTATCTGATTGACACCAGCGGAAGCATGAAGCATCTCACCAAAGGGGGCAATACCCGCTTAGGGGAAGCCGTAAGTGAGATCAAAGAGCAGATTGCCGCTTCGGATGGGGCAAAAATATCCATTGTTACCTGTGACGGCACGGGAACCAATCTGCTTGCCATCCATACTTCCGAGAAAAAAGCACTGTATCGGACGCTGGCAGACATCAAGGGCACGGACACAGCCGGATCGCTTTCCGATGCACTGGCAACCGTACAGACGGTGCAGAAAAAGGACAAAAAGAACGATCTGGCAGATGTCATCGTCTATACCGACGGCATTGGGGCAAAACAGACGAAAAATCTCAAAAGTCAGCTTCAGGCAACCATCCGCGTGGTGGGAAGTCCCGTTTCTAACGTGGCGAATACGTTTCTGTCCTGCACCAAAGACAGCCGTGGGGACACGTATACGGTTGCATCAGGCGTGACAAATTACAGCGATCATGCGGCAAATATGGAGATTACGTTGTATGAGGGAAAGAAAATTCTTGAAGTGCGTACACTTTCCCTTGCCGCAGACGAGACGTATACCTGCCTGTTTAAACAGGTGAACTGGGGAAACCAGCCGCTGCATACCGAACTTTCCGCAGTGACATTTGCCGGCAGCAGCCAGAAGGATTCCTTACATGAGGATAACTGTGCCTATGCACTCAAAGACCAGGTTTCCACGAGCAAAGCCACACTGATCGGGGAAGGAAATACCTATATCGAAAAAGCGTATCTTGCCGTGACCGGAGAGAATCTTTCCAAGGCAAAAACAACGGATGCACTTGATAGTGACGATCCGGGGGTCTGTATTTTTGATGCGGATACGGCAGTGCAGGAATCTAATCAGCAGAAGGCGCAGATGATTTTTGCCAAAGAGGGAAAGAACGAGGAAAAAAATGTCAGCCTGTCCGCCGGCGATACCGAACTGACTTCCGGAATCCGGGACTTTGCGCTCGGGGTAAATCAGACGTATGTGTATGATCTGCCGGTCTGGGCCACGGGCTTTCTGTGGAACGGAAAGCAGTGCGCCGCATACTACGGGGAGCATGACGGAATCCGGGAGGTCGTACTTGGATTTGACCTGCGGGAATCGGATTTTGCCCTGCAGCCGGAGTTTCCGGTATTTATGAACCATGCGCTGCACTATCTTGAGGATAGTTCCCTTCTTTCCCAAAACGTCTATGATGCCGGAGATACCGTGCAGTTTCATGCATTAAACGGTGTGGACGTGCAGCAGATTGCAGCACCTACCGATCAGGCAGGACTGTTTACCGTAAAAGCGGGCGACAGAAAGGAATCCTATATTGTAAAATTTGCATGCAGTAGCCAGTCGGATGGACGGATCACGGCAGGCGATTCCGGCAGCCGCAACACGATGCAGCGGCAGCTTGTGCGAAAGCAGATGCGCAATGTCATCCTTATCCTTGTGCTTCTTCTTATGATACTGGAGTGGATCTGTTATGTCCGGCAGATGCGTTACCGTGGGCGGTTTTATCTTGCGGTGCGTCTGGTGGGGCTTGCCCTTTTGGTGCTGGCTGTCTGTGGAATCTCGGTGCCGCTTTCCCACGCGAAAGATACAACCGTTTTTCTGGTTGATCTGTCGGAGAGCAATGCCGCAAATCTCACGCAGATGGAGCAGTATATGAGCCGGCAGGTCAAAGACATGCCAAAGAACAATCAGTATGCCATCGTAACGTTTGGAGCCAATGCGGTTGTGGAACAGTTTCTGACCAGTGAGAAACACAGTTTTCAGATTCTCTCGGCACCGGAGGCGGATGCAACCAACCTTGAGGAAGCCGTTTCCACAGGACTTTCCATGATCCCGGACAATGCGGCAGGACGGCTTGTGGTGCTTACGGATGGAAAGCAGACAAAGGGAAACATCGAGCATACGGCATCGGCACTGACGGCAAAAAACGTGCAGCTGTATTCGGTTCTCTATGAAGATACAAAGCAGGGGAGCGATGCCTATATCGAAAACGTGGAAATGCCGGAGTATCTTTATCCGGGTGATTCCTATTCCATGACGGTAACTGTGGAAAGCAACTATGAGACCGATGCGAAGCTGCAGCTTTTGCAGGGAACGGAGATGGTCAGTCAGACAGGCGTGCATTTAAACAAAGGCAGCAACCGTTTTGTTTTGAAACAGAAGGTAGTCGGTACCGATGCGCAGCAGTATACCGTGCGCGTGAAGGCACCGAAGGACACCTGTGAAAAAAACAATGATTATGGTACGTATGCGACGGTGGATTTCCTGCCAAAGATTCTGCTTGTATCTGGAATGGGAGAGGACAGCACACCGTTTTTAGGACTTTTGGATGCTGCCGGATGCAATTACCGGCAGGTATCCGCAGTCAGTGCACCGGATACTTTAAAAGAGATGCTGCAGTACAAGAGCATCATTCTGGAAAATGTGTACCGGACAGATCTGCCGGAGGGCTTTCTAAAAAATCTGAAAACTTATGTGAAAGACTACGGATGCGGTCTGGTGGCATGCGGCGGCGAGGACAGTTTTGCACTGGGCGGATATCAGGATACGGAACTGGAGAAACTTCTTCCGGTCGATATGCAGCTGCGTGGGGTGAATGAGAAACAGAATCTGGCAATGGTCATGGTGATTGATCATTCGGGCAGTATGTCGGAACAGACCGAAGGAGGCACCAATCTGGATCTGGCGATCGCGGCTGCCAAAGCGGCTGTGGATCAGCTGGATACGAAAGATGAAGTCGGTGTGGTAACCTTTGATGATGGTTACACCTGGCAGGTGCCGCTGGAAAAAGTGAAGGATAAAGACAAGATCCATCAAAGCATCGAGACGATCAGTGAAGGCGGTGGAACGACCATCAAACCGGCCGTGCGTGCGGCACTAAATGAAATCAAGAAGAGCAAGGCGCAGCTAAAGCATATTGTGCTTCTGACGGATGGACAGGGGGAAACCGGAAATTTTGAAGATATCATCAAGGACTGCAAGGATGCCGATGTAACTCTTTCCACGGTAGCGGTTGGAGAGTCGTCTGACAGACAGCTTCTGGAACGACTGGCAACGCAGTGTAACGGCCGCTATTATTATTCCGATATCTCAACCGATATCCCGAAAATCTTTGCACAGGAAGTATTTTTAAATGGAGATACGTATTTGCAGAACGGGCAGTTTTCACTGAAAGGAAACAGCAGCAATGCCATCACGAAAAATCTCTTTGCCGATGGCTGGCCGCAGATCAAAGGGTACGTGAGTGCCTCTCCGAAAACCGGAGCCAATGTGCTGCTGGCATCTGCCGAAAAGGATGACCCGATTTTGTCTGTCATGCAGTATGGACTGGGGCATACGGTTGCGTGGAATACCGATGTGACAAACCGCTGGACTGCCGGGCTGGCACAGCAGAATGATTACGTGCAGCTGTGGAAGCGGATCATCGATTACAGTGCAGGAAATACAGCACTCGGCGAAGACCGTGTGGATGTAACTACCGTAAACGGAACAACAAAAGTTACCTATTATGCCAAAGACTACGCAGAGCAGACACAGGTGGAGGCTGTGTACACGGATCCGGATGGAAAAACGCATCAGGCGAAACTGACCGCAAGTGCGCCGGGAACTTATGAGGCACAGCTGGATACGACAGTCTCCGGTGTCTACAATCTGAGCGTGCAGCGGAAAAACGGCAAAAAAATCGAAAATGCCCTGACCACCGCAGCCGTGGTACAGTATTCGCAGGAGTACAAATTTGCGCTGACAAACGACAGCTTTTGTGCGTTTATCAAACAGTATGGAAAGATGCTTTCCCCAAAGAAGAATGTATGGAAGAAGTTAAAAGCTTCCGGGCGGGCACGGGTTTGTCTGACCAATCCGCTTTTAATCCTTTTGCTTTTCGTATTTCTTGCAGATATCGCCATGCGGCGGTTTGCCTATGTTCCGCCAATGCCACACTGGACGAGACCGGCAAAAAAAGCTATAATGACAAAAGAAAAAACAGCAGAAGACGGGCAGCCGGAGCCGGAAGCAGAAAAACCAAAGGAAAAGACAAAGAAAGCAAAACCGGAGGAAACGGCTTCCCAGGCACTCGATACTTCTGCGCTGTTAAAGAAAAAAGAAAAGCGGAATCATTCCGTTTAAAAGAAAACAGGAGTCATTATGCAATCAGACAGCAATTTACGAGAAACGTTACGGAGTATCGATCATAAAAGTTATCCGGCATACAAATCCCTGCGGGGAAGTTACCGGTTTGCAGACTATGTGTTATCCATCGATCATGTGCAGGGAGATCCTTTTGCGGCACCTTCCCATGTGCGCGTGACCGTGGATGCAAAGGCAGCGGCATTTCCGGAATATGCCATGAAAAATACACAGACGCGCACAGCACTGGCAGATGAACTGCTGCGCACGTTTGCCGCACAGATCAACCACTTTACCTTTAAGGCGAAGGGATCGGGCAAGAGCGGCCTGATCTCGGTAACTCACTGCGGACAGGAGATTCTGACCCGGACAGCCTGTGAAGTGAATGAAAAAGAAATCACCGCGCGTTTTGCGGTAGGATTTCCGGCAAACGGACGGACGATCAATGCCAGGGAACTGGAGAAAATTCTGTTTACCTATCTGCCGGAATGTGTAAAGCATTCATTTTATTATAAGAATCTTGATGCCCGCAGAATCCGGGATGCCGTGGAACTGGCAGAAGACCAGCAGGCAGTCCGTGACCAGCTGAAAGAACAGGGGCTGGTTGCTTTTGTTGCCGATGATGCGGTACTGCCGCGGGAGAGTGGGATTTCCTCCCGGCCGATGAAACAGTCCGTAGCCTTTACCTCTCCGGAATCCCTTAGGGTGACGATGCAGCTTCCGCACAGGGGTGCGGTCACCGGTATGGGAATCCCGAAAGGAATCACACTGATCGTCGGTGGCGGCTATCATGGAAAATCCACACTTCTGACTGCACTCGAACTGGGCGTTTATAACCATATCGCAGGGGACGGCAGAGAGTTTGTGATCACGGATGAGACCGCCTTAAAACTTCGTTCGGAGGACGGACGGTTTATCAAAGATGTCGATATTTCCATGTTTATCAATGACCTGCCAAACGGAAAAGATACCCATCATTTTTCAACGGAAGATGCCAGCGGAAGCACATCGCAGGCAGCCGGGATCGTGGAAGGCATGGAGGCGGGAAGCCGCCTGTTTCTGCTGGATGAGGATACGTCTGCGACGAACTTTATGGTAAGGGATGCATTTATGCAAAAAGTAGTCAGCCCGGACAAAGAGCCGATCACGCCGTTTCTTTCCCGTGCGCGGGAACTGTATGAGCAGGCAGGAATTTCTACCATCCTGGTAGCGGGCAGTTCCGGTGCCTTTTTCCATATTGCGGATACCGTGATCCAGATGGACCGCTACAAGCCGGTTGACATCACAAAAAAGGCAAAGGCATTGTGCCAAGAATTTCCGATTTCAGAGGAAAAGCCACATCCGTTCGCCCTGCCACACAGTCACCGGATCATGGAAAAAGATAAAAATGGTGCCACAAAACGCAGGGATTACCGGAGCGGAGCCGTGCGCAAAAATGAGCCGGAGCGGTTAAAATTAAAAACCATGGGAACGGATGGATTTGCCATTGGAAAGCAGACCGTGGATCTGCGGTATTTAGAACAGCTGATCGACAGCGAACAGACTGCGTGCCTTGGCATGCTCTTAAAATATGCGGTCGAACACCTGGTGGACGGCAAACGGACAATTGCCGAAGTCGTTGTACAGTTACAGAAAGAACTCGAAACGTCCGGCATGCGTTTTCTGGCAGAAAACGGTATCGTTTCCGGCGGTTATGCCATGCCGCGGGTGCAGGAGATGTATTCCTGTTTTAACCGTTATCGTGTATAGAAAAAGGGAAGCACAGGAGAGACTATGAAAAGAATATTAGTTGTCGTTGACATGCAAAACGATTTTACGACCGGACCGCTGGGCAATGCAGAGTGTGCAGCAGTCATTCCGAAGGTCGCGGAAGTGATAAAAACAGGCGTGTATGACAGAATCATTTTCACCCAAGACACGCACCAGAGTAATTATCTGGATACGCAGGAAGGAAAGCGGCTGCCCGTCGTGCACTGCATCGAAGGAACCGAAGGCTGGGAGATTGCGCCTGTGATCCGTAAGGCAGCATCCTTTTATTCCAAAGAACAGATCGAGACGATCTGTAAGCCGGCATTTGGCAGTGTGCAGCTTGGCGAGTGCTTAAAGCAGTACTGCGGTGATGCAGAGGCACAGATTGATTTCTGTGGCGTGTGCACGGGTATCTGTGTCATCAGCAATGTCATGATTGCCAAAGCCTTTGTTCCGGAAGCGCGCGTGTGCGTGATTGAAAAAGCATGCGCCTGCGTGACACCGGAGTCGCACCGCACGGCGATCGAAGCGATGAAAACCTGTCAGGTGGATATACAGTAATTGTATCTTATTTAAGTAAGAAGAAAAGAGAAGAATTATGAAGTTAAATCAGATCATCACCAGTCTGCTGGAAACAGACATGTACAAATTTAGTATGGGAGAGGCCATCTATCACCAGTTCTCCGACTATAAAACCACATGGACATTCAAGTGCCGCAATACCGATGTGCACTTTACGGCAGAGATGGTGCAGGAGATCAAAGAGCAGATTAAGGCATACTGCAGTCTGCGTTTTACGGAGGAAGAGCTGGAATATCTGAACCGCATTACATGGATCAAGGGAAGCTATATTGATTTCCTGCGCCTGTGGCAGCCGCGCTATGAGGATTTTAAGATTTCGGATGAGGCGGAATGCGGACTTTCCATCGAGACATTCGGTACCTGGCTGAATACGTCCTTGTATGAGATCCCGACACTGGCGATTGTCAACGAAGTGTATTTCCGTATGGCTTACGATTATGACAGGCTCTACGCCAGTTTCCGGGACCGTCTGGAGCAGAAGATCAAAGATGCCAGCGGCAGATACGAGATCGGTTCGTTCAGTGAATTCGGACTGCGCCGCCGTCTTTCCGCAGAGGCACAGGAGCTTGCTGTCCGCAAGCTGAAAGAAGCAGAATTTCACGGGTCAGAATTTATCGGAACGTCCAACGTCTATCTGGCAAAGAAATACAATCTGACACCGGTCGGAACCATGGCACATGAGTGGATCATGTGTGTCGGACAGGGAAATCACAAACATAACCCGGCATACTCCAACTGGTATGCGCTTGATGCCTGGGTACGCGAGTATGGCGTGTTAAACGGTATTGCACTGACCGATGCGATTACGACCGATTGTTTTCTGCGGGATTTCCAGCTGACCTATGCAACGTTATTCTCCGGCGTGCGTCATGACAGCGGAGATCCAGTGGAGTGGGGCGAAAAAATGATCGCGCACTACCAGAAACTGGGAATCGATCCGGCAAATAAAACTTTATTGTTCAGTGATTCTCTTGATTTTGCACGGGCACACGAACTGTACGAACATTTCCGGAACCGCACAAAGGTGGCTTTTGGAATCGGCACCTATATCTCGAATGATACGGAGGTACCGGCACTGAATATCGTCATGAAAACCACGCTGTGCAACGGTATGGATGTCGCAAAGATTTCCGATACCCCGGGCAAGGGAATGTGTAAGAACCCGGATTATGTGCATTATCTGAAACGATGCATCGACTGGCGTATGAATCATGATAGATAAAAATTCTGATTTACAGACAAAGGAAGAAGGAACAGACCTATGAATTATACAGAGTGTATCGAACAGGCGAGAGGCCGTATCGGATCTTACTGTAAGGCGTGCAGTGAATGTAACGGCAGAGCCTGTAAAAACCAGATGCCGGGGCCGGGAGCCAAAGGCATCGGCGATACCGCCATCCGCAACTATGACAAATGGAAAGAAATCCGTGTCCAGATGGACACGCTGGTCGAAAACCGTCCATGTGATACGACACTGGAACTGTTTGGCAGAACGTTTCAGTATCCGTTTTTTGCAGGTCCGGTAGGCGCCGTGCAGCTGCACTACGGAGACTGCCTGAATGATATTTCCTACAACGATATTCTCGTTTCCGCCTGTGCGGCATCTGGCATCGCTGCTTTTACCGGAGACGGAACCGACAGCAATGTCATGGTCGCAGCGACAAAAGCGATAAAAAATGCCGGTGGACTGGGAATTCCGACTGTAAAGCCGTGGAATATCGAAGTGATCCGGGAGAAAATGGCGATGGTAAAGGATTCCGGTGCCTTTGCCGTGGCAATGGATATCGATGCGGCCGGACTGCCGTTTTTAAAGAATCTGACCCCACCGGCCGGAAGCAAATCGGTGGAGGATCTGCGTGAAGTGAAACAGGCGGCCGGGCTGCCGTTTATTGTCAAAGGAATCATGACCGTCAAGGGTGCCATGAAGGCAAAAGAAGCCGGGGCAGATGCGATCGTTGTGTCAAACCACGGCGGGCGTGTTCTGGATCAGTGTCCTGCCACCGCAGAGGTGCTCGAAGAGATCGCAAATGCAGTCGATGGCTCCATGAAGATTTTTGTCGACGGAGGCATCCGTTCCGGTGTGGATGTGTTTAAGGCACTGGCACTGGGAGCCGATGCGGTGATCATTGCCCGTCCGTTTGTGACTGCCGTGTATGGCGGAGCGCAGGAAGGCGTCGAGGCTTATGTCAATAAGATCGGAAGTGAGCTGAAAGATACGATGGCAATGTGCGGTGTGGCTTCACTGAAGGAGATCACACGGGATTGTGTCAGAGTGTGAAGAAACACATATTGGGAAAGGATGAAACGCTTGTGTTCGTGGCGGGTGCCATGGATATGGGCGTTTTTTCTGTTGAAATGAGAAAATGGATGGATTTTGTTATATTTTTTGCTGAAAAAGGTCGGTTGATGTAAAAATGTGATATAATAGAAAATAAAAATAAGGGATTAGGGAAGAAATATAGGAAAGTGTACGGTTTGTGGGACGGCAAAAGAAGTAGTATATAGGAAAAAGTGTATTTGGTATTAAGAGATAATAGAATGTAGAGAGGAAATAAAAATAATGCATCAACAAGATATTATTGAGATTCACAAGGGCTTACAAAAAGCATATATAGATAACGCAGTTAACTCTAATCTTGCCTATAGTCCACAATTTATAACAAATGATTATAAACGTGGAGTTAAGATACTTACGCATATTGAAAATCAGTTGATGCATTGTGATGAATTTTCCATTAGCGTAGCGTTTATTAATCGAAGTGGATTTGTGGAATTAGCAGAAACATTGAGAAAGACGTGGTATTCGCGGACGAATTTTAACGACTGATTATTTGTGTTTTAGTGAACCGTATGCGTTGGATAAGTTAGCTTCTTTAACAAATATTCAACTTAAAATATATCATGTAAAAGATAAAAATAATGGATTCCATACGAAGGGATATTTGTTTCGTGAAAATGGTATATATCGAATTATTATTGGAAGCGCAAATATGACACAGACTGCATTATCAACGAATATGGAGTGGAATACGCAGTTGGTAAGTACAGAACAAGGAGAGATGGCAAAGTCAATTGTTCAAGAGTTTGAGAGACTTTGGAAAGATGAATTATCAAAATCATATGATGAATTTATAGAAGATTATCGGAAAATATATAATCGCAAAAAGCAGATAGAACGATTAATTCGTGAGCAACATAAGATTGCGCTTCAAAACGATATTGTTGATTATGATACTTATAATTTAAAGCCAAATAAAATGCAGGAAGAATTTATAGGTAACATTCATGATCTTCGGGAACGTGGTGCGACGCGAGCGTTACTAATTAGTGCGACTGGAACTGGTAAAACATATGCTTCTGCGTTTGCATTAAAGAATGAAAAACCGAAAAAAGCATTGTTTATTGTTCACCGAGAGATAATTGCAAAGCAGGCAATTAAAAGTTATCAAAAAGTATTTGGGAATACAAAAAAGCTTGCGCTATTGTCTGGAAGTTCAAAGGAATATGAAGCAGATATTTTGTTTGTAACAATGTCTATGATGGCCAAGCAAGAGACATTAAATCGGTATAAACCGGGAGAATTTGAATGGATTTGTATTGATGAGGTGCATCGTGCAGGATCAGATAGTTATCAGAGAATTATGAGCTACTTTCAACCGAAGTTTTGGTTGGGAATGACTGCGAGCCCTGAGAGAACAGATGGGTTTGATATTTTTAATTTATTTGACCACAATATTGCATATGAAATTCGGCTTCAACAAGCATTAAAAGAAGACATGTTGTGCCCATTTCATTATTTTGGAATTACCGATATTGAAATTAATGGAGAAATTATGAATGACAAAACGGGACTGCGTAATTTCTCATATTTGATTTCAGACAAACGTGTGGAATATATTCTACAACAGGCAAATTATTATGGATATAGTGGAGAACGAGTAAATGGGCTTGTTTTTTGTAGCAGTAAGAAAGAAGCTCAGGAACTTTCCAAAAAATTTAATGCAAGAGGTTATTATACGGCTGCATTAGCGGGAGATGCTTCTGAAAAGCACAGAGAGGCTTGTATTGATCTTTTAACAAAAGAGGTATCGGAAGAAGAAATTCAAATCCATGAGAAAGCAATAAAAAATAAAGTGTCATGTGAGTTGGAAGAAATGCCATATCTGGATTACATATTCACAATTGATATTTTTAATGAGGGGGTTGATATTCCAGAGATTAATCAGGTCTTAATGTTACGCCCGACAGAATCTCCGATTGTTTTTGTACAGCAGTTGGGGCGCGGACTTAGAAAAGCAAATGATAAAGAATATGTTGTAATTATTGATTTTATTGGTAATTATATGAACAACTATATGATTCCAATAGCTTTATCTGGTGATCGAAGCTACAACAAGGATTCAATCCGCAGATATGTTTCAGAAGGAACGAGAATTATTCCAGGAGCATCTACAATACATTTTGATGAGATTTCCAGAACGAGAATTTTTCAATCTATTGATAGCGCTAGAACAAATGATGTTAAGCTATTAAAGGAATCTTATGAACAGTTGAGATATCGTTTGGGACGTGTCCCAACAGTTCTTGATTTTAAAAAGTATGGTGCTGTCGATGTGGGTAAATATTTTAATAAATTTGGCTCCTATTATGCTTTTCTAGTAAAATATTATGGCGAGGAATATGAAACAAGATTAAGTGCTAGAGAGGCAAATATTATTGAGTTTATTTCAAAGAAAGTAACTAATATGAAGCGTCCACATGAGTTGATGTTACTTCGACATTTGATGAGACAGGATGATAGGACTAGAGTTTATCTAGAAAAAATTTTTAATAACTCATATGAACCGAATGTGGCAAAAAAGGTAGAGGATTCTGTTGTAAGGAATCTTACAAATGAGTTTCCAAAAGAAGAGGAACGAAAAAAGTATGAAGATTGTGTTTTGATTCAGCCACTGGAAAATGGATATCAGTTAGATGAAAAATTTCAGAAGTTATTAATTGCAAATCCCATATTTGCGCAGATGGTAAATGAGTTAATAGAATATGGTATTGAAAATTATAAGGAAAATTATTCGGATACTTACAAAGATACTAATTTCCAATTGTATCAGAAGTATACGTATGAGGATGTGTGCAGGTTATTAAACTGGAAGAAAAATATGAATGCACAAAATATTGGAGGTTATTTTTACGATTCTGATACTAAGACACTTCCAGTATTTATTAATTATGATAAAGCTGAAAATGCGATTGCATATGAGGATAGATTTGTTACACAAGCACATTTAATTGCTTTATCTAAGCATCCAAGAAAGATCGATTCCAGTGATGCAGATCACTTTTTTAAGAGAACGGATGAGGACAAGGATAATAAAATATTGTTATTTATTAGAAAGAACAAAGATGATAAAGAAGCAAAGGAATTTTATTTTTTAGGGGAAATATATGCGCAAGGGGAACCAATTCCAATTAAGATGGAAAAGACCGGGGATGATGCATTTGAAATAAATTATAAGTTGGATGTTCCCGTGCGAGAGGATATTTATGAATATATAGTAAGTGAGGCATAGTATGAAAACAATACGAGTTGTGGCTGCTGTCATAAAAGCAGAGAATGAAAAGGGACAGCCGGTAATTTTTGCAACGCAAAGAGGTTATGGTGAATTAAAAGGAGGATGGGAATTCCCCGGTGGCAAGATTGAGGAAGGGGAAACACCACAGAAAGCACTTAAGAGAGAAATTATGGAAGAGCTTGATACGGAAATCGCTGTTGGTAAATTAATTGATACGATAGAATACGATTATCCGACGTTTCATTTGTCAATGGATTGTTTTTGGTGTGAGATTATTAAGGGGAATCTGGTGCTTAAGGAACATGAAGTAGCGAAGTGGTTGGGGAAGGACGAGCTTGATAGTGTGGAGTGGTTGCCGGCAGATGTGAAGTTGATAGAGGCGATTAGGAAAGCATTGAACTGATTTCTTTTAAAGAAGAAATTGTATTTTTACAAATGTGTAGAAAATTATAAATAAAAAGTAATTATATCATATGGATATATCAATGTCTGGAGAAGGTAATAAGCGTATGAACACAAGATATAATATGATAATTGTAAAGGGTGAGATTAAAACTGCGGAAATAGCATGCTGTAGTTATAATTCAGGAACTCAAAAATGGGATGTTATATTTAATAATGGAAGAAAATATTCATATTCATATGAAAATATTGTATGGTTGAAGAATCCAACAGTTGTAGATCCGAATGCTTTTCAAGTTAGCAATAAAAATGGACATGTATTTCATGATATAGAGGCTATATATGAGTTCGCTTTTCGGGGAGATTTTTATTGGCATATTTGTTTTAAAAAGGAAATTGAAAAAGATTATCATCGAGATGATTTGCAGATTGGAAGTTCATGTTTGATAGAAAAAGAGTCTGCGAATGTTTTCGAGTATATAAAGCAAATTGCGGAACTATGTGATATTAGAAATGAAGAAAATGGTGAAAAAATATTACCCAACAAATTTAAAAAAATATCTTATGTGGGTGATGATGTTGCATTGGCAAAATATTTAAACCCGTCAACTGTACATACATTTAATGAAAAAGAAAACTACATACCAATTTTCCCATTTGGATGTAATAATAGTCAATACCAGGCTGTAAAAAAAGCAATGGAAAATCAAATTAGTGTTATTCAAGGGCCGCCGGGAACAGGAAAGACACAGACAATATTAAATATTATAGCAAATATAATATTGCAAGGGAAAACTGTTCAAATAGTTTCTAATAATAATTCCGCTACAAATAACGTATATGAAAAATTATGTTCTCCAAAATATAATTTGGGATTCATTGCTGCAACACTGGGAAAGTCTGAAAATAAGAAAAGTTTTATTCAAAATCAGAATGAAAATTATCCTGATTTTTTATCGTGGACATTAGATGGAAATAGAGATAATGTAAAAAATAAAATATTAGAAGAATCAGAACAGTTAAAAAATGTTTTTGATAAACAGGAAAGGCTTGCAAGTTTAAGACAGGAAAACGCGCAAATAGAAACGGAATTTGAGTATTTTAAACAATATGTTGAAGAAACAGATGTCGAAATTCAAAAGCTAAATATTAAGAAAAGTTTTGGCTCAAAACAATGGATGGAGTTATGGCAGGAATGTCAATTTATTTCAGAAGAAAAAAACAGAATAAATTTTTGGTTCAAAATAAAAGCCTTTTTTAAGTATGGAGTTACAAATTGGAAATTTTATAATCAGGATATATCAAAGATAATAACAACTTTCCAATTTATGTATTATGATACAAAAAAGAATGAACTGTTAAGGAAAATTCAAGATATTGAAAATTATCTAGATAGTATAAATGAAAATTTGCTTGATAATTTGTGCAATGATTCGATGCAGATTTTAAAAGATAAATTGGTATGTAAGTACGAAAAAAGCAATCAACGTAAGTTATTTACAGAAGAGGACTTGTGGAAAAATCCGTATGAGCTTTTGCAAGAATATCCAGTTATATTAAGTACGACATTTTCGTCAAGAGATAGTCTAAATACAGATGTGGTATATGATTATCTTATCATGGATGAAGCATCGCAAGTTGATATAGCGACTGGAGCTTTGGCCCTTTCCTGTGCAAGAAATGTGGTTATTGTAGGCGATACGAAACAATTGCCAAATGTTGTCACAGAGGAAATTAAGGGTAAAGCAAATTCTATATTTGACAGTTATCACCTAAATGAAGGGTATCGATTTACAAAAAGTTTTTTGCAATCTATTTTGGAGGTTATACCAAATGTAACGCAGACATTATTGAGAGAACATTACAGATGTCATCCTAAAATTATTAATTTCTGTAATCAAAAATTCTATCGTGGGGAATTGATTATAATGACAGAAGATAAAGGGGAAAAAGATGTTTTGTCAGTAATAAAAACAGTTCCCGGTAATCATGAAAGAAATCATTACAGTCAAAGACAGATAGATGTGATTAAAAATGAAATAATACCTAAATTTAATTTTGATAAAAATGAAACAGGAATTATCGCACCATATAAAAATCAGGTAAAGGCCACAGCTAATCAAGTTGATGGAATAGACGTTGATACTGTACATAAGTTTCAAGGAAAAGAAAAGGATAATATTATTATATCAACGGTTGATGATGAGATATCTGATTTTGCAGATGATCCATATTTGATTAATGTGGCTGTGTCAAGGGCAAAGAAAAAACTTATATTAGTTGTTACTGGAAATGAGCAATCAAAAGAGAGTAATATTATTGATCTGATTAATTATATTGAATATAATAATTTTGAGGTTATAGATAGTCAAATTTATTCAATTTTTGATTATTTGTATAAGCAGTATTCTGAAGAAAGAAAAGAATTTTTAAAAAATCACAAGAAGATATCAGAATATGATTCGGAAAATTTAATGTACGTATTAATTGAAGAACTGCTGAGAGACAGCAGGTATTCCAGTTTGGATGTTGTTTGCCATTTTCCGATGAACATGTTAATAAGAAATCTGGAGTTATTAAATGAGCAGGAATGCAAATATGCTATGAATCCAGCGACGCATATAGATTTTCTTATATACAACAGAATTAGCAAAAAGCCTGTGTTGGCAATTGAAGTTGATGGTTATGAATATCATAAGAATGGAACAGTACAAGCAGCAAGGGATATGTTGAAGAATCACATATTGCAATTATACCAGATACCATTGTTGCGTTTTCAAACAAATGGTAGTGGAGAAAGAAAAATAATTGCAGAGTGGTTAGAAAAATTAGTTGGATAATAGCAGCAAGGAATATATATGAGAAAATTAGAAGAAAAGTTTCGTGAAAATACAACATTAAAATACTACAATGAAAATGCTACAATTTTTTCTGCTACTACACAAATCGTAGATTTTTCCATAACGCAGGATAAGTTCCTTGCATTGTTACAGCCAAATGCATATATTTTAGATTTTGGTTGTGGATCTGGTCGTGATACAAAGTATTTTATGGAACATGGATATAGAGTGGAAGCAACGGATGGTTCAGAAGAGTTGTGTAAATTAGCAAGCACATATACTGGAGTTTCGGTTAAATATATGCTATTTCAGGAGTTGGATGAGCAGAAAAAATATAATGGCATTTGGGCATGTTCCTCTATTCTGCATTTGCCAAAGGATGAACTTAAAAATGTTATGCAGCGAATGTTGTGTGCATTGAAGGATGATGGAGTGATTTATACATCGTTTAAATATGGAACATTTGAGGGCGAACGAAATGGAAGATATTTTACTGACTTTACAGAAAAAACATTTGATGGGTTTTTAAGCGGTATAAGACATGTAAAGATAGAAGAACAATGGCTGACAGGAGATGTGAGACCAGGCCGTGAGTCGGAACAATGGCTGAATTTTATACTGAGGAAAGTGTGACGAATGGATAAAGTATTAAAGCTGGAAAACGGACAATATGATCTGATAGAAACAGTCTCATATCCAAATGGTGGTGCAAGCTATTTTTATGTAAGAGATCAGCAGGCTATTATTATTGATGATGGGATATGTAATTACAAAAAGGATGAGAAACCTTTTTCCTATTCTTTAATTACGGACAAGCAAAATACATATATGAATAAATATGCAAAAGTATATCGCTTTCTAAAAGAAGACATGGGAATAATCAATGAAGTAATTACATTGCCATGCAAAAAGGAAGAAATACCAATAAAGTATGTGGCAAATCGTGAAGATCATGCAGATGCCTCTCCATTGGAAATTGACTTTGAAAATAATTTTGCAAGTGTATATGGTCGTAATAGCTTGAAATATTTACAGAAAGAATATGGTATTTTGGACGAACAGGGGAATAATTATTTTCTGGATTATTTGTTAAGAACAAAGCATGGAGATTATGCAGTTGAAGAAAATGGGGTAACTTATCATCATCCGCAGCAGATCGGTTTGGAACGTTATCGTAGACAGCTGCAAAAACAAAATACATGTACCGAATGGGGAATTAAGTTATATCGTTTTTCTTCAGAAGATTGTAGATTTGAAAATCGAATTGAGGATGACATAAAAACTTTTTTTGGTGAAAATACCGATGAGTTTGAAGAAAATGGACTCCTTGCTGATCGTCCGGTAAAGTTATATGAGCATCAGGAAAATACGCTTGAGGAAATACAAAAACAGCGTGCTGCGGGAATAAATACATTTCTTGTGGTATTTCCAACGGCAAGTGGAAAATCCAGGATTGTGGAAGAAGATTTGCGTATTTTTTCCAGAAAGAATACACAATTTCATGCGCTTATTATGGCTCCTAATACAAACATTATTGATGATTGGAGGCGGCGAGTGAAGAAATCTCTCCCAGATCTGCAGGAGCAAATTGAAATTTGTTCATTTGCTTATATGATGCGGAACTATCAGAAATATGCGCAGGAAAAATATAATTATATTGTAGTAGATGAAGCTCATCACGCAGTTTCCCCAGTTTTAAAACGTGTTATTCAGTATTTTACGCCTGATTTTTTGATTGGTCTTACAGCAACCGATCAACGACCAGACAAAAAGAAGTTGGAGACAATATTTGGTAATTATAAGACAGGCTTATCTCTGGTTGATGCGATGAAAAAGAAAATTGTTGCAGAGGCAAATGTATGTCGTATTGAAACCAATCTGGATTTGAGTCATATTCGATTCAATGGCAAAGATTATATTAATGCTGATTTGGAAAAGAGTATTCGTGTAAAGTCCAGAAATGAATTGATTGCAGATGTGTTATACAACTATTTTTCGGAAGGAAAAGCTGGGCAGTTGCAGGGAGTCGTGTTTTGTGTAAATACAAATCATGCACAGGAGATGGAGCGTATTTTAAATGTGAAAGGTCTTTCGGCAAAGACATATACCAGAAAAACAAAAAATCCAGATGAAGTTATGCAGCAGTTTCAAGAGAAAAAAATACGTTTTTTGTGTGCTTGTGAAATGATTTCGGAGGGATGGGATTATCCGGAACTTGGAATTCTGGTAATGGCGCGTCCAACACTTTCCAAGGTTCTTTATATGCAGCAGATTGGCAGAGGACTTCGACGAACAAATACAAAAACAAATGTGTTTGTTATTGATGCAGTAGATGAGTATGGTGCCATGGCAAAACCGTGTTCCATGCATTCAATTTTTTCTAATCCATTTTACACTGCATTTGGAAGTATTTTAAAAAGAGATTATTCCGTGGGAGATATGATAGAAGTAGATGGTCTGCATGAAACAGTAGAACGTATTGTGCAGGTGGACATTGAAACTTTCGAAGAAAAATATGGTGATTACTTAAATCAGGAACAGCTGGCGAGAGAATTTTATTTAAGTACGGGAACTATTACCAGCTGGGTTACCAAAGGCAAAATTTCTCCGGATGAAATGATTGCTTTTGGAAGTAGAAAAATTTATCTTTTTGCACCAGAACATGTGAAGCAGATTCGTGAGGAAAATAATATTCCAGAACATACAGAGGAAACGATCAAAACGGATTTCTTTGATTTCCTGGATGAACGTGATTACAGTCTTTCTTACAAGATGCCATTTCTTCTTTCATTTCTAAAAAATATGAATGAAATTGGAGATGCAAAAATTGATAATGTGCTCACAGATTATATTGCTTTTTACCAAGACAGGATTGATAAGGGACTTCCGGTAGATCGGTCAAGTTGTCCATATAATGCAGAACGATTGAAAGATCGGAAATATATTAAAAGCAATATGCTGACAAATCCTTTTGAAAAATTTGAGCGTAAACGGTTCCTGTATTATTCAAAGGATTTGAATGTGATTTCTATGAATCATGCGCTTTTTATTAAAATGAGTAAGCAAGATTTTGAAAAAGTGAAGGTGCAGATGGAAGAGGATTTGGAAAAGTATTACAGTAATTTGTAATTGTATTATAAGATACTTTGGAGAAGATATATGATTTTAGGTTGTATTTTTATTATAATTGCGATTATCTATTATACTTTAAAAAAAATAAAAAAGATGAAGAAAGAAGAATAGATTATGAGCAATCAGATTATTTTAACCAGACAAAAAATACTTACTATGATATCAAAACCGATGCGGGTAAAAGGGGGCGAATTTTACTTGTCGGAGATAATTAAACCTTTGACGGGATATATAAAGAATCTTATATAACTGTTATGTGTCTAAAACAAATGGTGAAACGACAGAAATAGATCTCATTTTAATTCATGAAACAGGGATATATGTGATAGAATCAAAAAACTATAAAGGGTGGATTTTTGAAAGTGAGGAACAGAAAAATTGGATACAGACATTAGCGGCTGGGAGAAATGGAGTACAAAAATATTTTTTTTAATCTTGTCATGCAGAATAAGGGACATATAAAGTAGCTGAGAGAATATTTGAATATGCAAAATTTACCTATATATTCTTATATCGTTTTTGGCAATAACGCAACATTAAAAAGCATAAATGTTTCAAGTGCGAATGTGCATGTTTTGACACAAAATGATGTCTTGTCCTCTATTATATATAATGCTAATTGTATGGGTAGAATATTTCAAAATGAAGTGATTGATCAAATATATCAGACGTTATATCCACTTACACAGGTAAGTGAATTGCAGAAGATGGAACATGTAAATCAGGTTTGCGAAATAATAAAAGACATTATAAATAAAAAATATTTCCGATCACTGGTCAAAAAGAATTTTACAATGTAACAAAGTTCAATGGGGTTATTATACAAAAGAAGGAGATCACAATGAGCCTGTTTAAAAAGAATTACACACAATATTCATACGACAAGCAAAACAAGAAACCCGTCATCAAAGCCAGCATTTGCAATGGGGAACAGGTGGCGGGTTTCAAAGACCTTCATACAGGAAAGACAGAAGAAGTTATGCTGATTAAAACCCCGGCAGACCTTGAAAACTCTAAGGCGATGTATGGTATAGAGGGAGAGATTACGAAAGAATATTAAGAATTTTGTTTGACGATGTCATGCAATGTATTATAATTGAATTACAAACAGAAGGAGGTGCTTGATATGGCAACTACATTAGTACAAGTTAGAATTGATGATGAATTGAAAAATCAGGCCACTGCTTAATATGACTTTACTAAAGAAAGATTACAAGGCTGAAAGAGTGCCTCAAGAGTTAAGTAATACAGCGATTGAAAATGGTACTTCAAAAATGACTTTGGAAGAGATAAATGCTGAAATTGAGGCAGTTAGAAACACAAAATAAGGGAGCGGAAAATGCATTAAAGTTCGATAAAAATATCAAAAACGATCAGATAAAAAAAGAAAAGCTGCGAGAGCTCGGCTGGACGGTAATAGTTATCTGGGAGTGTGAGTTAAAGAAGGATTTTATCATGACCATGGAATGGTTGGAGCAAGAAATAAAATATCATGATATTGAAGGGAGCTTGAGATAGATGAGCTTGATAGCACCGATTAGCGCAATAAATTCATGGGAAGGTTATAAATATCAGGGCAATATAGCGCTGTATGTTACTCTTTCCTATATAAAGGATATTTTGTCAAAACAGGAGTCGTTAGATGACTATGATGTTCAGATTGAAGGAGAGGAAGATTTTGCTTTACTGAAGAATGGACAATACAAGTCTTTGCATCAGGTGAAGCTGGGGGCAGTTAACCTTGATGATAATGATAAATTTGCTTTTATTGCTGAAATTATTCAAAATGACGCAGAGTTGGGGTATTTTCATGTCAATTCAAATAAGCATATTCCAAGTGACTTTTTAGAAAAAACTTGTTCAGTTATTTCGAATTTGAATATCGAATTTCAAAAAGAAGTTGTTTCAAAAGGCGATTTGAGTGCGTCAGATAATCCTGACGATTATATAGTATTGGAATCTGTTACAGCTAATAATGCGAAGGCTTCGAAATATAGCATTATTAAATATAATACAAGAGGAAAAAAGGATCGTAATTCTGTTGAGAATGCTATTGAAAGTATAAGAAACGAACTTCAGCAACATATGAAGGGAATAGAAACTAGAAAACAGATTTATTTAGGTGCTAATCCGGATGGCGTTGAAGATCGGTGTTTTGTTGAAGAATGGCCAATAAAATTTGATAATATAAAAGAAGTAAAAAGGCAGGGCATTCAGCTAATTAAAGATATAGTTACTATGGTGCATCCCGAGTGGACATTTGCGGATGATAAATATTGTGGTTTCTTGTATGAACAGGGTATAGGCCTTATCGAACAGTATGTGACAGATTTTTTTGTTCAAAAGAACAAGAATGATAAATGCATTATCTCATTTAGTGAATTTTATGGATTAATAGTTAAAGATTATTATAGCAATTATGATGATAGCAAAGAATTTAAGTATTTTTGGGTGCTGAAAACAGTAGATGAAGTATTTATAAAGTTTAGAGAGGATAATTGTAATCAAAATAATTGTGAACAGTGTGCAAATGCTGAAACCTGTAACCTGTTGAAACAGCTTACAGAATTATCGGGTAGGGAGATTGAAGAACAGCATAGTTTGGTTTTTAATCTTCTTTTGCAAGAACCAACAGAGAGTATTAATAATCTTCCAAGTAACGAAACAATAGAAACACAATTGGTCGAGTTGTTAAAGGATTTGTCTACCTTAACTTTAAATGAGAAAAATATAATTACGGCTTCATTGAATAAAGAGTTTTATTGGTTGTCGCTTGATGATAGCCGAAAAAAGGAAAAACTTAGAGAAAAAATACAAAAAGGAATAAGAGAAAACTCGGATAAATCGTTCCTATATGAGTGTGATACTCTTATTACTGGTCGTATTACTGATGAGGCATTTAAGATAGACGGTTCCAATGTGAATATACTCGAAAGAGAACAGCTAGAAGAAATCAGGGATATCGTTTCTAACAATATAGAAGATGAAAAGGCTGATTGTAATAAACCTAAAATAATACGCTTGGTTAATACTGAGCAGGCAAAAGAGGAATTACTGTAATGAGAGAGTTAATACAACAGATTTTTAAAGCGTATGGATTTGATGAAAAGTGGCAAGATGATGGTATTGAATTTTATTCCGCCGAATCAGAAGAGAAGACAAGCTTTTTTCTGATTGATTATATTGAAGCAACTGGCGAAGGTATAACAGATGTAACAATGCTGACTATGTTAAAAAGGCTTGAAAGAGATTATATTGATGAGAATACAAATGGAAAAGGCGTAAAAAGAAAAATTCAGGAGTTGTATGTGAATGACAATGCAGGTATAGCTGCACAAATTGACAAAAATACATCTGCAATTTATCCGATTAAATTAGAATCTTTAAATAATCTAGATAAGTATAGGAATTTAATATATTCGGTTGAAGAGTCACCTCACTATTTTAGAAGGTTTGTTTTACCCTATACTGACAAGCAGGTGGATGAATTAAAAAAAATTATTTCTGATTATCCGGAGAAGAACATAGTGAATGTATTGAGTGAGATTGCTAATCAGGAAGATGCATATTATGAACTTGCTGGACATCGGAACTTGGATAATGCGTACGAATTGGTTATAAGATTATTCTCTAAAATACCTTTTCTCCAATATAATTTTGTTGCGCAGCAAAAGCCAATGGCAGTTGAAAAGCGGATTGAGTCAGAAATGGACTCTGAATTGCTTAAATATCATACTTTGATTTGTAATAACTGCGTGGATATAGACGAGTATATAACAGTTTCAGATTTGCCTGAAGATGATGCAGCTATTGAGGCTGAGATGAAAAAGAGATTGGAAAAGAGGGGATAAAATGCAATATAAAATAAAGTCTGTCAGACTTAAGAATTTTAAATGCTTTGATGGTTCAAAGTATTATGAATTTATTTTAGATGATACAAAGAATCCT
>ERZ826016.716-NODE-716-length-38631-cov-3.413133_pt1 | contig 38631 bp, 23 predicted proteins | sample MGYA00519872_ERZ826016 | MGnify/ENA primary metagenome ERZ826016 (study PRJEB31778, sample SAMEA3449218) | human gut metagenome | biome: human gut; feature: human-associated habitat; material: faeces | place: United Kingdom | collected 2010/2012 ... | reverse complement strand
CACAAATACTATCCATTAACCCCTAAGGGTCATGGTACACATGGATGTGACTGTATGTGGATAGTACTTCATCATAGTCCTTGTTTCTACTCTTGTTTTTGATAAGTGTCGCAAAAGTAATAATAAAAACATTCAATCTATCACTTTTTCCCGTTTTTTTCTGATAAAAAGAATCCAACGTTTCTTTTCTCCTCAATCAACAGACAGCATTTTTATGACATTTTGCTACTTATTTATCAATTATATCGTTATATTTGCGAAAACAATCGCAGAAAATTAGCTTATGTACCCTTTAAATACTTCCGTATTGTTAATATACACAGGTGGAACAATTGGTATGATTGAAAACACCACAACCGGTGCTTTGGAGAGTTTCAACTTCGAACAACTTCAGAAACACGTTCCCGAATTGCAGAAATTCAACTTTCCAATTGATACTTACCAGTTTGACCCTCCCATGGATTCTTCGGACATGGAACCGGATATGTGGCGGAAGCTGGTCTGTATCATTCACGAAAATTACGACCGCTATCAGGGATTCGTCATTCTGCATGGCACGGACACAATGGCGTACACTGCGTCAGCACTCAGCTTCATGTTGGAAGGACTGGACAAACCTGTTATTCTGACAGGTTCGCAACTGCCGATAGGGGTACTCCGCACGGACGGAAAGGAAAATCTGATGACGAGTATTGAAATTGCCATTGCACAGAATAAGGAAGGAAAAGCGCTTGTCCCGGAGGTCTGTATCTTCTTCGAGAACCATTTGATGCGGGGAAATCGCACTACCAAAATAAATGCCGAAAACTTCAACGCTTTCCGGTCATTCAATTATCCGGTACTGGCCGAAGCGGGGATTCATATTAAATATAATAATGTACAGATTCATGTGAACGGAGAAGAACGGGAATTGAAACCGCACTATTTACTGGATACCAATGTGGTCGTTCTGAAACTTTTCCCCGGCATTCAGGAGAATGTAGTGGCTGCCATTCTGAAAATAGAAGGATTGAAAGCGGTAGTACTCGAAACGTACGGTTCCGGCAACGCTCCCCGGAAGGAATGGTTCATCCGCTTGCTCTGCCAGGCCAGTGCACGGGGAATCATCATTGTCAACGTGACACAATGTAGTGCAGGTACCGTAGAAATGGAACGTTACGAAACCGGATATCAGTTGTTGCAGGCAGGGGTCGTCTCCGGATATGACAGTACGACGGAGTCCGCCGTTACCAAATTAATGTTTCTGTTGGGACACGGCTATACACCGGACGAGGTGCGTGACCGGATGAACCGTTCAATGGCGGGAGAAATAACTCTGTAAACTTACCGGCTCTATATAACGTTCCGTCCGGTATTGAGGAAGGTATCCGGTACCGATGAGGACTTCTTTCCTTACCGTCCAACAGTTAATAACATTTCAGCAATAACGATGAGTTTGGAAACGGATGATTAAACAATAAACTGATTTTGCCGGGATTTGTTTTGCGCGTTGAACAGATTATACATACTTTTGTATTCTCTAGAAAACTAATTAAGAATACAATGGCTAAAGAAAAGACCGTATATGTGTGTAGTAACTGCGGACAGGATTCACCGAAATGGGTAGGCAAATGTCCGTCGTGCGGAGAATGGAATACGTATGTTGAGGAAATCGTACGGAAAGAGCCGGTTAACCGCCGGCCGGTATCGGGCATAGAAACGCAAAAGCCCAAGCCGGTTATTCTTAGTGAGATCATAGCGGACGATGAACCGCGAATCAATATGCATGATAATGAACTGAACCGCGTACTGGGCGGCGGACTTGTTCCGGGTTCTTTAGTACTGATCGGCGGCGAACCGGGAATCGGAAAATCAACTCTCGTCATGCAAACCGTACTCCGTATGCCGGAAAAGAAAATCCTTTATGTATCCGGCGAGGAAAGTGCACGGCAATTAAAATTACGTGCCGACCGTCTTTCTGAGGTTTCCAGCGACTGCTTCATCGTTTGTGAGACTTCCCTTGAACAGATTTATGTCCATATCAAAAATACGAATCCGGATTTGGTTATTATCGACTCCATACAGACTATCTCTACGGAAACCATCGAATCGTCTCCCGGAAGTATCGCTCAGGTCAGAGAGTGTTCGGCATCTATCCTACGTTTCGCAAAGGAGACTCATACGCCGGTCTTGCTTATCGGACATATAAATAAAGAAGGGAGCATTGCAGGCCCCAAGGTGTTGGAACATATCGTTGATACAGTTCTCCAATTTGAAGGTGACCAACATTATATGTACCGTATTTTACGCAGTATCAAGAATCGCTTCGGTAGTACGGCCGAACTGGGTATTTATGAGATGCGGCAGGACGGGCTACGCCAGGTGAGCAATCCTTCGGAACTACTGCTTAGCCAAGACCATGAAGGAATGAGCGGAGTAGCAATCGCTTCTGCTATCGAAGGAGTACGTCCCTTCCTGATTGAGACTCAGGCTCTGGTAAGCTCCGCTGTTTATGGTAATCCCCAACGTTCGGCAACCGGATTTGATATACGAAGAATGAATATGCTTCTGGCCGTCCTCGAAAAACGTGTCGGGTTCAAGCTTGCACAGAAAGATGTATTTCTGAATATCGCCGGAGGACTGAAAGTGAATGACCCGGCCATCGACCTCGCAGTTATCAGTGCCATTCTTTCTTCAAATATGGATGCAGCTATCGAACCGGAAGTCTGTATGGCAGGAGAAATCGGTTTGTCGGGAGAGATACGTCCGGTGAACCGGATTGAACAACGTATCGGAGAGGCCGAGAAGCTTGGCTTCAAGCGTTTCCTGTTGCCCAAATATAATTTGCAAGGCATTGATACGAAGAAGCTAAAGATAGAGTTAGTGCCCGTAAGAAAGGTAGAAGAGGCGTTCAGGGCGTTATTCGGATAAGACACTGATTTATGTTATCTGCCTTATCTTTTTATAATCTAAAGTAACAATAACCAAATGATACAAGAATACCAACTCCGCGTACTTCCCGAAATCGCAGCGAACGAACAACGGCTGAAAGAATATCTCTCTGAAGAGAAAGGACTAAATTTACGCAATATCAATGCTACCCGCATCTTAAAGCGAAGCATTGACGCTCGTCAGCGAACGATTTTCGTCAATCTGAAAATACGGGCCTACATCAACGAAATGCCTGAAGAAGATGAATACGAGCATACGGTATATAATAGTGTGGAAGGAAAACCACAAGTAATTGTGGTTGGTGCAGGTCCCGGCGGATTGTTCGCCGCTCTGCGCCTTATCGAACTCGGATTACGCCCGGTGATTGTAGAACGCGGAAAAGATGTGCGTGAACGGAAAAAGGACCTGGCGCAAATCAGTAGGGAACATACGGTAAATCCGGAATCCAATTATAGTTTCGGAGAAGGGGGTGCAGGAGCTTATTCGGACGGGAAACTTTATACCCGCAGTAAGAAAAGAGGAAATGTAGACAAGATATTCAATGTATTCTGCCAGCATGGAGCTTCTACGGCTATACTGGCTGATGCACATCCGCATATCGGAACGGACAAGTTGCCGCGTGTGATTGAAAATATGCGGAATACGATTCTCGAATGTGGCGGAGAAGTACATTTCCGGACAAGAATGGATGCGTTGATTATTGAGAATAACGAGATCAAAGGCATTGAGACAAATACAGGAAAGACTTTTCTAGGTCCTGTGATACTTGCAACCGGGCATTCGGCAAGGGATGTTTATCGTTGGCTCGCAGCTAATAATGTAACGATTGAGGCAAAAGGTATCGCTGTAGGTGTCCGTCTGGAACACCCGGCAACACTGATCGACCAGATACAATATCATAATAAAAACGGAAGGGGAAAATATCTCCCTGCTGCAGAATATAGTTTCGTCACCCAAGTTGAAGGCAGAGGCGTGTATAGTTTCTGTATGTGTCCCGGCGGCTTTATCGTCCCTGCAGCCAGCGGACCGGAGCAAGTGGTAGTGAACGGTATGTCGCCTTCCAATCGTGGCTCGCGCTGGAGTAATTCGGGAATGGTGGTAGAGATACAGCCGGAAGATTTCATAAATGAAGAGTTGAGAATGGAAAGTGGAGAGTTAGCTGCGCAACAAAATGAACAACTACTCGCTCTTAACCCTTCTCTCAGTAGCTCTCAACTTTCGATGTTCAATACCCAACTTCTCCCCCTGCACTTTCAGGAAGAATTGGAACGTCAATGTTGGTTGCAAGGCGGCAGACGCCAGACAGCTCCGGCACAGCGTATGCTGGATTTCACCCGCAAGAAGCTAAGTTATGACTTACCGGAATCTTCATATAGTCCGGGGTTGATTTCTTCTCCGCTTCACTTCTGGATGCCGGAGTTTATCAGCAAGAGATTATCACTCGGCTTTCAACAATTCGGACGCAGCAGTCATGGCTTCTTGACCAACGAAGCCGTTATGATCGGGGTAGAAACACGTACCTCTTCCCCTGTCCGCATCATACGAGATAAAGAGACGCTTCAACACGTAACCGTTCGCGGACTATTCCCTTGCGGAGAGGGTGCGGGCTATGCCGGAGGAATCGTTTCTGCCGGAGTAGACGGAGAACGGTGTGCGGAAGCAGTAGCCAACTATCTGAATCAATCATCCGAACAATAGAAAAGAATGAACTACAAACCTGAAATAGCAATTATTGAGCCGAATACTCTCTGTAGCCTGGGACTCAAATCCATATTGGAAGAGATCATCCCTATGGCAACGATCCGTACCTTCCATAACTTCAATGAGTTAATGGATGATACGCCGGATATGTACGCCCATTATTTTATCTCCGCACAAATCTATGTGGAGCATAACGCTTTCTTCCTTCCCCGGAAGCGAAAAACGATTGTCCTTGCCAGTGACAGCCCGCAATTCCAACTTTCCGGTGTTCCGGTACTCAATATTTATGAGTCGGAAGAAAAACTGGTAAAGAATATCCTGAAACTTCATCAACATGCTCATCACAACGGATATCCCGTGAAGGATATGCCTCCGATGATTCCTGCAGAACATCCTCAGGTACTTTTATCTGCTCGCGAAATTGAAGTACTCGTGCTGATTACCAAAGGGTTAATCAACAAAGAAATAGCAGATAAACTGAATATCAGCCTGACTACCGTTATCACTCACAGGAAAAACATAACAGAGAAATTAGGTATTAAATCGGTATCCGGTCTGACTATTTATGCCGTAATGAACGGATATATAGAAGCAGACCGGATATAAGTGTTTTTACTATTGACTATCAATTAGCCCATACTACTGAGTTATATGGCATATCAGAAAGATCGGTGTAATCTGTCCACTCTTTGCTGTTCCAATCAAAATCAGAAGTGGTGCGCCCTTCTTCTTTATCGGAAAAGAGCACGGTGATTGTACCGATACAGTCAGGTCTGTTAGTTATTGAAACAACTTTCTTATCGGACAATTGAACAAACGGTTCTTGTAACTGTAACTTGCTGCTCTCCTTATCCGGTTCAAGAAGACGGAAACTGCTGCCACGATTGTCACCTGATGAGTAATAAATCATGTAACCGACCTTCTTCTGGTATAATAAGGAAGGACTACCGCTATCGGGAAGTGCCATTCCGAAATAAAACGGAATAATGGCATCTGCTTCAATCCCTTCAAGTACATAAAAGCCATTTCTATAATTATACAACATGGGAACCCATTTCCCGTTTCCTTGCCTTGCCGACAATAAAATAATCTCATTACCTTGCATAAACACACCCGGATAATCCCCGAATTGTTCAGGAGTAAATCCTTCCGGAAGTTCAAATTGAGGTTCCGGCATAGGAAAATTACTCCGCGTCTTAGTTGCATAATTACTTTGTTCCAAACCTGCGGAAACATTATATAATGAATATCCTTTACCTCTCTGTTGAATGGCCGCAATATCATTTCCGCTGCCAATAACCAATGCCAGTGTATTATAATCGTAGAAACTTAAAGCTTTCCACTCGCCTGTACAGAAATCAAGGAAGAAGGGTTGCTGCACACCATTTTCTTTTGCCAGCCCGCACAGCCCATAAGTCTTTTGAAGATTGACAACCGAACGGAAGTCCGGATGTGCACTCATATCCCACGTTTTTTTACCAGTGACGATTTCTTCAGCATACGCCCGCTCTATTGTCTTGTCGGTCTCATTTATTCCATACAGTCTGAAATCTTTAGGCGTTTGTCCATCTGCAAGTAGTACTTTTCCCAACGACATTCTCTCACTTGCCCTGTTCAGGAATATCTCAACACGTGATTCCGGCTTGCGATAAGGCATTCGGATACTCATTCCATTCGAATGCCTCTCTACAATCTCCGCACTGACAGGTCCAAGATACCCTTCCGGGAACAAGGGTTCTCCAAGATCCCAACGAAAGTCAAAGTCCACCTGGTCGCCTTCCTGAAAACCATCACCATAAATATGAACGATATCTCCCGGTTTAACCGTTTGGTTGGCTTCCGTCACCCCTGCATTAGTCACCAATATCTTTTCTGACGGGCCGTCCTTTTCATCGCTGCAAGAGGTCAACGAAAAGCAGAGAAGTGTTATAGCCCAAGCGAATAGTTTATTCTTTGTCATAATCCGTTTCTATTTAGTTCTGTTGTCGGGCAAAGATATGATATTATCAGGCAAATAAAGAATATTTCCGACAAAATCTTCCGGATATTCATAGCATATTTTGTTTTTCTATACTGCATAATCCTAATAAATGAGGATTGCCTGTCAACGATATTTGCCGTTACTTTGCACCGGACAAATTAACTACAGATGAAGACAAAGAATATTATGATTGCCCTCACGCTCCTAACGACAGGGACAGCATGGGCGGAAGATTTCCCGAAAGACTCACTGAAAGTGGTAGATATCGAAGAAGTGGTAGTAATCGCTACTCCGAAAGAGAACCGTAAACTACGTGAGTTGCCGGTAGCTACCACATTATTATCTCAAAAAGATATGCAAGCAAATCAGGTACACTCCGTGAAAAACCTGACAGGCATCGTTCCTAACCTGTTCATCCCGGACTATGGTTCCAAACTTACTACTTCTATTTATATCCGCGGAATCGGTTCACGTATCAACACCCCCTCCGTAGGGCTTTATGTAGACAATATCCCTTATATAGATAAGTCCGCTTTCGACTTCAACTACGCTGATATCGAACGTATCGACATTCTTCGTGGTCCGCAAGGTACTCTTTACGGCCGTAATACAATGGGCGGACTAATCAAGGTACATACCAAATCTCCTTTCACTTATCAAGGGACTGATATCCGAATGGGAGCCGCCACCTACAACGACTATAATGTTTCACTGACACATTATCATCGTATCTCCGACCGTTTTGCTTTCTCCACCGGAGGTTTCTATGAACATACAGGAGGTTTCTTTGAGAATGCAGCACGCAACAATGAGAAAATAGATAAAAGCAACGCCGGAGGCGGACGCTTCCGCGGTATTTATCTGCCGACACCGAATCTGAAAGTCGATATGACATTGAGCTACGAATATAGTGACCAGGGGGGATATCCTTATAAATATACAGGTGTTACAGAAGGAGAAGAAACTCGCCCCGAATATATCGGAAAAATCGCCAACAACGAACGCAGTAGCTATCGTCGCGGATTATTAAACTCCGGAGTTAATATAGAATATCAAGCCAGGACATTTATTTTAAATGCGGTCACAGGCTACCAAAACCTGAATGACCGTATGTTTCTCGATCAGGACTTTACAGAAAAAGACATTTATACTCTGGAACAGAAACAAAGAGCAAATACAATTTCTGAAGAGATCGTATTCAAATCAAAGCCGGAGAAGCGTTGGCAATGGGCAACCGGAGTTTCCGGATTCTATCAGTGGTTACATACAAGCGGTCCGGTAGATTTCAGGCAAGAAGGCGTAAAAACTGTAATTGAAAGTAATGTAAACAAAATATTTGAAGGGCTTGCTGGTCCCAAGATGCGCATGACAGCCAATAATTCCATATTGGGAGTTGGCGGTAGTTTTGACACTCCGATATTAAATGGAGCTGTTTTTCATCAGTCAACATTCAATAATCTGTTTATCAAAGGACTATCTGCCACAATCGGTCTACGTTTAGACTACGAGAAAATTAAGATGGAGTATAATTCTATCAGTAACCCTCTAAACTTTGACTTCTCTTTAGCAATGGGACCTATGAATATTACCAGTAAAGGTTTGGAAGCTATAAGCTCATTCATTGGCAAGGAATCCACCGACTACGTACAATTACTTCCTAAATTCGCTCTCCAGTATGAATGGGAAAAAGGAAACAGTATTTATGCAACTGTATCCAAGGGATATCGTTCGGGAGGCTACAATATTCAGATGTTTTCTGATTTAGCACAAGGAGCTTTAAAAAATTCAATGTTGGATGCATTAGCTGCCGACCCGAACTTTTCTTTAATGGCGGAGAGAATATTAGGAATGAAAGATGAACTGCCGGAGGTGAAAGCAACGACTCAATACAAGCCCGAATATTCCTGGAACTATGAAATAGGTTCTCACCTGACTTTGTGGGAAGGTAAACTTTGGGCTGACCTTGCCGCCTTCTACATGGATACACGCGACCAACAAATTTCTCAAATGGCAGAAAGTGGTTTGGGACGTGTCACAATCAATGCAGGAAAAAGCAGAAGTTATGGTGTCGAAGCTGCCCTACGTACCAGCCTGACAAATGAGTTGAGTCTAAATGCAAGCTACGGATATACGTATGCCACCTTTACAGATTATGTAACAAAGCAAAAAGACAGTGAGGGTAATCTTACGGATAAGTCATATAACGGCAAGTATGTACCCTTCGTCCCCAAGCATACATTAAATATCGGCGGAGAATACGCTATTACTTGCAATCCCCGTTCTATCTTTGACCGCGTAGTGTTCCAAGCAAACTATAACGCTGCCGGACGAATCTATTGGACTGAGCAAAATAACGTCAGCCAATCCTTCTACGGTACTCTCAACTGGCGCACAAACTTAGAAATAGGTGATGCAATGATTAGTTTTTGGGCACGTAACTTCTTGAATAAAGATTATGCAGCCTTCTACTTTGAAACGATGAACAAAGGGTTCATGCAACAAGGACGTCCGATGCAATTTGGGATAGATCTTCGCTGCCGATTCTAAGGAACTATAAGGAGGGCGGAGATCCCCGCTCTTACAATAATTTACTTCAAATAAAAAAAGGAAGAACTGATTAAGTTCCTCCTTTTTTATTTATCCAATATCAATGAAGCGTTATTTCTTCGCTAACTCATTAATTACGTCCATAATCTTCTGACCGATTTCTTCTGCAGCTTCCATTGTAGAAGCTTCGCTATATACGCGAATAATCGGTTCCGTATTACTTTTACGCAAATGTACCCATTTGTCTGCAAAGTCAATCTTCACACCGTCGATATCGTTGATTTCCTCATTCTTATAGATTTCCTTTACCTTAGCAAGGATAGCGTCTACATCAATTTCCGGAGTCAGGTCGACACGGTTCTTGGCAATGAAGTAAGGAGGATAAGTAGCACGGAGTTCGCTGACTTTCTTTCCTTCATGAGCCAAATGGCTAAGGAACAATGCGATACCAACCAATGCATCACGACCGTAGTGGCTGGCCGGATAGATTACTCCACCGTTTCCTTCACCACCGATAACAGCATTGGTTGCCTTCATCTTTGTTACTACGTTTACTTCGCCTACGGCAGAAGCATTATATTCCATACCATACTTACGAGTCACATCACGCAAAGCACGGGTAGAACTCAAGTTAGAAACAGTGTTACCCGGAGTATGTTTCAGTACATAATCGGCAACAGTAACCAATGTATATTCTTCACCATACATTACACCGTCCTCGCAAATCATAGCCAAACGGTCAACGTCCGGGTCTACTACAAAAGCTACATCAGCTTTTCCACCTTTCATCAGGTTCATGATGTCACCCAAGTTCTTTTCAAGTGGTTCCGGGTTGTGCTGGAAGTTTCCGGTAGGCTCGCAGTAGAGTTTCTCTACATGTTTCACGCCCAGACGCTCAAGCAATTCAGGAAGAATAATACCGCCTACCGAATTCACACAGTCGATAGCTACACGGAAACCGGCTTTCTTAATGGCTTCTACATCCACTAAGTCAAGAGCCAGCACGCTATCAATATGCTTCTGATTATAGGTCAGGTCTTTACGATAAGAACCCAGATGATCTACATCTGCATAGTCAAATTCCTCAGCTTCAGCAATACGAAGAACTTCGTTACCTTCGGCTGCATTCAGAAATTCACCATGTTCATTCAGTAATTTTAATGCGTTCCACTGTTTCGGATTGTGAGAGGCTGTCAGGATAATACCTCCACACGCGCCTTCCATTGTTACAGCCAATTCGGTAGTCGGAGTAGAAGCCAGATCGATGTCTACAACATCCCAGCCCATTCCCATTAGGGTACCGACTACTACGTTCTTTACCATTTCACCGGAGATGCGGGCGTCACGTCCCACAACAATCTTATTGCTTTTTACTTTGCAAGTCTTACGTATTAAAGTAGCATAAGCCGAAGTGAATTTTACGATGTCGAGCGGATTCAATCCTTCGCCCGCTCCTCCGCCGATTGTTCCGCGGATTCCAGAGATAGATTTGATTAGAGTCATAGGTTTTAACTAATAGATTTATTTAATGTTAGTGCTTTAACTTTTTGCTTTTTCAAACTTCCAGATATCATAATAATATGGAATCACATTCTGTTGCGAAATACTATGCCCCATTTTTGAAGGAATAATCAAACGTACATGAGCATTATCCCGCAAGTATGGCAATGCCAACAGCCATCCACCGGGAATAGCTGTTCCGTACGAATTTGCTGTCCACAAATAATCATAATCAAGAGGAGTGCTTAAAACAATTCCATAAGCTGATGAATTTTCGTTGACATAACGGAATGTAAGGGGAGATCTATAATAATCAGAAGCATTAATATATTCAGGAAGGACAACATTGAAACAAGTCAACTCATTACTCGCTATATTCTTTTCCAGATAGCGGGCACAAATCACATTATTATTAGCAAAAGTATCTTCCGGATCATCCTCATTTCCACGATCTACAATCTGCATATAGACGCCATTTGAGAAAGCAACATATTCATTTCTTGACAGATCGGTAATTGTATCCCGTTCGAACTCCTCTAAGGAGATCACATTAATTGCACTATCTTTGATGAACTTATTCACCGCATTCTTTTCATCCTCCAGCATTTCTGCATAAGTCTTCGAATTGTCGCATGCCTGGAACAGACTTCCGGCTGCTATCACAGAGAGAAATAAAAATATAAGTTTCTTCATTATCTGTTAATTAGCTATATTCCGCACAAATGTATCTCAAAATCATTAAAAGTTGAAAGGGGGAAGTTGAAAGTTCGTATCTTTTAACCTTTCCATATTCACTTTTAACCTTCCGCACTCAGCTTTTTGCTGTGAGTAAAGGTTTATATTTCTCCAGTGCTTTCTCAAAGACAGCTTTGGCCTCCTCCATTGTTCCGAAAAACTCACCGCCCGAGGCATTGAGATGTCCGCCTCCGTGGAAAAATTCGGCAGCCAACTGATTGCATGGAAAGTTCCCTACCGAACGAAGGGAAATTTTAATCATCGGTTTCTCCGTATCCTCACGCAGGAAGCAGGAGAAACAAATGTTTTTAATAGTAAGAGGGATATTCACAAACCCTTCGCTATCACCTTTTATATAATTAAACTTACTCTGTTCGGCTTTTGTCAATGTGATTAAGGCTGCATTGTAGTCCGAATAAACAGTCATATTAGACAACACATACCCCATTAGACGCAAACGGCTTTCCGAGTACGTATTATATACTTTACGATAGATATCATCCTTATCAATCCCTTTGGAAAGAAGTTCGCTGATGATAAAATAGATTTCCCGATTGTTGGAGTTGTAGGTGAATCCGCCTGTATCCGTCATCATACCTGTGTAGATACATTCGGCTCCTTCTTTAGAGATGTCGCTAAAATAGCCCATACGGCAGATCAACCGAAAGATCAATTCGGAAGTAGAAGAAATCTTCGGGTAAGACATCGTAATCTTACAGAATTCTTCCGGGTAAAGATGATGATCGATCATTATTTTACGTGCGGGAGAAGCTGCTATCGCATCCGCCATATCATCAATACGTTTCAATGCATTGAAATCCAGACAGCAGATTACGTCTGCTTCGGCTATCAACTTATCCGCAAATTCTTTGTAACGGTCGTACAAGAGAATGTCTTTGCTGCCCGGCATCCACCGAAGGAAATCGGGGAAAGCATTGGGAACGATTACGTTTACTGTCTTTTCCTGTGAATCAAAAAAATGGTATAATCCTAGTGAAGAACCGATAGCATCACCATCAGGAGATACATGAGATACAATTACTATTTTGTCAGCCCGTTCAAACCATTTGGTAAAATGATCTATTTTGGCTTGTTCAATTACTTTCGTCAACATACTATAATACTTTATCAAGATGCAAATGTACGATAAATCTTTGTACTTAGAGCAAAAACCGCACAGAACCTTTTTCGGATAAAGAGATAAAACGCAAACCAGACTGTTTACATTCCTCTTCAAAGAGTTGCTTGCGATGTTCCGAAAGGGATGCATCTAATATAATGCACTCCGGAGCAAAGAGCAACCTGAGTTCTTTCAAATGACCATTATAGCCTTTGCATAAGTAAAGATAATCAATATATAACGGAGTAGCGGCAGATTTGTTCCGCCAGCGATGATCGGTCACCATACAAATGCGTCGTCCATGGTAAGACAGTATTTGTTCCCGGCAGCAGAGCGCGGTATCTTGATAATCGGCTGTCACCTCTAACGGCGACAATAATTGGTGATGATTCCAATAATTTGTTGCAACACGATACAACTGCCTTTTATCAGAAAGACTATCTCCATAAACTATCCGTGAATTCCCATTATTGTCTATACAATGAACTGCCGGACAACCGCGAACATTATAGAAAACAATACTATCCAGAGGACGGTCCACCCAGAACATAGACACATGATAGACACCTAACAATAATATTGAAAAGAGACAGATCAGAAGATTCTTTAATCCCCGGTTTGCGAAATAGTAAAACACCAGACCGCCGGAGAGGTAAAGGCCGAGCACTTCCAACTGATATAGCCATATTCCGTCAATAGAAGCATAAGGAAGCTGTTCTACCCAATGAATGAAAGTATTAAGTGCATCCAGAAGAAACTTGACGCCCTCTGCTATAAAATTTTGTATCCAGTGTAGCGGAGTCAGGAGAAGCATAACAACGGCAGAATACAAAATGATGGTAACCAGAGGAATGACTACTAAATTAGTAAACAGAAAATGAGTTGAAAAACGAGAGAAATAAAACATAACAAGAGGAGCAGTGCCTAGCTGTGCCGCAATAGATACGCTCATTAGTCCCCAGAAATATCTCCCGATCCTACTCTTTACCGGAAGTAACCGATAAATGGGTTTATATGTCAGTAGAATAGAAGCAACAGCCAAAAAGGATAGTTGAAAACCGACATCAAACAGCCATACCGGATTACAAAGTAACATAACCCATGCAGTCGCCGCCAACGTATTCAAAGATAAAGCCTGACGATTAAAAATATCCGCCACTGCCCAGATCGAAAACATACAAGCCGAACGGACTACCGATGGTGAAAGTCCGGTAAAAAAAGCGAAAGCCCAAAGAAGGATAAGAAGAAATACAGCCCGCAAACATCTGCCTGCGTTCCCTCTCTTCGCAACAGGACTCAATATAAAAAAGAGCAAGGCATACAACAGCCCGATATGCAACCCGGACAATGCAAGCACATGACTGGCACCGGCTACCGAATAACTTTCACGAACAGAGTCACTTAGTTCGGTTTTATCTCCTACAGTCAAAGCAGAAAGTACAGCCAGTCCGTCACCTTCAAAACCAAGTTGGCGATAAAGAGAAAGTATTCTGTCGCGACAAGAACCGGCTACCTCCAGAAGAGTGCTCTTCCGAGCAATATTTCCGTTACCGGAAGATAACATTTCTGAAGATGCCAGCATCCATTTTCCGGACACGACATATCCTGTTCCACTGATTCCCTTCCGCATCAGATAACGGGCATAGTCGAACTCATCGAAATTCTGTCCATTTACAGGCGGAGAAATACGAGCAGACACCCATAATTCATCTCCCCGCTTTAATCCGGCAGCCGCCGAATCCCGTTGCAGATATAGAATAGCCTTACAATCATCTATCGAATGAATAGCTGTCGAATCACGCTGTTCTTTCAACAATACCCGGCAAAGAAAAGTATGTTCCTTAGTTTCGGGAGTATCCGTCACCCACCCCCGATAAACCGTTTCCTCTTTCGGGAAAGTATATCCCGTTGCATGTTGTAGCTGCCAGGTTATTCCCACCCAGCCACCTGTAAAACAAAGAGCAAGAATCGCAATTCCGAAGCACCAACGCAGAGAATAGCGTCCAAGGAAATAACAACCTATAGAGAGACCGGCTAAAAAACAAAAGGCAAGGATTCCCCAAAAGAGCTCCGGCGAACCGTTGAAGAAACGATCACCACAAAAAACGCCTGCTATCCAAGGGATAACCAGGCGTATATAAGGATATCTATGGAGATATGATACCACAATTCTCTACAACTCGTGTAACCGGTGAATCATTGCTTCCGGATCCGGTGCTCCAAAGACTGCATTACCAGCTACCAAAGCATCTGCACCCGCCTCAACGAGACGTGCACCCGTTTCCAGATTCACACCACCGTCCACTTCAATCAAAGCCTTTGAGCCAGTCTGTTCAATCAAAGCACGTAGTTCACGGACTTTTTCTACGGAATGTTCAATGAACTTCTGCCCACCAAATCCGGGATTCACGCTCATGACAAGCACCATATATACATCTCGGATAATGTCCTGCAACAAAGCTACGGGAGTTGCCGGATTAATCGTCACGGCAGGTTGCATCCCTGCCTCTCTAATCTGTTGTACCACCCGATGCAAATGAGGGCAAGCCTCATAATGCACATTCATCGTATGCGCTCCCAATGCTTTTACTTCCGGGATAAACTTCTCCGGATTAACAATCATCAGATGCACATCCAACGGTTTCTTACTCAGCTTTGCCACATATTTCAGTACCGGAAAGCCGAATGAGATGTTAGGGACAAATACCCCGTCCATAATATCAATATGTACCCATTCCGCCTCACTGCGGTTTACCATTTCAATATCTTTCGCCAAATATCCGAAATCAGCGGAAAGAATGGAAGGAGCGATAATTGGTTTCATAATTCTTTTATTTTAGATTCGGTTTGTCTCGAACTCGAGACGGTTCATGTTATCTATTATCAGGTCAGTTCATTTTATATTCGTTCGTCAGACGGAATCCGCGAAGCAATTCATCCGTTTTCAGACGTTTCTTGCCGGGAAGTTGCAAAGAAAGGACAGACACGAACCCATCGGGCACAGCCACCTTTATATATTTCTTCCCATCCGTCACAATCGTTCCGGCAGACAATTGATGCGCTTCACTAACTTTTTCGCTTTCGAAAATCTTCACGACCACCACTTCTCCTTCAGGACTGACCAATTCACTCCAGGCAGCCGGATAAGGAGAGAGTCCGCGAATAAAATCATAGACTTTCTTCACCGGTTGCTTCCAGTCGATCCGGCAAGTCTCTTTGAATATCTTCGGAGCAGGACGAAGCTCACCGACAATCGCCATTTCTTCCTGCGGAACCGGTTTTACCACACCGTTCAGAATGGCGTCCACCGTCTCAACGACCAGTTTTCCGCCCAACATCATCAGTTTATCATGCACAATCTCTACATTATCCGTATCGGCAATAGGTACACGTACCTGCTGAATGACTTCTCCCGTATCTATCTCATGCTTCAGGAAGAAAGTAGTGATACCCGTTTCCGTATCTCCATTAATTACCGCCCAATTGATAGGAGCGGCCCCCCGGTATTGAGGAAGCAAAGAAGCATGGAGATTGAAAGTTCCCAACCGCGGCATACTCCACACCACTTCCGGTAACATACGGAAAGCAACCACAATCTGCAAATCCGCTTTCCATTCACGCAACGCCTGTACAAACGCCTCATCTTTCAACTTCTCCGGTTGGAGTAACGGCAAATTCTGTTCGAGCGCATATTGTTTAACGGGAGAATATTGAATCTTATGTCCGCGTCCGGCCGGCTTATCGGGCATCGTTATCACGCCCACAACGTTATATCCGCCTTCTACCAACTGACGCAAGGCCTCCACCGCAAAATCGGGAGTACCCATATATACTATTCTTAAATCTTCTTTCTTCATAATCTAATCACTTTTATCTACATAGAACCCAGGCCCCGGTACCTTGTCGGACGGCGGGTGGTTAGTCTTCTGAAAAATGTACTAATACCTGCCGGTATGAGTTAAATATCTTCGATTTAGAGACAAATCCCTGATAACGTCCTTCCTCATCCACCACGGGAAGATTCCAGGCTTTGGTATCATCGAAAGTCTGCATCACCTGTTCCATTCCGTCCGAATCGAATATCTTGGCTGGGGCGGATGTCATTAATTTATTAACAGTAAAACGATGATAAAGTTCCTGACGGAACATGATGTTCCGGATATCGTCGAGCAGTACAACTCCCAACAGTTCGCCAGTCTTCTTATCCGTCACGGGAAACACATTCCGGTGGGAAGCGGCGATAGCCTTCACCAGTTCGCCTAAATCCATTTCAGGATGAACCACTACGAAATCCTTCTCCACGACATTCTCCATTTTCATCAATGTCAATACCGCTTTATCCTTATGATGCGTAAGCAGTTGTCCTTTCTTTGCCAGACGCATCGAATAGATACTGTGAGGCTCAAATGCTATAATCGTAAGATAAGAACTGACAGACACAATCATCAACGGAAGGAACAAGTCGTATCCTCCGGTCAGTTCAGCAATCAGGAAGACACCCGTCAACGGAGCGTGCATCACTCCGCTCATCACTCCCGCCATTCCCATTAAAGCGAAATTCTTTTCGGGCAGATAAGCTGAAAAAGCAAGATCATTGCTGAAATGCGAGAATACAAATCCGGCAATACATCCCAGATAAAGTGAAGGAGCAAATATACCACCACATCCACCACCACCGTTCGTCGCACTGGAAGCAAATACCTTCAATAAGATAATCAACATCAAATAGACCAATAACAGATTGCCGTAGCCGTAGAACATGGAGTTGTTCATCACCGTATCCCACTCCGCCGCAGACGTTCCGTTCAGCAACAGGTTGATTGTATCGTAACCTTCACCATAGAGAGGTGGAAAAAGGAAAATCAGCACACTCAGCATAACACCGCCGAAAGCCAGTTTCTTATAAGGATTGTTGAGCTTACCGAAAACTCCTTCTACCGAGTTCATAGCACGTGTGAAGTACAGCGAAATCAGACCGCAGAAAATCCCCAGCAGGATAACGAAAGGAATACGTTCCAGTTCGAATGCCTGGTCGAGATGAAACTTGAACATGGCTTCCGTGCCGGTAGTGATATACGAAACGGTTGCCGCCGTCACTGCAGAAATCAGCAACGGGAGTAAAGAAGACATAGTCAGATCTATCATCAGGACTTCCAGCGTAAACACCAGTCCGGCGATCGGAGCCTTAAAGATTCCGGCAATCGCACCTGCCGCGCCACATCCTACCATCAACATCAACGTCCGGTGCTCCATTTTGAACACACTACCCAAATTGGAACCGATCGCCGACCCCGTCAGCACAATCGGTGCCTCCGCCCCTACCGATCCGCCGAATCCGATCGTAATGGCACTGGCAATGGTAGACGACCAAATGTTATGCCGCTTGATGCGTCCCTGCCTACGGGAGATAGCATACAGAATCTTGGTGACCCCATGGCTGATGTCATCCTTCACAATGTTACGCACAAACCAGCCTGCAAGAAAAATCCCGACTACCGGATACACCAGATACAAATAGTTGGCTTCCGTCGCATTGAAATTATCTGTTAAGAAGTTCTGTATCTGGTGAATGAAGAACTTCAATAGTAAAGCGGCAAACGCAGTGAAAATCCCCACCAGAAAACTCAATATCAGGATAAACTGTTTCTCCTTGATATTATTTTCCCGCCACTTGATGCAACGCTGCAATAAACTAAGTTTTTCCTCTTTCATTTATTCGCGAATTATCTTAATCACTCCACCTTTGTCCAGTTTTATAATACTTGAGGGTTTCGGTCTGCTCATATCGTCCTGACGATAGCCGACGATATAGTCTACTGCCGATTTGATCTCGTCACTGATTTCACTAAAGTTGGCAGCTCCCGGCTGGCCGCTTACATTGGCTGATGTAGACACGATTGCCTTGCGGAACTGCTGGCAAAGACGTTTGGAAAACGCTTCATTCGTCACACGGATTCCCACGCTTCCGTCTTCCGCAAGCAGGTTCGGAGCCAAATTGCGTGCACCGGAATAGATAATCGTCAATGGTTTATCAGCAACTTCTATCAAATCCCATGCCACATCAGGAACATCCTGTACATAAAAATCCACCTTGACAGACGAATCAACCAGCACCAGCATAGCTTTGCTATCGGCACGTTTCTTAATCTCATATACCCGACGTACAGCTTCTTCGTTAGTCGCGTCGCAGCCTATGCCCCAAACGGTATCGGTAGGATAAAGGATGACACCTCCTTCATTCATCACCTGACAGGCTTTTTTAATATCTTCTATCATTTCTTGAGTAATTTCAGTTGAGAATAACACGCAAAAGTACTACTTTTATTCCAAAAGTTGAAATATAACTAGATGTTTTATATCTGCTATTAATAATCAGTATTTTATATAAGACGGGGCACTTTTAACCCTAAAAACTATAATAATTAATCGTAAAAACTAATCATCGCCACAAACAAATAGTAATTATTTTTCAGCACCAAATTAAACTTTAATTTATTTAATTCGGATACTAAAAAAGTGACTACAATCTATGCCGTAATTTATTTTAAACGTAAACAGTATCGGATTAACACTGAGGTTAAGGTTTATCCTAGTCAATGGAATCAGAAAAGAAAAGCTGTTTTCACGTCCCTACTTGTCTGCATAGCTATGTGACCCGACACACGTTCCCAACAAGATGTATGCCAAATCACCAATCAGAAAAAGGATGATGCGATCAATCTGGTGAACGGATTATTCGATTCAAGAGACCTCCGAATAGTCGTGCATACAAAGGTGCTTTTATCGCTATTTTTTACTAACTCTACGAACATATCTTATTTTGTTTACTTTAGTATTTATGACAGACTATTTCGTTTGTTTGATTTTAATAAAATACTTCGCCCATTTGTTGAAAATACCCTTTTGTATTCCTCTATGGAATGTAACTCATGTGTTTGAAAAGTCTCTATAAAATCTGAGGATTCACCAATATTCATAGTTCTAGTTACCTCTCAGCCATTACATTGTTATTTTTTCTCAGTTCAAAAAGGCATCCTCTACTCCTGTATCTTGATAACAAACCGATCCACTCTCATCTTTGTAAACTATAGAATCCGCTTGCATAGCCATACCAGTTTCATTTAAAACTATACCTTCCTTCTTCTGTGCTTGAGCACATCCCGAAAGACACACACCCAGTATCGTCATAATCATTATTACTTTTAGTTTCATATTTTGTTATTATCTATATTACTTGATATATTTAACTTTATCAGTCTCACTGTCACAAAAAACAGTCTGTCAATACTATGTTATCATTCAGTCCGCTTCTCCTTGCTTCTACATTTCTCAAATTCCGACATATCTGATAGTTCCTCTTTCTCCATGTATATTTGTATGAAATGTGCAAAACGTATGGCTTCATCCATATCATCGGGCATTAAGTTTACTGCACCGAATAGACTACGTGAATTGGAATTTAAAATCATTATACTTTTCGTATATCCCAACACGTTAGGATATCTATAAGTTCGAACTGTGAGTTCTGCCTAACTATAAGGTATCGTCTCTTTTTTATGCATAAAAAGTCGGGGAGGCATAGTAACAATCTTTGAAACACGTTCAAAAATAATCCTATTCTAGGTTGTAGTATTGTGATTATTTCTACAGCTATAAACATCACTTCAATCTCGAAAAATAATAATGCACTGAAATAACCTTCAGTTAAAAGGCAACCCAGCAATATATAAGCAAAAAAAAGAAAAAACAAACAAATACTCTCCAACACACACTATCATTATCAATGATAATTTGTTTGTCGTCAATATACCTTTCCAACTTATCTATGTCATTCAATAAGAAAACAAGATATAGCCCACTGATCTTTTAATTTAATAAAGGAATAAAAAGTCTGTCTGCTTGATATAATAGGCATGAAAAATCAACCAAATATATTATATGATAGATATAGAAGACACTTATTACTTCTCCTGCTTATTTAGCAAAATCGCGGAAATGTCGCCACGGAAATATCACAAGTAAAAAAAGGTAATTATTGTACTTTTCTCTTTTCTTTCGTTAATACGAATTGGTATAAATACACTTCTTCTTCCTTATAGCCCGTATTAGTAAAACGGACAAACTTTACTGGTACTTTATGTAATTCTGCTGTCAATTGACTACCTTTTCGTATCAGGTTTATCACCTTCCATTCGTTGCCATCTTCGGAGATTTCAAAACGCCCCCACATACAAGGTTCGTTCTTTCCGAAGTCAATTTGTATACTCTTGGCCAAATAAGTATTATCCAATTCGATTTCAATCTTTTTTCCTGCTCCCCATTTCACCACTTCATTGACGGGTGAAATAAGTACTCGATTCGTTTTTACTTGCAACGGCTGATTCTTTATTTGTTCAACATCGCTTATAAGTTTGTGCGGTATAAAGTCAGTAGTGGCATCCAGGGCAGTTCCGTTCTTTTGATTGTAACGTTCGATGGTGATTGCAAAAGTACGGTCAATTAGCGGTTTGATCACTCTTGTAGCAGTTTTTACTCCGGGTTGATGGGAATTCTGATTGTACGTTTGGTCAATGTCAAACATTTGTCGCTGCAGGGCTTTTACATGATTATATTTTCGAAGAAAATAAGAATGGGAGAAGTCACCTTGGCTCTTTACCATCTGCAGAACTTCTTTCCCAGTTTCAGCCAGTAACCTGAACTGATATAACCAAGGAGTTATCTCTTGAATCAAGGGCTTATTCTCTGCATTAATAAGCAGAATATCAGCAGCCTCTTTCATTCGTTCGAACGTATTTTGCAATGCATTAAGGTCTGTCCCCTCATACTTTCCATTCTTGGTGTAACTTTTGAGAAAACGTTCGGCTATAGGTTGAATATTCTGTGATTCTTCACGACGGTACAGATGTCCTTGGGCACCCACATCGGAGTTATGAATGGCAAAACATTCAAGTTCTTTTGCAGCTTCCGGTAAAATAGTACGGATAGCATCTTTCCATGCCTGCCAAGTGTTGTACTTTGTAGGATTCCAAGTATAGCTTGCTACGCTGTAGATGGCGATTTTAGATGCCTCGGCATGTTCCATCGGATTCGTGACGAAGCCGGACATCTGCTCGGAAATCGTAGTATCGTTACCGTAAGCTGGACCGAGGAGAAGATGGTCGCGTACATAATCGGATACGGGGAAGTTCCACCAAATATATGCAGGACGTTTAATGCGCTCGTTAATCCAGGAGATTCCGTCACGGGTTATGTCAGAGACTGTCCGATCGCCTGTCCACATGATTTGAATGGAGGAGTTGAGCTTCTCTCCCAAGGTAGTCAGGTAATTACCTTTCGGGTTTGACTTGTTTTTATTATATTCAGTAGGACACATGATAAGCGGAGTTACGTCAGGTTTCACCTGTACAAAATTCTCATCAATATAATTCAGAAGTTCCACCTGTTTCTGCGGGTCACAGCCTTCGCCGACAATATCATCAAAGAAGACAGCGAATGACCGAACTCCGAGTTGATACATTTTCTCGAATTTGGCTAACAGCATATCACGGTCTTGGTGATTCCATTTAATATCTTGCCCCGGATGAATAGCCCATATAAAATTGACTTCATTACTTTGGGCAACTGTTACCAATTCTTGCAATTGCGCAGCTTCCTTCTTGGGATAAGGCTGACGCCACTTCGGGGCTCTGTGATACGGATCGTTTTTAGGACCATATATATATGTATTCATTTTGTTTTTGCCATAGAACTCCAGTTGGCTGAGACGTGCCTGATGGCTCCAGGGAGTTCCATAAAATCCTTCCACTACACCACGATAACGGACAGAAGGATAATCCTTAATCTCCACTTCTGGTAATTTTTTATCTTTCAGCAGTTGAGCAAATGTCTGTAAAGCATAATAGGTGCCCCGTTCGTCATTTCCTGCCAATACAATTCTCTTGTTGGTCACCGACAAGTAATAAGCTTCATTATGATTAGGTATTTGGGGACTATACTTCCGTACACTTTTATCTCCTTTTTCACCGATATAGATGCGGAATCCTTGTTTGGTACTTTGTTTACCAGGAAGCAATTCTTTGAGTAATTTCACTGCATGCGGATTGGCCTCTTTCTCACCTTCTATCAAATAAGTGGCAGGCAACTCGAAGGTTTTGTCATAGACAACGATTTTTTGAGGAACAGGTTGTAAACTTATATTCTGCGAAAACACATTTAGAGCAGATAAGAAGCAGACTCCTAATAAATAAATTTTATTCTTCATCACAAATAGTAATTAGTGAGTTGGTTGTTGAGATTATAAAATAACTTACTTAAATGAGTAGAATCCGAGAGGGTAATCTCGGTGCCTGTGTCTGAAACCATAAGCGACCGCTGATAAAGTATTCACTTTCAATCCATCCGCTTTCGTCTACCAACGTTCTATGGAAGCCATGTAATGATTTCTAAGAGAACCAATGCGTTTTACCGATACCGAATTTAAAATGACATTTGCGACATTTCATAACGGTAATGGTTCACCACACAACTGTATTTCATCATACCATAATGCCAGAGTGAAAGTCCGGTCAGCAATCCCGAACACGCAGGCGTGCTGCTCGGTGTAGAGAACAACCGTTTAAGAGCAGGGTACCATTGTCTGCTAAGGCATCTATGTTCGGGGGTGGTTATTGAGCGATTCTCCATGCAGTGTATAGCATCGCCTCTATGCTGATCGGACATAATGAGAATGATATATGACTTATGTTATGCATTCAAATTCCTGTTTATTAAGCTAATGCCGCTAGTAAATAACAGGCCTATGCGTGCATTTTTTTTCATCAAGATAATTATTATATCTGTTCGACTTTTTATTTGTAGATTCTTACTCTTACATCATTACTTCACCTATGACCTTAATTAATTTGAGATCTTCCTGATATGCATCCTGGAATAGTTGCCAGATCATGACTCCGCCAAAATCATTATCCATTACATACTGGCATTTTTTCCGGATAGTCGGTCGTCCATTATAATATGTTTTACCGAATTGGTCAGCATCGGCTACTTCTTCTACATCGTAGGTCTTTCCGTAGTGATTAAGTATTCCATTAAAGCGAATAGCCCCTACTTCATCCTTATTGACATCGTTGTCCCATGAATAGCCATAGAATGGCAGGCCACCGACAATTTTCGATTTAGGAGTCTGGTATTTTGTTACCCAGTGGTTCATATCACTTACAAAATCATTGTAAGAGGCATGTTGTCCCGGAGTGGACGAACTTCCCAAAACTCTGTCATAACTCATGATATTGATGTAATCAAAGTATTCCTGCCATTTTGCAGTATAATCTTTCCAACAGATTACAGCACAAGTCATTAGCATATCAGCACTTTTTGCCTCATGCAAAGCTTTGGCAAAGGCTACGAGTGAGTTTGTATTCCAATGGTTATAATCTTCGTAGTCAATATCAAATCCGTCGAGTTGGTTTGTTTGGATGAAATTCACGATGTTGGTGACTAATGTGCTTCTTGTTTCTGCATTGTCGATAGCAGCCGCAAATTCACCATTGCTGTTTTTATTAAAAGAAATCAGTACCTTCACTCCATGTTCCTTCGCTTTTATGCGGATTTGGCGTAGTTTATTTTCTGGTACTTTGTCTGTATTCAATGTACCGTCCGATTTCACATGTGCGAAAGTCACGTTGATATGTGTCAAACACTCCCAGTGAATATGATCGAATTGCGTATCAAAATCAAAGTCGTGTGCAGGCAAATAACCGATAACGACTTTGGGAAATGTCTCCGGCTCTTCTTGTAGTTCGGGAAGCAGCAGCGTATATTCTGATGTTATTTGGTTGTCACTACTTGTCACGGTGAACTGCTGTTCTGTTTCCCAACGTTTCACTTTCTGGGGATCGGGGGAGATACTTGCTCCCCCTGATAATTGATAATTGACTCCTGTGATTGCCTTTCTGTTTGTAATACCGCTGATACGGATTACTTTGTTTTCATCATTGATGTTTCCTCTGTAATAAGTACCACCGCATTGTAATGTGAATTGTGCGATTTTGGCTTCCGGTTTGCCGGCTATTGCTTCCGAGTCGTTGCAACTTATACATACGGAAGTTATCAACATAAATATAATTTGTAGTAATATCTTCATTTTCTTTCTTTTTGAGTTATTAATCGTTATTCGTTTCCCCATTCTATCGGAGCGGTGTATTCCCACCAGTCGTAGGTAGCTGTTCCTTTGGCTACTCCCAAAATGATTTGGGCATTAGCCCCATAAGACACTCCGGTATAGGACGGAATAGAGCGTAATAATGCTCCGTCCAGATACCATTCCAGTCTCATGCTTCCACTGGGGACACCTTCCAGAATATTCATTTCTACGGTGTATTCGGACTTTTTATTATCAAATGGAATTTGCATGACACCACCGTCAGAAGTTCCACAGCGGGCGTTTTCACCTGCTCCTTTGAAAAGCATCCACCGTATTTCTTTTTCTCCGTAGAGGAAGTAAAGTTGGCACTGGGCATCACTGCTACTTGTGCTAATGTGGAATTTGTAAGAGCCCGGTTTCATGCCTTCACGGGAGATACGGCAATTGGTCCCTTCATAGGCAAAGTTTACTGCACCGTCTGCGAATACCGGTTTGCCGGCTGTAATAGTCCATTCGCTATCCACAAAGGAATGACGTTCAACTTCCGCTTTATTTCCTTGTTTGAGGGTAATAACTTTCACAATCGGTTCGGTTCCAGCCTGTGCCTTACTGGAGATCCGAAAGGTAGATTTCAGTACGGACGAACCGGTGTTCTCCTGTAAGTTGATTACTATATCATCCGTTCCGTTATAGTCAGTCTTTGTAAATGAATACCATTCGTCCTCTGCATTTTCTTTTTCTACTATCCATTCTCCGTTGGACTCTACATGAAGGGTAACTGTTGCGTCATTGTATAGTGCGCGTAGACTTTGAGTAGCCGGTGTAAGCACAACTCCTTTCTGGGTACATTCAACGTTTGCCACTTCTTTACCATGACGGTCGTATACGACTACTGTCCCGGCGCGTTGTTCCCCTTTGTTCTCCAGAGCCTTCAGTGTTACCACACCGTCGAGTGTTCCGCTCTCTCCGGATTGTATAGAAAGCCATTCGCTGCCTTCGGTGATTGTTGCCGACCAGTTCTGGTTGGATTTCACATTGAATGAACGGGTCGTTTCTTCTTTTTCGAGAAGCAGGTCGTCTGCGTTTTCAAGTGTTAAGTAAGCTATGCCCTTTTGTATGATGCTTATTTCTTTGCCAATCCAGTAATCGCTTTTGATGGTGATGGTATCTGTACGGTCGTCCAATGAGGTACTGGGCTTATAAGTGATTTGTACATCATAAAGTTCATTGGCTTCGCCTTGATTCGGTGAAATGGTGCACCAGTCGCTGTGATTGCTGTAAACGATCCATGGATCGGTTGATTTCACCTGGATAGATACTTTTTCTTCACCGGAGGCAGCAATGGTATAACTGTCTGCCGCTTTATAGCGCAAATCTACCCATTTCATTGATTCGTCGTCTTTACAGGACTGGACCGACCATGAACTGATGAGGACTAGCGTAGCCAGCAAGGTACGCCAATTCATGATTTGTTTTATGTTTTCTTTCATAGTTCTGAATTTTTATCATTCTGTTTATTATTCAAAAGCGATAGGAGTAACCTCTAAGGAGGCAATATTAATCATACCCGATGCTTTTCCATTTAAAAAACCAAAGTAGGCAAAGTTCCCCGCATAGCTACTTCCTACTCCTGTAAACGGATTCTTCAGATTTCCAACATTGGCATAATTAACTCCGTCAATATCAAGTTTGATGAGAACATTGCCTGCAATATCCGGATTCGGGATCAGGGAGAACTTTAATGTTTTCATAGCATTCAGTTTATTAACATCCAACCCGGTGAGTTTATTAGGAGTATTAATGTTGCCATTATCCCCCCAATTATCTCTGGTTCTTAGACAAAAATCGTTCAGGTCCTCATAACTTCCATTACTGTCATTATCTCCCATCCAGCAATTGATTGTAGGTCCTTGGGAGTTGGGAATTGATTCGTCTTTATAATACTGGAAGAAGATTGCGTCCTTGGTAAGGTTTACTTCGTTAAACTCAATTTCGAATGTGGCTAATTTGTAAAGCTTGTTTATACAAAAACGGCTTTGGGTGATTGTAACTCCTGATTCCGCGCCTTCCCCATAAACAGCATTTTCCGGCCATGCGATACTACCTCTGTTTTGTTTGATTTCCAATTCCACGGGGTCAATTCCCAAAGTCTTGTCGGCTTCCAAACGGATGATAGCCGTACGGTCTTTAAAATAAATCTCTGATTTCGTAGTTACTTCTACTGCGTCACCTGCTGCGGTTTTGCTGACACTAATCCAACTGTCTTCGGTGGATACATTCCAACTTTCAGAGGCAAGATTGGTTACGACAGAGAATGATTTCGTTTCACCGGCATCGGACGAAAGCACTACGTCTTCTGCTGACATTTCAGGGAATTCGAGCATAGTTCCGTTTTGTGTGGCAATGATTTCTGTTTCATATCCGTCGGAAGTAATGGTCAATGTAGCTGTACGTTTCAAACCGGTATTGGGCTTGGCAGTTGCTGTAATGGCAATCTTCTCACCATTGCCTTCTCCTTCTTCTTTGTCAAGTGTCAACCACTGATTGGAGCTGGTTACTTTCCATGCTTTATTGGAAGTAACAGTAAAGATAGCTTTACCACCTTCACTTGGGAACGGATCGTCGAATCCTTGTACAAGCAGTGTTCCTTTCGCTGCTTGTGTGATAGTGACCGTTTTGCTCTCCTTTATTCCGTCTGCGGTGATAGTCAGGATAGCCGTTCGCTTCTGTTCATCCGGATTTTCTTCCATGATGACAGAGACTTCGGCGATAAGTGAACTTGCTGAGCTCATTGCCGGAGTAGGTACGCACCAATTCTTGTTGCTTTCAATCTTCCAGGGAGTATTGGAACTGATATTGAAAATAATCGTATTCGGGGATTTGGCTAATACTGCATATTCCGATTGGGCGTCTGTCTCTAATAGAGGAGGAAATTCGGTTTGAGAGTCGATGTTGAATTCCTGGCATGAATTCAGGCTGAATGTACATACTACTGCCAAACAGCATAATATTGTATAAAATGATAGCTTTTTCATATAGCGTATTGTTTTATTGATGATATAAATAGATTAATTGGTCACCACCCCGTATTCTGAGGATTCAGGTTTTTATTTTTGAATAACTCGCTTTGCGGAATAGGATAGAGATACATCCGTTGGCTCCATGTCCTACTTTTATAAAGCGTTCGTTGGAAATTCAATGTACCGTCCGTCGCTTTTTCGATGCTTACGCCGTAGAGCTCCTTTTGGGTGTCCTCTCCAATTTGCCACCTGCGTATATCCCAAAAACGGTGGTCTTCGAAAGCGAATTCAACACGCCATTCATTCTGCAACGCTTTCATAAATTCGTTCGGGTCGGTAATGGATACGGTTGGCATGCCGGCATTTATTCTGACTTCATTCAGTGCCCATTCCGCTGATTTCGGAAAATCACTGTTGGTATATTGCGGGTTTTTGAATGCCATTACCATAGATTCTGCGTAGGTAAGCAATGTTTCCGCATAGCGGTAAACAATCCAGTGATGTTTGTTGACTACTTCTTTGTCCGCTTCGAAACTGGTAGTCTCTTGGATATATTTCCGTAAGAAGTAACCGGTTGGCGAACCACCTTCGGAAACAGATGTATAATCACTTCCACCCTTATATACCGCAATTTCAGAACCTTTGAATGTCATACCATTGGCCAGGATTGTGCGTCCGAAGCGTGGATCACGGTTAGCGTACGGATTTTGCGGATTGAAGGCCGGGTCTTCACATTTCCAACCATTATCGGTCAGGGTGACAGGATAACCATTAACGGTTTGGAAGGCATCTACTAGATTCTGTGAGGGGAATGTGGCAGTGGCCGGTGTGGAGCGTGTTCCTTCGGTGAACCGAATCGGGAAGTTATTACGCTCGAACGTGGCGCTGTTACCGTTCATGTGAAATAGGACGACTTCCGGTGAAGAAATATTATTTGCTTTCTCATTCGGATCGAGCTGGTATAAGTCTGTCTTGATAATGTCATAGGCAGCTTTGGCGGACGCTTCCCATTTCTCTTGGTTGTTGGACGGGTTGTGCTGTTTGCTTGCTGCATATAGCAGGGCTTTTGACTTCACGGCCATGGCAAAGCCTTTGGTGATTCGTCCGGTTTCGTTATTAGGCTGACCGACGTATGTTGCGGGCAGATTGTTTGCACCGTCTTCACATTCGGATACGATAAAACGGATCACTTCTTCAAAGGGGGTTTTACCGATAGCGTTTGCCTCTTCGGTCGTAAGAGTTTTCAACGGCATGGCGATGTCTCCGTATCTGCGGGCAAGCTCGAAGAAGTAGTGGGCTCTAAGCACGCGTGCTTCATACGGGAAGTAACCCAGTTGCTTCATCCAGTTCTCATAATTGGTGTTATACTCATAGCGCGACAGGTCTACGTCTTCCAATGATTGAAGGAATTCATTGGCTGCGCGGATGCCTTTATATAGTGTCCAGCTATCATCGCGGGTTTTAATAGCCGACCAGTTGCCATTGGTCATATCCTGTATGTTGCCTCCCGTTGCTCCGAATTCGGCATCATCACTGGCGCAATCTCTCATCGCTCCCCCAATGACGCCAAAATCTTGCGGCATAAAGGTATATACATGGGTGAGCATTTGTTTGGTCTTATCGAAATACCGGTAAATATCTTCCCGGGTATTTAATCCGTTCGTTTCATCGTAATCCAGATAATTGCAGGATGCGAATGCGATGATAGAACTGTATGCTATTATGATATGTTTAATTTTCATATATCTTAATTGTATTTCGGGTTAAAAGTTGAACTTGATTCCTGCCCAGTAAGAGCGTGTGGAAGGGTATACGGCTCCCAATTGTTCGGGGTCGGCAAAACCGATATTGTCCAGTGAGAAGAGGTTGCTTCCTTGCAGGTAAACCTTCATGTCCGCAAAACGTATCATCTTTTTGGGGAATGTATAGCTGGCATACAGGTTCCTTAGCTTGATGAATGAACCGTCCCTGTACCACAGTGAATTGGCGCGGTAGTTGTTGGCGTTGGTGAGGGTGGTGAGGCGTGGCATGGTTGCTTGGGATGCATTCTCCGGTGTCCATGGAGTCTCGTTATTCAGGAATGTCTGTGAGATATTTCCGTTATTCACCAATGGTTGGTATAGCGGTGAATTCAACAAGCTGGTAGTGACACCCGTCATTCCCTGAAAATCGGCGGAAATCTCGAAGTTCTTATAAGAAGCGGTGAGGTTGACTCCGAAATAAAACCGGGGTACACTCGAGCCGAACATCTTTACTACGTCTTGTTCATCTATTCTGTTATCTCCATTTTGGTCTTTGTACTTGATGTCACCCGGACGTACGGTAGAGAATGCCTGGACGGGGCTGTTGTTAATCTCTACCTGGTCGTGGAAAAAGCCGATTGCTTCCAGTCCGTATCTCTGCCCTACCCGGTTTCCTTTGGTATACAAATAATCATATTGCTGGTATTCCTGTCCGTCATTGATGATTTTGCTGTTGACGTAGGAGGCATTGGCACCGATACTGTAATTAAAATCTTTGCCTATTTTGTCGTTCCATGAGACAGAGGCGTCAAAACCTTTGTAGTCCTGAATACCGGCATTCAGTTCACTTACACCGATACCGATGATACCGGAAACGGAAGATGAACCGTTGATAAGAATATCACTTCTTCTTTCGTAAAATCCTTCTAGATAGACGGACAGGCGTTTTTTGAATGCATTCAGTTCCATACCGTATGTAATTTTTTTCGACTTCTCAATTGTCAGATTTTCTACGGGAAGGTTACCTTCTGCTAATCCGTTAAATGCACTGGCATTGTTAGTGAAATAATAAGTTCCTCCGTTGGTACTACCGTATGACTGACGGTACAGTTCGTGTTGCATCTTGCCATCCCAACCGGAAATTCCATATGAGGCGTATAACTTGCAAAGGTTGATTGCTTCAACATTTTTCATGAATCTTTCGTTAGAGGCAATCCAGGCAGCGGATACAGCCGGATATAGGTGGAAGCGGTTCCCTTCGGGGAGAAATGCCGTACCGGAATAGTTGAGTACTCCGTTGATTGTGTACCGGTCGTTATACATATAGGTGGCATACAGTATGCTGGATTGTCTCTTGGCTCCCTTGTTTCGCCCGTTAGCTGTGTAGGATTGCTGGTCATAGATAAGCGAGGCGTTCAGGTCGTGTACACCGCTTTGTAGCAGATAATTGATTTTAGCCTGAATGTTGGAACGCATATAAAGTGACCTGAATTTGGAGTCACCGTGATTGAGGGTTTCCGAATCTTTTCCGTAGCTGACGGGAGTAGTCACTAATGTGCCGTCGGGAAGCATGGAAGCTTGTGTGTCCATATATTTATATTCTTTCGTAGCCGTGTCATACATAGAACCGGAGTTGTCGAACGCTACGGATACTTCTGCCGAAAGTCCTTTTAACAACACGTCCAGTTCTTGCTTCAGCGTGGCATTGGCTAGCAGTGTGCCATAAGTAGTCCGGTAGTTACCGGTACTTTCCAACAAGGCAACAGGGTTGTTTGCACCATATGTACTGTTTCCTCCATAAGTACCATCAGCGTAGCGGATGGGGAATACAGCGGAAGGCGTATTATAGATAATTCTTGAAAGTGAATTAGTGCTATTAGAACCAATATAGAAGGCATTGTTGGTCTCCTGTAACTTTCCTAGAATACCGACTTTGAAGAAGGTGTTGGAAGTCAGATCTACATCGATGTTGGTACGGATATTCAAACGTACATCCGAGGGCTTAGTGCTATATCGTCCGTCAGTTTGCTTGTCTTTAAAAAAAGCTTTGTCATGCATATAGTCGATAACAGAGTAATAGCGGAAGCGATTGCTGCCACCGTCGAAAGTAAGATTCAAGCGATGATTGTCTGATATCTTGTTATACACTTCGTCCCACCAGTCCACGTTCGGATATTCGTAGGGGTAAGTGTTGTTTTTAAATGCGTCCAGTTCGTTGGGCTGGTAGCGTGCATCCAGTCCGTCAAGTGCCAATGCTGTGTTGAGGCTGTTGGCGTATGTGTATGCATCGGCAAATTCCGGTTTACGAAACTGGGTACTGATTCCGTACTGGTATTTGGCGGTTACTTTCAGCTTATCATCGTGCCCGCGCTTGGTAGTAACGAGTATAGCGCCATTTCCGCCTCTCACTCCGTAAAGAGCAGACGCTACGGCATCTTTCAGTATCTGGATAGATTCGATTTCCGAACTGCTGATGTCGGATAAACTACGTGGAAAACCGTCTACCAGAATAAGAGGAGCATTCCCATGAATACTTAACGAGGGAATATTCTCTGCGCTGGAGCCATTTCCCTGATATACATTCAATCCGGCTATTTTACCGTACAATGCTTTGGAAATATTTATTTCCGGTGCTTTTTCGAGCACTTTGCTATTAACGCTTCTGGTAGAACCGGCGAATGCTTTTCGGGGCATTTCCATCTGATATCCCAATTGCACTTTGTACAGTAGACTATCTCTCTCCTGTTCTTGTGCAAATATAGGAGTTATGAAACTGCCGATTAATGCTATGATTATATATTTCTTCATAAGATATGATTAACTTAAGTTATTGTGTGAATTTACCAGCCAGGATTTTGGGTCATTCCGTATCCCTTGTTGATTTCTTTCTGTGGGATAGGAGCCAGATACCATTTACTATCCCAGTTGTTTGCCCAGTAACGTGGAGCCAGCTCATAAGGCTCGAAGGTAAAGGAAGTGGGATTATTGACCTTATCTCCTTTGGAATATAAACCATACAGCTTTTTCTGGAAATCTTCCTTGCGTCCCCAGCGTACAAGATCGAACCAACGTACTTCTTCGAATCCGAACTCCAATGCCCGTTCACGTAGGATAGCTTTCCGCAAGTCAGACTGTCCGATGTCGGAAGGTAAATCGGAGAGCCCTACGCGGTTGCGTACTTGGTTGACATAACTAAGGGCATTTTCAGGACCTTCTATTTCGTTGATAACTTCCGCATAGCTCAGCATCACTTCCGGTAAGCGTAAATATGGCCATTGTACAGGGCGGTTCTGACGATCGCTCGCAGCTTGCAGGATAAATTTCATCATTAGAAATCCACTACTTTCAGCACGGTAATTCTGATGGTTGGTATATACGGGGGCTTGCGTATCGTCAAAATAGTGGTCACCCGGAACAGCTACATTTTCGTATAAACGTGGATCACGGGTAGGCTCTCCGTTTGAGAAGAAAGGCTGTTTGGCAGGATTCTTCCAATCAAAGTTCTCCGGAAAATCTTCTCCATCAGCCCAAGGGAACATATTTACGTAATTCAGTGTGGGACCGGAGTAGAAACGCTGATTAAACAGGTTGTTGTGCGTACTTTCATTATATCCCCGACGGATAGATATCAACACTTCTGTTCCTCCTCTGTCATAGTATCCCGAACGATAGGCAAGGCGCCGTGCCTGTGCGGTCGGTTCTGTCGGCTGTGTCAGGACATACTCTTGTCTTCTATCTAGTTCGGCAAAGAATTCCTGTCCAGCTTTCATCGCATCTTCCCAACGTTTTTTGCTATAATTGCCATAGCATGTATATTCATTTGCCTGACTATGCCATTTGGTGTCGGAGTTGAAGGTAGGACTGGCTGCAAACAGTAATATCCTGAGTTTTAATCCCATGGCTCCGGCTTTAGTCATGCGTCCGTCTTCAATTTCATCCTGTTTCCATTTCAGGTAGGGGATTGCTTCGTTCAACAGGCCGACAATCTTGTCTACCGTTTCGGCAAACGTAAGACGAGGAAACTCCATTGTTTCGTTAGGTTCTATTGAATGGTCTATCCAACATACGCCACCAATGTAGCGGAACATTTCAGCATAACTCAAGGCAATAATCATTTTGGCCTCGGCAATCCGTTCATTGCGTTCGTCTTCTGTCATGTCGGGCACTTTGGCTACATTCTCAATATATATCCATGCATAACGGATTGCGTTGTACTGGCTTTCAGAGCCATAACGGTAGGCTTCGGCATTTGCCAATGAATTATTGGCACTCAACAAACCATTATAATAGAGGTTGACAGGACCATCGGATGCATTGTTTCTGAAACTCTGATATAAATCGCTGATTGCCTCGAGCAGGTTTACTCCTAATTTATCATTTGGAGCTGCACCCGTAGGCAGTCCATAAGGCAGATATGTATAGGCACTTGTCAACACTTTATCTGCGTTGACCTTAGAGCTGAACATGGAATCTAGTGTGGCACCTGAACTTTCGGGTTGGCTTCCCAAAAAATTGTCTCCGAATGTCAGGTCAGAGCAGGAACAGATGCTGCAAACCAGACAGATTAAAAGTAACGTTATAATATTCTTCATTGTTTTACGGTATTTAGAAGCTAAGATTGACACCAATACTATAAACTTTAACCAATGGATAGGCACCTGTATTGTTTCCTAAGCTTTCCGGGTCCAAGATGTCAAGAGGTGAGAAAGTCAACAGATTATATCCATTAAGGGAAAGTCCGAGACTTTTTGCGCCGATTGCTTTCAGGAAGCGCTTGTTGGTGAAGGTGTATCCGATTGTCAGGGTTTTCAGGCGGATATATGAGGCATCTTTCAGCCAAAGGGTAGAGTTTTCAGAATTCCATGTCTCAGAAGTTTCTGCTGCCCGTGGATATTGGGCTCCAAGTTGATTTTCTTCTGTCCACCCTTGCTTGTAGAAGTAGTCCAACAGTCCACGTTTGCCTGCATTCGTAAAAGGAACACGGTATTCTACCTGTAGCATTTTGTTGACGTGTGTTGCACCACTCCATTGCATGCTGAAATTGAATCCCTTGTAATTAAATCCGCCATTGAATCCGAATACATATTCCGGACGCTCTGAATAACCGGTTGTCATCCGGTCGTCTCCATCTACTATATCATCTCCGTTCAGATCGGCATACATAGCATCACCCGGATACACTTTGACAGAAGGTTGGGGGAGTGAAGGGTTAAGTATCAGGTCACCGTTTGCGCCTTTCGTGAAGTCGCTGTATTGGTACAGCCGGAGGTATTTATACACATTGGTAGGACGTTGCGTAGAACCTCCGGTCTGGTTCATGTAGTCATATTTGTTGGGAACCTCATCCATGTAGATAATTTTGTTGCGGGCGAAAGACATATTGGCATTGGCATAATAACGGATACCGTTGTTCAATGTATGATTCCAACCCAATGAAATTTCATATCCATGATTATCCACCTTTCCGATATTCAAGTTCGGAAGTCCGGTGGCAATGATAGAAGGAGTGGAATTCGGTGAGATAAGAATACCGGTACGTTTTTCAAAAAAGCAGTCAACACTTAATGAAAGTCTGTTTTTCAACATTTTTAGGTCGATACCATAATTTTGCTTGTCGGCTGTTTCCCAACTGACGTCGGTGTTTCCCGGAGTTCCGAGTATGTATGCCTGACTGCCTGTCGGATTGGAAACTCCGAAACTGTATGTACCGTTTTGTGTCCATACTCCCGGCATATACATAAAGCGGGTGCTCGAACCGGTGTCGCTACCTACACGTCCCCAGGATATTCTCCATTTCAGGTAATCAATCAAAGATTGTTTTTTCATAAATGCTTCTTCCGACATGACCCAGCCTATGGAAGCGGACGGGAATAGACCATACCGCTTCTTGCCCGGAGCAAAGTTCTCGGAACCGTTGTATCCGGCATTTACGTCTACCAAATATTTGGATTTGTATCCGTAAGTGGCACGTCCTACAAAACCTACATATCCCCGCGGCATATATTGATACGTTGCGTCCGTTCCATCCGATTTTTTCGGATAGTAGTTGCGTGACTGGTTGTAAAGGAACAAGACGGTGACTTTATGATCCTTGTTGAATGTACGGTCATAGTTGATTCTGCCTTCGATATACCAGTTGCGGTCCCTTCCGTAATTTTCAGAATAATTGAGCGGAGTGATACTTCCGCTCGGCACATAGACAATGGTTTTATCATAATCCGGATCGGTCTGCGGTTTGGTAGAATCATCCATAAATGATTTGTAGTAAGCGGTTTGCGATTCGACTGTACCACCTGTACGATATTTGTTCAGCCTGAACATATTATCATAAGAAGCTTTTACTGAAACGGAAAGCCCCTTGGTCAATACATCCAGTTTTTGTGTGATGTCTACGTCTGTGTTCAGGGTGGTCTTGTATTCCTGATTGTAGCCTTGTCCCCAATATATGCTCAATCCGTCACGGCTTACTCCTACCGGAGTTAATGCACCCGGAGTCATAGTCCGTACTCCGTTTACTATGCCGGGACCGGCAAAAGGAAGCGCCCATATCTGAGTATATACCCAAGGGTTATTGCTGGAAGCTCTTGGTTCCTGTTTCTGTCCTACGTTACCACCGATATTCAGTTTCATGGTAGTTGTCTTAGTCAGTTTGAAATCAAGGTTGGCACGGTAGTTATAACGGTTATATTTGAAGTTATTGTCATAAGGAAGTGCGTCAAATTGCTTTAGGATACCATTCTGATAAAGATAACTTAAAGATACAAAGTATTTAACTATATCATTGCCACCGGATATGTTGATGTTGTTTTTTGATTGTATGAATAAGTTGTTATACATGTAATCTCCCCATTTGATATTTGGGTACATAATCGGGTCTGAACCTGTGCGATAGGCTTCTACTGCTTCCCGGGTGAAGTACATGGCTTTGTCTGCTATACGGTCGTTTTGTTGTTTCATATTCCAGTAACGAGCAAACTCGTAACTGCCGGTTTGCTGGACGTATGATAGCGGTTGCTGTACACCGGTAATGGTGCTTACGTTGATAGAAGGTTTGGCGGATTTACCGCGGCGGGTAGTGACAAGAACTACACCGTTCGCTCCACGTACTCCAAAAACGGCTGTGGCAGAAGCGTCTTTTAAAATAGAAAGGTTTTCGATTTCATTCGGATCAATCTGCGAAAACTCGCGTTCCACTCCATCCACTAAAATAAGAGGCGAGGAAGCACTTCCGGTTAGCGAACCGCTACCGCGTACAAAGATAGAGGCAGCATCATCACCCGGCTGCCCGCTTGTCTGCACAGTGGAAACTCCCGGCATAGCTCCTGCCAACACATTGCTGATACTTGCTACAGGGGCTTTTAGCAATTCCTTTGTGTCGATTGATGATAAAGCCCCAGTCAATGTTGCTTTTGTCTGTGTACCGTAGGCAACTACTACGACTTCATCCAGTGATTGTGAATCATCTTTCAGAGTAACGTTGACAGTTCTATTTTTGCCTACCGCAATTTCCTGTTTCTGATAACCGATGAATGAGAATACCAATATGGCTTTCTCGTCCGGTACTACAATTGTGTACTCGCCATTGATGTCGGTTATGGCACCGATAGAAGTGCCTTTAACCAGCACATTTGCACCGATAACTTCCATTTGTGTATTATCGACTATCTTACCTGTGATTTTTATGCCGTTCTGTGCAACTGCGGGTATAGAACTACAAAAAACAAAGATAAATGACAATACAAAGAAACGAAGCCATCCTGCTCGAATTTTGCTTTTTCTTTTCATGTGATTGATTTTTGTGTGATTAATATAGTTTTAGTTAAAAGGGTGCTTTTTGCGGACAGGCGGCATTATGCTGCCTGTCCGGGTTGTGTTAAGTGAAAAACCTCTTTATATAATTATTGAAAACTGACGATTCCTGACTGTTACGAATCGTTTTTTTATTGTTTCTTCGGGAGATAGGCAGCGAACGGATCGTTGGTCTGCATCAGCCATTCTCTGAGTTGCTTGTGCAGGGCGCGGACTAATTTAGGTCGTTCTGTTGCTATATTTTTCATTTCGTACGGGTCTTTGTCCCGGTCGAAAAGTACAGTCCGGTCAATCTTTCCATTGGTGGCGTGTACGGCAAAGGTATATTTTGAAGTACGCAGGCCTCGGTAGCCGGTAGTTGGATTATCGGGTTGTACACGATAGTAAGGCTGCACGGTTTTCTTATCCGCTTTTCCCGACAGGATAGAGTTGGCAAAGTCGAATGTCTGTACTTCCTGCGGAATGTCTTTGGAGAATCCCATCAGCGACAATAAGGTGGAATACATATCTCCGAACGCAATCATAGTGTGATTGTCAACCCGTGGCTTGATTTGTTGAGGCCATGAAATAATCATGGGAACTTTCATAGATTCTTCGTAGTAAATATCTTTTCCTGCAGAGTGATGAGCCCCCATACATATTCCATGATCGGAAGTGAACACTACAATCGTATTGTCGAATAGTTTCAGTCGTTTCAATTCTTCGATAAGGCGTCCCACGTTCTCGTCTACTCCGGTCATACAAGCATAGTAATCACGGATATTGTTACGGAAGTAGTCTCCCATTTCAGTTCCCTTGGCCGGTATGTCCGGGCGATTCTCGCATAAAGATTCCACATTCAGGTGCTTATAAATCTTTTTGTATTTGTCGGGTACCAGGTCATAACCTGTATGCGGGGGATTCATGGATACGACCAGTGCAAAAGGAGAACTGCCCTTTTTCTGTTCCGAGAGGAATTCAATGGCACGGTCTACCTCATATTCCGGTCCCCATTTATGGACATAGAAAAAACTGTCGCGCGGAGCGGCTGTTTCCCAATACATCGGATTGAGGTGATTGTCATACGTGCCGTAAGCTACCCAGAAGTCGAAACCATGTCGGCGTTCGGGGGGACACCATTCATTCCATGCTGTTTCTCCGCGGTTGTTGTAGGTATCCACATAGGGTTTGTAGGGTGAGTCGAGATGCCATTTCCCGACGTAGCCTGTACGGTAGTTTTTGTCTTTCAGGACATCACTCCAGCAACGGACTGTTTCCGGTAGTTCCACACCATAGGGAGCTGTATCCGAATTGCAGTTTCCTATTACCTTATTATTCATGGGATACATACCGGACATCAGGATTCCCCGTGCCGGTGATGAAACAGGATAACAACTGACTGCATTGGTAAAGAGCACTCCTTC
>ERZ826016.693-NODE-693-length-39558-cov-5.623699_pt1 | contig 39558 bp, 37 predicted proteins | sample MGYA00519872_ERZ826016 | MGnify/ENA primary metagenome ERZ826016 (study PRJEB31778, sample SAMEA3449218) | human gut metagenome | biome: human gut; feature: human-associated habitat; material: faeces | place: United Kingdom | collected 2010/2012 ... | reverse complement strand
CTGCATAAGCGGATGCGCCTGCAGCGAGAGCAGCGACAGCTGCCATTGCGAGAATCTTTTTCATAATTCTTCGCTCCTTTCTTTTTTCCCTTTTCTTTTTTCGGGAGCCGTCGGAGAAGGAGCTTCTGCGCGAGTTGCCTTGTTTCCTCTGTTCCGCTCGTTCTCTTTCTTTTCCGTCCGCCGCTCTGGATGGGAATTCCTTAGCGGTTACATGTAATATACCACACTTTAGCACCCCCCCCTCAACTATAATTTTGATTAATTTATGCATTTTTTATATTTTTTCTCATTTCGGCATAGTTCCGAGCGTTCCTTGCCGCCTCATTCGTCCGTACCGGGTAATGCCACATTGCCATAAAAAAAGAGAACCGCTTCTCTGCGATTCTCTTTTGCTCAGGCTTTCTTTCCGGCATTCTGCTTCCGTTTCAGCTTGCGCAGCCGATGATGCGCCGGCTTGATCCGCTGCTTCTCCCACCAGACGCGGAGATGGTCCGCACGCATGGCCCACCGGCGCCGCATCCGCTGCCCCGCGGTCAGGGGAAGAAGACATGCTTCGGAAACGAGGCCCTCCGCTTCGGCGCGGAGCGTATGGGGCTCCGTAATGCCTGCGGCGCAGCGGGCCTGAATGTCTGCGAGCGCACAGGACACGCCGTCCCAGTACCAGCAAATCTCACCGGTGATGCCAGAAGTGTACGCAGAAATTTCCGGACCGGGCGCGCCACGGGGCACATGCCATTCATAAGCAAAGCTGCCATCAGCGAGGATATGGAGAATTTTGAGTGGCATCTCTTTTCGCGCAAACATTTCCCATTCGGAGAGACCGGCCTCTTCCCCTTCGATTTCCAGTACACGAAATTCCACCCACTCCACATGGTCCTGCGGTGGAATGACGACAGGCGTCTCCCGGCCGAACGAACGGAGAGCAGGCACCTCGCAGGCATAGCCGTTGCTGAACGTGAGACGGCCCCGCGTAATGCCGGCGGTCCCGTTCGGATTGCCATAGAAGGATACGGCCTCGATATGGCGCGGCCTGTCAAACGTGCAGCGGCAGACTTTTTCCGGGTCGTCTGCATCGGGCACCCACAGGCAGTCCTCCATGCGGACGCCGTGCTTCGGAACGATGTCCCGGATATTCAGCATGCGGAAATCATGAAGATACCAGCTGTTCCCCGAAGAGGCTGCGACGTGTCCTTCAAACACAAGATTGTCCGTGCGGCGGAGCCAGAAGACTTCGTCTCCATTGATGATGCGGTCCGCCCGGAGCATGGCCCGCTGGGACAGATGCGCCCGGCAGGCCTGAAAAATGACGTTGTCCCACAGAAGGGGTTCGCGGCAGGCCGGCGGCACGGGCAGGCGCAGGCGGCGATCCCATTCGAGGACAGGATCATCCGTACTGAATGCTTCGTCCAGGATGCGCGCCCGGTTGAACACGGTGGAAAGCAAATTATCCGCGTAGAAATCTTTCACGGATTCAAAGCCGGTATTGTACGCGAACGCTTTCAGCACAAGGGGATGCCAGGTATTGCCTTTCCGGTTCATCAGTTCCCCGATGACGGTCTCCAGTGCGATGGAGCACATGCGGTGATCGGGATGGGAGTCGAAGTCCACCCCGACGATGCTGTCCGGCCGGTAATGCAGGAGCAGGTCCCGCACATCATCGAGAAATCCCTGCCAGGTATAGGGCCTGTGATGTCCATGGAGCGTCATGCAAAAATCCGGTTTCCCTTCAATGCCGTACGTCTCGGAACGGCCGTCCACGGTGAGCACGCCCTCGCGTCCGTGCATGAAGACGCACCGCGCCGCATCGAGGCCTCCGTCGGGATAGCCGAGGAACACCACGTCTTCCGCCGGTACGCCCAGCGTCTGCAGAGACCGGAGCGCCTCTGCGATGCGCGTCTCCGCGAGATAGCTGCGGTCACCGTTCGCCGCAAAAGCGCAGATGACACGATAGCCTTCCTGCCGCAGTCCATACATGAGCGCGCCCGCCACATTGATCTCATCATCTTCATGAGGCACGAAGACCAGAACGGTCCGGCCCGGAAATATCTGCCCATAGGAAAACGTCTTCCCGTTCATTTTTATTCCTTCCGACTTTCTGCTACCGTTCTTTCCAACAGGGTTTCCCACTGATCCCAGATTGTATCTGCCTCGTACGTTTTCACTGCCTCCCGGGCCGCTGCCCCCATGCGGATGCGAAGGCCGCGGTCGGCCATGAGGCGGGCCATCGCGTCCGCCATGGAGGATACGCTCTCATCCACAAGAAATCCGGTCTTCCCATCCTGTATGAGCTCATTCACGCCGGGACAGGTGCGGAGCCCGATCGCCGGGAAGCCCGCCGCCATGGCTTCTGTCAGGGACAGGGGAAAACCTTCCCGTTTACTGGGGATAACGAAGAGGTCCGCCCGGCGGTAGATGTCTCCATCCACGTCTTTCGTCAGTCCTTTGAAAAGGACACGCTCTGTCAGTCCTTTTTTCTTAACGTATTCCCGAAGAGGACGAGCATACCGTTCATCCGCCTTGCCCCAAAATTCTACATCCCAATCCGGAAAGCGGGCTGCCAGCGAAGCGAACGCCTCGACGACGAGTTTCTGGTTCTTATTGGGATTGACCGTCCCTACGCAGACGAGATGGTACCTTTCCTTCTCCTGCCCGAGATCCGCCTGCCAGTCCGGGATTTCCACGGCATTCCCAATGACATGGATCGGCAGATCAGGAAAATATTGACGCGTCACGGCTGCGCCGGAAGGCAGAAGAATCTGGATGCCTGCGCAATGGCCGACCGCCCGTTGCTCTGCGGGGGAAATGGCCTCGAACTGCACGGACGGCTGGGAATGGATCATGGTGATGACCGGCGCTTCCGCTGCAGCGTCTTCCACAACGTATTTCGCCGACGGCATAGATGTCGCAATGATGACGTCCGGATAAAGGCGGTCCAGCCATTTCCGGATGGAGGGGCCGTAGGAACGCCCCTTTGCGACAGCGTTGATTTCATGCGCTTTCTTTGCGCTGAACAAGCGGAAAAATTCCCGCTTCAAGCGAATCGGCCGGGGAAGTTTATCCTGAATGACGTAGTTTCCGTCGTCATCGTAGAGGATATTATGCTCGGGGATGCCTTCATCGAGCGGGAAATAAGCATGGCCCAGCTTGGAGTCGCGAAAAAGAATGTTCACCTGATGACCGCGCCGGTGAAGCGCATTGGCCAGGTTACAGGTGACCTTTTCCACCCCGCCGGGCATGCGCACATAAGCGCTGTTGAAATGAGCAATGACGATATTCATCCGATCCTCCTTTTTATCCCGTCAGTCTACCGTGCCTGCTGCTTTATCAGTTTTTCCTGACGCCGGATCAGCTGATGCATGACCAGCCGCCTCTGCAACCGCCCCAATAAATCAAGTGCACCGTCATGGCCGCCTGCAATCAAACCAGCGATTAACCGGATGCGCTTTGGAAGATGAAGATTCCTATGTCCGGCAATATATTCCCGGATATGATCCCTTTCCGATTCTGTCAGTGCCATTTTTTCCGTATCCAGCGCATATGCCCGAACAGCTGCTTTCATTGCCTGCGCTGCGCACACATCCCGGCAAGCGGGTTCAAATGAGGATGCCAGTTTTTCATGCTCTCTCCAACCGATGAACCTGCCATAACGAATCCGGATATAATTTCTCAATCCCGGTGCATTCATGATGCTTCCCGCATTTTCATGGCTGTAATAATACAGGGGGGCTTTACATACATAAGCACTCCGGGCCTTATAAAAAACTCTGGCTACCACATACATATCCTCTACCAACTGGCCTACTGGAAAACGAATATCCTCCCACAAGTCCCTTCTATACAATTTTCCCCAGGCAAAATTGGGTAGTTCATTCAGCAAAATCCTTTTTCTAATCTGATGAAGATCCTCGCTCTCCAGCCATCCTGATGACTGGAGCGGCGTACTGCCATCCGGTTCCACACGCCGATGTCCTGCCATCACGATATCGAATGAGCCCTGCCGTGCTTTTTCCCATAAGAATTCCAGTGCATTTCCTGCCAAATAATCATCTGAATCAAGGAAAAACAAATAGTCCCCGGCACAATGAGACATGCCTGTATTTCTTGCCGCTGACAATCCCCCATTTGCCTGATGGATCACCCGGATCCTTTTATCCTGTTTCGCATACGACTCGCAGATTTCTCCGCAACGATCGAGCGAACCATCATCTACCAGAATCATTTCCCAATCAGCAAAAGTCTGATATAGTACGCTTTTGATTGCTCTTTTCAGATAACGCTCCACATTATAAACAGGAACAACTATGGATATTGAAGGGATCTTCTCCATTTGCAACACCTTGCCATTCACACTCCAGCTACCGATTTTATCTATTGCTCTCAGATCGCAAAAACAAAAGCCCAATCCCCAAAAGCAAATAAAAGACACGGCCTGTTAATTTTAAAATAAATGTCTGATCAACCAGCCCATGAGTGGTCGCGGCTGTAAACATAAACAGCATAGCCCAGCTAAACGGATTATCTGCCCATTTCCTGGTATTTTCAAGCAGCCAGGACAGCATCAGCCCGCAATAGGCCAGATATGCCAATCCACCGATTGTCCCCGCAGTTGAAAAGAAATAAATAAATACATTATGTGGCATGACCTGCCCCGCTTCGCGGCTCGCCGCAGGATGATACGGCCCTTCCGCATAAGCGGCCTGCCATTCATTCAACCCGATGCCTGTCAAAGGGTGATCAATCCACATGTAAAAGCTGCTCTCCCACATCATGAACCGCTCACCGCCAATCATCCCCGCATAATTTCCCCAACGAAGAGTGATGGCGTACACCGCGGCGACCACTACGAATAGAAAAACTGCCAGAATCACACTTCGCTGCACCCGTTTCGGAATCTGTGCGCGATTTCTCGTAATCCATACAGCCGCCACAAAAATAACGGCCAGTGACAGCGCCAGCATGGAGCCGCGTACTTCTGCCAGAATCAGACAGATAATTTCGAGGACAATCAGAAGAAATGATCCCCAGCGGAATAGTCTATTTTTCCAGTAATATCCCAGAAAGGCTACTGTAAAAGGAATGAACATATCGAGCAGCATCCCGATCCGGGTAGGAAATCCATAAAAACTACTGAGACGACTTTCTCCCAACACAATATATTTAGCTATTCCAAACAGACAAAATGCGTACAGTATGACATAAAATGTGATGCATATGATTTTTCGAATATCCCGCGTCCAGCCGACATACAAAAGCATCCACAACGGAAAAGTGTACTGAATGAAGCCCACTGCGCTGAAATAACCGCCACCCAGATTCTTTATATTGTCCAGATGAAACAACGTCGAAACAAGCAACGCTCCGTAAAGAATGCCCAAAGCCCACACCATGCGCCGATCCAGCTGCCAGTGGGGCCAAGGCTCCTTTTTATAGCGCGTCCCAAAAAAATACAATGCAAAGGATATCATTGCAATAGAAAATCCCGTATTGATATATCCATAAGCAGTCGCGCCCCATACAATTATTGCCGCCGTCATCAAAGACAGTATATTTCCGCTTTTATGTGTCATTCCCACGAGTTATTTCTTCCCCATTATTTTTTCTCCGAAATACATCATATATAAGGAAAATGTTCTTCCCCACTTCCTCATCTGTCTTGCATGGCGGGCGGCCTGATGCATATCCTTGCGTGACAACGGACCTGTCAGAGGGATATCCTTCCATGGCGACTGCATTCGAAAAGAATTATATCTTTGCACGGCGGGCAGATCCTGTACCCAGGTTCTCCACGGTTTGACCAGACCCGTAAAATGAATCAGCACCGCTTCCGGATCATAAATGAACTGCTTTTGTTTCTGAAAAAATCCTCGTAATGACATATTGTAAGTCCAGTTATATTTGCGACTTACATTTTTATATCTCCGGTCCAACAGAATATTCAGGATATCCTGATCGTGCGATTCCAGCCTCATGCCAGACTGTCTTCGTTCAATCGCCATCGCCGCCGATTTTTGCGATAACTGTTCCCGGTTCCACGCGGGCACATCGATCATCATCATTCCGCTATTAAAATAATCTGCCGTATGAAGCCGATTCAATCTTTCTGCCTTTCCGGTCGGGGAATCCTCCGCACAGGCTGCAATATTCCCTTCCAGATCCATATCCATGAGGGGTGCCAGATTGCCCTGGCACATGACATCTCCATCAATATACAGCACACGATCCACGCCTTCCGGACCTATGATCAGCGGTATGAGAAACCGATAAAAGTATCCGGCAATGCCGTCTTTATGAAGCATCTGACTGAAAATCCGGTCATCGATATAATACAGGGTCACACCGGACGATGTCGACGCCACCAACTGCTCCATTTTGTCCTTATCCTCCGCTGAAATGTCATTGAGCAGGATATGAAATGCAAATGCCTTCTGTGGATTGCTTTTCATGATGGAACACATGGATATTCCTGTATGAACCAGATAATTCGACGTACCTGATAAGGCCACATGATATGCATCCTCCTGCCTGCAGGTTTTCAACACCTCCCGTTTCAGGACTGCATGTTCCAATAATCGATTCATTTTCTCTACATCGACAGTTTTCATTATTTCCCTCTCTTTTCCACTGTTTCTTTCAAAAGCTTTTCCCACTGATCCCAGATCCTGTCCGGTGCATAGGCCGCCATGGCATCTCTGGCCCGCTGCCCCATCTGCACGCGAAGTTCTCGGTCTTCCATCAGTTTCCGCAGCGCGCCGGCCAATGCCTCCGCACCGTCGTCTGCAAGAAGGCCGTTTTCCCCGTTCCGAATCAGGGAAGGTACGCCGGAGCAGGAATGAAATGCTACCGGGGGCAGTCCCGCGCTCATGGCCTCTGCCAGTGCATTTGGGAATCCTTCGTAAGCGCTGGGGAAACAGAAAATATCTCCTCTCACATATTCATCTATGATATGCTGACTTTCTCCTTTGAGGAAAATCCGGTCATCCAATCCGTATTCATGGATCTGTTTTCTCAATTCTTCCACATACGCTGCTCCGGATTCATTGCCGCCGCCCCAGAATTCCACGGTCCAGTCCGGAAAATCAGCTGCAACCCGGGAGAATGCATCAATCAGAAGGTGCTGCCTTTTCTGCTCTTTATTCATCCGCCCGGTATGAATAATCGTATATGTCTGCTTATCTTCCGCCAGATCCGCCTGACAGTCATACTGCGGCACCGCATTGGGAATCCATACAGTCCTCGCTTCCGGACAATATGCCTGCATGTCCGGGATATCTTCTTTCAGCTGCACATGGACCGCTGCACACCGCCGAAGAGCGGTCAGTTCTCCGGCCGGCGCTTTCGGCAGGATGACCCGCGGACTGATATAGGACCGCATGATGACAGGAATATCGGTCTGTGCCACATTCAGCAGATAATTTCCCGTCTCAAAGCGAAGCGCCACGATCACATCCGGACGAACCTCCGCCAACGTCTGCCGCACCTCGTCCCGGATCATCCGCCCTTTGACCGATTCATTCCAGTCTCTGCCCTTATTGGCATCAAACAGACGGATCACCTCCCTTACCAGTTTCTCTCTGCCGGACACACACTGACTGAGCGAAGCATTTTTCCATTTTTCCGGATGATAAGCCATCAAATTGTATAATTTCACTTCTGACGACAACGGGTAGAAAGGCCGACCGGATCGGCCATAGCAATATATAATGGAAACTTCATGCCCCCGTGCCGCCATGGCATTGGCCATGGCACAGCAGACGCCTTCGATGCCGCCGCTCATCTCAATGAATTTCTCGAAATAGGCCAGCGCAATTTTCATCTTTCCGCAATCCTTTCCCATTTCAAACTGGATAAAAAAACAGCGCTTTTATCTAAAAGTCTAATACTGCCTATTTACCTTTGCTATTGGTTCTCATTGTACCATATCCCGCAGGTATCCTCCACATCTGCACGTATATGCTGCTGCACCACAAAAATCCGATGCATTCGCTGCACCGGATTTGATAAATATCACAATTTGCTCCCCACATATTTTCCATACCATTTCAGCATCTCGCCCCAGCGTCCCTGCATACGGGCCGTCCGAGCTGCCTGATGGAGATTCTTTCTGCCTTTCGGCGGTACGAGCGGTTCGTCCCGCCACGGCGACTGCCGCTGGATCTCCGCATAGGCCTGCACGACAGGCCAATCCTGCACCCAGCTGTGCCAGGGTTTCGCATGGCCGGCGAAATGAATGATGACCTGCTCCTGCCAGTCTGCATTGACAGGCTGTTTTTTGAAGAGCGACTGGCGGTCCAGATTATAAAGATAGTTATATTTTCTATCGATGTAGAGGGTGTGTCCGTCAAGCATCTGGTTATGGATATCCTGATCGTGGTGAGAGAGGCGGTTCCCTACTTTTTTCACATTCTCCTGCGCGCGGCGGACGATGTCATCGAAAAAGCCTTCCTCCCGCCATTTCTCCACATTGATAAGCATCATGCCCGCATTGAAATAATGGGCGGTGCGGACGCGGTCCATCTGGAGCTTCTCTTTCCGATCGGTAACGACCGCGGCGGCCATGCCCTGGAAATCAAGCTCCGCCAGGTACCGCAGAGAACCATGCACCATCATATCGCCGTCAAGATAAAGTACGCGGTCCGTGATGCCGTCCATGGCAGGCGGAACGAGGAACCGATAGAAAAAGGCCGCCACTCCATCCGATAAAAGCATCGTTTCAAAGCAGCGATCCTCAATGAGGTGCACCCGGATCTCGCTGCCGGTCATGTCTGCCGCTTCTGCTAGGCGGGCTTTTTCTTTCTCCGTAAGCTGATTTACGAACACATGATATGTGACAGGCAGCCCGGGATTGGATTTCGCTGCTGAGAGAATCACCACGCCCATGTGTGGAATATAATCTGCCGTGCCTGTCAGTGCGATGTGAAAAGATTTATCCGACATGGATTTCCCAAAGGAAATCGTCTGTATCAGTGCATGAGACAATACATTCGCCATAACATCCTCTATTCTTTCAAAACAATACGGCCTCTGCTTATCAATTATTCATTCTTTTTTGCATTTTTCACAACTTCCCGCAGCAATGACTCCCACTGATTCCATACATTTTCCGGACTATACGCTTTCATGGAATCGTGAGCAGCCTTCCCCATCCGAACCCGGGCTTCCTGATTTTTCATCAACATTTCCAGCGCTTGTGCAAAGGCCTCTACTCCATCTTCAGCGAGCAGCCCATTTTCCCCATCTATAATCAATTCATTCACGGAAGAGCAAGATTTAAATCCTACAGGTGGTAATCCTGCCCCCATCGCCTCACTTAGTGACAATGGAAAGCCTTCAAATTTACTAGGAAATGCAAAAATATCTGCACTCGCATACACTTGGTCAACCTGATGCGTAACGCCTTTTATAAAAATACGATCTTCCATATGCAGGCGTTTTATCATATGTTTCAACTCATTTTTATATCCTGACGTATCGCCGCCCCATAATTCTACATTCCATTTCGGATAATGCGCTGCAATCTTACTAAATGCTTCAATCAGTATCTCCTGTCTTTTCTGCTTTTTGTTTAATCTCGCCACATTAATGATCCGGTATGTATCTTTCTTCTGATTTAAATCTGCTGGAGAAGTGCATTGCGGGATGGCATTGGGAATATATACAATATGTGGATTTGCAATCAGCTCCTGCAGCGCACATACATAAGAATTCATCAATACGTGCACTGCCTGACTTTTTTCAAGAGCTTCCTTTTCTGCCATCGGCAAGTTCCGGCAACAGATATGCGGTTCATTCTGCAGCGAAGATACCAAGGGTACATCAATTTGTTCCCGACAGATTTCTGCGCTGGTCATGGTCTCAAAAGAAACAATCACATCCGGCTGAATTTCTTTTACAACTGCGGAAAATCGGGAAACCCCATGTTTTCTTTTATAGCCAGCGATCCAACTTCTAACCGCTGCGCGCCCAAATAAACGATAACATTCTCTTACAATTTTTTCTTGTCTTGTTTTTCTCAGCCAGGGCTCTGTCTGCAGATTGATGACCGGTACGCTTTCAAGCAGCGGATGCGCAGGCCGCCCCTGTTTACTGTCAAAATCAACAATAGTGATTCGATGCCCGCGCCGGGTGAACTCATTGGCAAAATCACAAATGACTTTTTCCAATCCATCAGGAATATTTACCATATTTTCGAAATAAGCAAGAATGATATTCATTATGTATTTCTCTCCTGACTTCACTTTGCAAGTTCAAGCTCTTTAAAATTAATAATCCTTACCTGCCTTTTTTTCAGCAGCTCTGTAATATCTGCAGAAATGATCGCGTCCCGCTCCGCTTCGAAGTCATGCTCCCAGCGGCAGGCCTTTTTCAGTGCCGCTGTATCCGTTCCGGGATGCATCATCACTTCGGTCACGCCGGGCTTCATCTGCTCAATGATGGCTCTGAAATAAGTCTCGTTCACCGCTTCCCCGGCAACGATCCCTGCGAAATGGTCCGGCGTGCGGAATCCGCGGCGTTTCGCTTCCCGCCCGGCCAGAAGGGCCAGCGACGCCAGTCCCGTCCGCCCGATAAGCTGTCCCCAACTGCCGGAGGCGCCGGCGAAAAGCGGCGTCCGCGGGATGCGCACGGCGTTGATATGGATGGCCGCCGCTGCGTCGAGCACCGCATCGAAAATGCCCGGCAGGACATGCATGTGCTGATGGCTGTCCACATGGGTCAGGGACAGGCCCGTCCTCACCATTTTCTCTGCCTGCGCCGCCAATTCCCGCCGCACGTCCTCCATATGCACTTTCCCCGACAGGAAGCGCTTCACGAAATGAATATAATCGTCATAAAAGACACCGTCTTCTGTTACCAGAGAAGGGATCTCTCCCGGAGGCAGTACCGGATAGCCGTTCACCAGTGTGAAATGAATACCCACGCCCAATTCCGGATGCGCCAGCGCCGTGTCTACCGCATCATCGAAGGCCTTCCCGCCAGGCATGAGCGTCGCCGAGCGAAGACATCCCTGCTCGACGCACTCAGCTACCGCCCGATTGATGAGCGGATGCCGCCCGAAGTCGTCCGCATTGACGATGAGCTGTAATTGTCTGTTTGGTTTCATAAAAAGTCCTTATTACTCAAGATATTGATTTCCATTGTATTATAGCAGGATTTCCCCGGAATTGCCGCTGCCTCTGTATTTCCAGCGGGGGCTGTGATAGAATGGAGGAAATGTCGGAAAGGATGGAACGATATGAACTGGACGAAAAAACTGATTCTGGCGGCGGCGGTATGGGCTGCGCTGGGCGGCGCGGCGGAAGCGGCGGTGAAGGGCGAGGTCCCGGCCCCGGCGGACGCGCAGCCCGCGGTAGAGCGGCGTGTGACGGCGGATGCCCGGGCAGCGAGCGCGCAGCAGACGGCGGACGCGGAAGTGATGGCTCTCCTTTGGATGCGGACGGCGGCGGAGTACCGCGCGCTGTGCTATCAGGGATACAACGCGGCCATGGCGGAGATTGACCGGGCGCTCGTGGACTCGAGACGTGACCGGCCTCTCGCCATCGTGCTGGACTGCGACGAGACCGTAGTAGATAATACGGCGGCTATGGCGGCGGACGCGGCCCGCGGCAGCGGCCTCTACACGTCCCCCTGGTGGAACCAATGGGTCGCCAGGGGCGAAGCGGCCGCCCTGCCCGGCGCGGCGGATTTCCTGAATGCCGTCCATGCGAAGGGCGTGGCCATTTTCTATGTGACGAACCGGCTCGAATCAACGGGCTATGCGGCGACGGAGCGGAATCTCCGTGCACTGGGCTTCCCGTCGGTAGACCGGGAGCATCTGCTCCTCGCGACGGACACGGGCAACAAACAGATCCGCTTCGACCAGATTGCCGCGAAATACGACGTGGTCTGCTACATGGGCGACAATGCAGGCGATCTCCCCATCGGCACGTACGGCAAAGACCTCGCGGACAGGAACGCGGTCATCGATGCAAACAAGGACCGCTTCGGCACGAAGTACATCGTCTTCCCGAATCCGGCGTACGGCGCGTGGGTCTCTGCGCTCGCGCCGCATTATTTCGATCTGACGCCGGAAGAGCGGAGCGAAGTGAACCGCCGGCTGCTCACGGAGAGCCGCTGAGATGCGCGGCACGTATCCGGCCGTCCCCGTCTCCGCCGGCGAAACCTGCACGCTGACCATCGATGATCTGGGAATCCACGGCGAAGGCATCGGGAAATACGAAGGCTTCACGCTCTTCGTCCCGGGCGCGCTCCCCGGCGAGACCATCCGCGCCCGCGTGACGCTGGTGAAGAAATCCTATGCCGTGGGGACACTCGCCGAGATCCTCACGCCCTCGCTGGAGCGGACCGTCCCGGCCTGTCCGGTTTACCGCGCCTGCGGCGGCTGCCAGATCTCCCACCTCACCTATGCGGGCCAGCTTCAGGCGAAATGGCGGCGCGCCGCCGGCGCGGTCTCGAAGATCGGCGGCTATCCGGCGGACATCGTACGGCCCGTGCTCGCCGCCGCTCACCCCTTCGGCTACCGGAACAAGATGGCCGTCCCTGTAGGCCTTTCCCGCGGGCGAGTGCGCCTCGGCTATTACCGGCAGGGGAGCCACACGGTCATCCCCACCCTGTCCTGCGCTATCCAGCAGGAGGCGAACAACCGCCTTCTCATCTTCGCGGAAACGTTCATGAACCAGCACGGCCTCGCGCCGTACGATGAGAAGACTCGCACGGGCTGCGTGCGCCACATCATGGGCCGCGTGGGCGACGGCGGGAAGCTCATGGCAGTCATCGTCACCGCCACAGCGGAGCTCCCCTGTGAAAAAGAATGGATCCGGGAAATGCGGGACGCCCTGCCGGAGCTGGTCTCTCTCTACCACAATGTGCAGAGCCGACCGGGCAACGTTATCCTCGGCCCGAAGATCCGCTGCCTCTGGGGGCGGAAGACGCTCGCGGCCTCCCTGTGCGGGCTCACTTTCGAAGTGTCACCGTACTCTTTCTTCCAGGTGAATCCCGAACAGGCAGAAGTGCTCTACAATACCGCCCTCGATTTCGCAGATCTTACGGGACAGGAAACGGTCATCGACGCGTACTGCGGCACCGGCACCATCTCCCTCTGCCTCGCACGGAAAGCGAAGCGCGTCATCGGCATTGAAATCGTCCCAGATGCCATCCGCGACGCGAAAAAAAATGCCGCGGCAAACGGCATCGCCCATGCAGAATTTTATGCTGCCGACGCGGGCCGGCTCATGCCGGAGCTCTACGAGGAAGGGCTTTCGCCGGACGTTATCGTGTGCGATCCGGTCCGCGCCGGATGCAGCGAAGACGTGCTCCGCGCCGCCGCGGGCATGCGGCCCCGGCGCATCGTGTACGTGTCGTGTAATCCCGCCACCTTCGCCCGGGACGCCGCCCGCCTCCGTCCCCTCGGCTACACGCTCGTCAAGGTCCAGCCGGTGGACATGTTCCCCCAGACGACCCACGTGGAGCTGGTCTCCCTTCTCGTGCTGAAAGACATCCTGACACATCAATTCGAGCATATGGCTGGTAAAAAATAATATAGATCCATTCATTTTTATGTAAAAGAAGTAGAGGTCATAATCTGACTTCTACTTCTTTTACATGAATTAGTTTTTACGTAAATCAATTCAGGCTATTAGAAATTTTATATAATAGCTGTTTATACCATTTCGGCTTTGGCGCTGGATCCTGGATCATTGTCACTGGGACTTCACAAATCTTTAAATGCTGATGTACGATCCAGACATTAAATAGCCTTTCTGAAAGAAAGCCAAATACTCGCGCTTGATATGAATCATATTTGCTAATATCGCTTCTCTTTTCTAATTCAAATAAGATAGAAAAGAGCCATTGACAATATTGTTGAAATAACTCCTGTCTCATAACAAACATATTGTAAAAATAAATACTATTTTGGTCCATTATATAAAAAAAATCGCTCTCATATTCCGGATACAACTGCTTTAATATTTTCCCGGTTTCATCCAAATCCTGAATATGATGCTCTTTTTCATATTGTTGATATACAGTTTTAGGCGTAGCGCCCAGAGTAATTATCCCCTTTAAAGGTAAAATAACATCATATTCTTTTAAAATTCTTTCATAATCTTCACTTTTTAAAATCCTGCATTTCTTTTCTTTCATCTGCGCCAGCAAAGTATGAAAGGCAAAATATCGACGATAATGGCAAAGGCCAATATAATCTGCATCCAGATTTTTCCACGCCCAATATAACGCTGTCAGTTCGCAGTAGTTGGGATTTTTCGCAGAGATATTATCCCCTTCATCATCCCTCTGCCAGCCGAGACTTTCTTTCCCGACCGCTCCCACCTGTATCGGTAGATATACATCGTCATCCGGCATCCAATACGGTTTATGTGCCGCTACAAGGATCTTGATATCCATCAGCCCAATTCCTCCGCTGCTCTATTAAGTGCACTTTCAATGACTTTATCCATATCGTAATACTTATATTCTCCAAGCCGGCCGCCAAAGATCATGTGCGTCTCTTTCTCTGCCAACGCTTTATATTTTGCATACAGCGCCTGATTCTTTGCGTCATTCACCGGATAATAGGCTTCGTCCCCCGGCTTCCATTCACAGGGATACTCTTTCGTGATATACGTCACCGGCTGATGCCCGAATTCAAAATGCTTATGCTCAATGCTCCGGGTATACGGCGTTTCCCTATCGGTATAGTTCATGACAGCCACGCCCTGATGGTTCTCTTCTTCCAGACGTTCTGTCTCGAAGCGGAGGCCTCGGTATTCCAACCGCCCCAATTCATAACCGAAGTATTCATCGATCGGCCCTGTATAGACGATCCGGTCTGCCATCTGTTCCCATTTTTCCCGCTGAACAGTGAAGTCTGCCCCGGTCTCCGTATCGATCCCTTCCAGCAACCCCTTAATAATCTGATTGTATCCGCCGATGGGAATCCCCTGATACCGGTCATTAAAGTAATTGTTGTCATAGGTATACCGCACAGGAAGACGGCGGATAATGAAGGACGGCAGTTCAGTGCAGTCCCGTCCCCACTGTTTTTCCGTATAGCCTTTGATTAGTTTCTGATAGATATCCGTCCCCACCAGACTGATGGCCTGCTCTTCCAGATTTTTCGGCGTATCAGTAATGGTTTTCCGCTGTTCCGCGATAATTTCCGCGGCCTGCTTTGGCGTGGCAATGTGCCACATCTTGGCAAATGTGTTCATATTAAAAGGCAGATTATAGATTTCCCCTTTATAATTGGCCACCGGACTGTTCACATAATGATTGAACTCTGCAAACTGATTGACATAATCCCAGACTTGCTTATTCGAAGTATGGAAAATATGGGCTCCATAGGTATGAATCCGAATGCTGTCTTTTTCTTCACAGTAGATATTCCCGCCCAGATGCTCCCGGCGGTCGATAACAAGGCACCGTTTCCCTTTTTTCGCTGCTTCATGGGCAAATACACTGCCAAAGAGTCCGCTGCCTACAATCAGATAATCGTATTTCATGCTTTCATCTCCGTTTAATTATTCCAATGCATACATTTAAAGCCAAGCAATTACAATAATTATATACTAACATTTTCCAAATCCATGTCAATGCCCCTGCAATATAATCGATATTCCGCCCTTTGGGGTACATCTATCCCGGTCCCGGCGTTCCTGCCTCGACCAGGATTCTTGCATTGATGAGGAGGGACGCACGTGATCGCAGGCATATACTGCGGGCTCCATGCCATGGGTCTTCTGGACCGGCTCCTCGAGGACAAGACGACGAAAGGCCGCATCCTCTGGGCGACCGACGCCTACGAAGGACGCGGCCCAGAGTACCGGCGGAACCGGCCCATCACGCCGGCGCTCATCACCGGAGAGAACGGAGACGTCATCAAGACCTGCGCGCGGAAAGCGCTGGAGCAGCAGACCGAGCGCACCCGCCGCCATGCGGAAGTCTTCACGCCTCTTGCGGTCATCAAGCAGATGGTGCACCTCACCGACACCGCGTGGTTCGGACGGAAGCGGGACGGCTTCGCCGAAGAGCGCATCCCCTTCACCCGGAAGAAAAACTGGCGGCGCTATGTGGACGCCCGGCGGCTGGAAATCACCTGCGGCGAAGCGCCGTACCTCGTCTCCCGCTACGCCGCCGCTACCGGCGAAGCCATCCCCATCCGCCGCCGCACAGGTCTGCTCGATCGGAAGCTCCGCGCCGTGAACGAAAACGCCGCAGACGAAGCGGAGTGGCTCGCATGGACGTTGCGCGCCTTCCAAGCGACGTACGGCTATGAATTTCAGGGGGACAACCTGTTCATCGCCTGGGTAAATCTCCTCATGACTTTCGGAGAGTATCTCTACGCCCGGTGGGGCCGCCGGCCCACGACGGCGGAATACCGCGCCGTCGCCAATACGGCCGCGTGGAATCTCTGGCAAATGGACGGCCTCACGGGCAAGATCCCCTACTGCCGGGAAGACGACTGGCAGGAGACAAGCCTTTTCGAAAATACCGACGCCCCGCTGGAAGAGCAGGACGAGCTGAACTGGCAGCCCTTCTGCCGCATCTATGACTGGCGGCGGCAGAACAGTCTGAAATACCGCAATGTACATACAGGAGGGAGAAACATGAAATTCGACTTCATCATCGGCAATCCGCCCTATCAGGAGGAACGGGACGGCGGAAATAAAACATACACCTTTCCCATCTATAATCTTTTCATGGATGAATCGTATAAACTTTCTGATAAGGTCGAGCTTATTCACCCAGCTCATTTCCTTTTTAATGCCAGGAATCTCCCCAGTACATGGAATCAGAAGATGCTACATGATCCTCATTTAAGGTGCTTTTATATGAAGCGGATAGCAGTAAAATTTTCATAAATACAGATATTACGGGAGGACTGGTTGTTTCTTATCATGATAATCAAAAGGATTTTGGAATTATTGGGATATTTACGACATTTCCCGAGCTCAATTCTATTATGAAAAAAGTGTGTCCTGTTCCAGCTACAATCTTAAAACGATGTATGAAACCTATCCAAAAATAAAGAGCCTCATTAGTAACAATGGAAAAGATCAGCGATTGGAAACAAATTCATTAACGAAAATTCCACTTTTTTCGGAGCAAAAGATGAATAAAAATGATATTTCTATAATTGGTGTTATAAAGAACAAACGTACCTGGCGTTATATTTTACAAGAGTATATTGATCTCATATATAAAAATCTATTAAAATACGAAATTATTCCTAAAAGTAATAATGCAGGAGCAATTGGAAAAGTGATTCCAACGGTGCTTATTAGTGAGCCATTAATAGCCGGCCCACGTATTGGCTTATACACGCACTTTCATTTCGGTTGGTGCATTTGATACGGAATCAGCAGCGGAAGCGGCAATGAAGTATATCAAATCTAAATTTGCACGTGTTATGCTTGGCGTTTTGAAAGTAACTCAGTATAATGATCTGGAAACTTGGAAACACGTCTCTCTGCAGGACTTCACCGACGCATCTGACATCGACCGGCGGATCACGGAGTATCACACGGATTTCGTGCAGAAGAAAAATGTGGCGGAGGCCGAGCTCACGCGGGCGCGGCAGGAGGCGCAGACGCCGGCGGAGCTTAACGCCGCCGAGGAGACCTACCGGACGAAGATTGAGGACATCACGGCAGGATTTACCGAGGCCGTGCAGTCCTATGCCAGGGAAACGATCGAAAACAAACCGCAGGAAGTGGTGGAGCGCCTCATGGAGAATGAAGCGGAGGCGAAGAAGCGCGCCGACGAGGACGCCGTGCGGGCCCATCTGCGCGGCTTCTCCCGCACCATCCCGAGCTTCCTCATGGCGTACGGCGACAGGAATCTGACGATCACCAATTTCGACGAGCACGCGGAGCCAGACGTCTTCGAAGAGGTAACGGGTATCCCTCTCGACGATTTCCGCTTCCTCCGGGACGGCGGTGACCGGAAGGACCCTGTGACCGGTGATTTGATACATTTCGATGGCGGACTCTTCGACGAGGTGGTCTTCAATGACGCGGTGCAGGAATTTTTGAATAAAAAAGAGGAGCTGGCCGACTATTTCGACGAGTCGCACGAAGAGGACATCTTCGACTACATCCCGCCGCAGAAGACGAACCAGATCTTCACGCCGCGGGCGGTGGTGAAGCAGATGGTGGACGCCCTCGAAGCGGAGAATCCGGGCTGCTTCGATGACCCGAACGCGACCTTTGCGGACCTGTACATGAAGTCGGGACTCTACATCACGGAAATCGTGAAGCGGCTCTTCCGCAGTGAGAAAATGAAGGCGCTCTACCCGGACGACGGCGCGCGCATCCGCCACATCCTGCGCCATCAGGTGTACGGCATGGCTCCCACGCGCATCATTTATCTGATCGCCACGAATTACATCCTCGGCTTCGACGAACGGCTGAAATCGGAGACGACGCACTTCGTGGAAGCCGACGCGGCGGAAGCGGCGAAGAACGGCACGCTGGCCGGGCTGGTGCGGCAGCATTTCGGATAACGGGCATACAAAAAAGACCTTGTGAGACGGACTCACAGGGTCTTTTCTTTTGGATGTCAGATGTCCTCCGCGCCGCAGGTCTCGGCGGGGGCGCAGAACCAGTCGGGATGGCGGCTCTGAAGGGTGCGGGCGGCGGCGTCTCTCGCCTCTCCGCCGAGGAGAAGGAAGAAGGCGGAGCCGCTGCCGCTCATGAGGACGGGCGCGCCGAAGGCGCGGAGCTCGCGGGCCGCAGCGGCAAGGGCCGGGGTCACGGGGAAGAGCGCGTCTTCGAAAGTATTCGCGAGGGAGGCGGCGAGGGAGGCGAAGTCCCGCGCGCGGAGGGCCGCTTCCATGGCGTCCGAGGTGTTCCGCCCCGCGATGCCCCGGCGGTCGATCTCGCCGTAGGCCGCGCCGGTGGAGACGGAGACGGCGGGCTTCACGATGAGGAGGGGCAGGCCCGGCCACGGGGGAAGGGCCTCGAGTTCGTCCCCGATGCCGCGGCACCGGGCGCAGCCGCCGGCGACGCAGAAGGGCACGTCCGCCCCGAGACGCGCGCCCATGGCTTCGAGGCGCGCCGCGCCGAGGCGGGTGCCGTAGAGGCGGTCCAGCCCGCGGAACACCGCCGCCGCGTCCGCTGAGCCGCCGCCGAGGCCCGCTTCGGAGGGGAGGCGCTTCACGAGGCGCAGGGCCGCGCCGGGCACGCCGGTCTCCTCCAGGAAGAGTGCCGCCGCGCGCCACATGAGATTGTCCGGCCCCGCGGGCGCCGCGCCCTCCACCGCGAGCGAGAGGCCGTCCGCCGGGGCGAGCTCCACCGTGTCTGCGAGGGTGATGCTGTGCATGACCGTGTCCACTTCGTGATAGCCGTCGGGCCGCTTCCCCAGCACGGGGAGCGTGAGGTTCACCTTGGCCCGGGCCATTTCCGTCACTTTGTCCATACCGATTTCCTTCATGCTATAATACAGGTAAGAATGCGCGGCGGATTTCCGCCTGCCTTTTCATTGTATCGCGTCTTTCTGCAGAAAGGAATGACCCATGAAACGGAACGATTTCCGGCTCAATTCGTATTTCTTCACCACCATGGTGACCCTCGTGGGGTGTTTCTTCTACGCGCTCGGGCTGAATCTTTTCTTCGTGCCGCACCAGTTCATCGCGGGCGGCTTCACGGGCATCGCGATGATCATCTACTACCTCGCGGGCTTCCCCATCGGCGTGACGAATATCCTGCTGAATATCCCGATCCTGCTGCTGTCGCTGCGCTTCATGGGGCGCTTCTACACGGTGATGACCGTGGTGGGAACCATCGCGATCTCGCTCATCATCGACGCGACGGCGCCGCTCTCCGCCTGGCCGGGGGTGAAGGACCCGCTCATCGCGGCCATCTCGGGGGGCGTGCTCCTCGGCACGGGGTGCGGCATCCTGTACCGCTACAATTCGAACAGCGGCGGCCTCGACGTGATCGGCGCCATCGTGAAGAAATATTACAATCTGGAAATCGGCTACGTGGTCTTCGCGCTGAACTGCCTCATCGTGGCGGTGTCGGGCCTCTTCTTCTCCGTGGAGACGACCATCAGCACGCTGGTAGCCATGTACATCAATGCGACGGTGTCCGGCCGCATCGTCATCGGCTTCGCCCAGCGGAAGGCGGCCTTCATCGTATCGGAGAAGCCCTATGAGGTGGCGGACGCGCTCCTGCGGAACCTGCACCACGGGGCAACGCTTCTCTACGGGCAGGGCGCGTACACCGGCGGGGACAAGAAGATCCTCTTCGCCATCATCAATCTGACGCAGATCTCGCGGCTGAAGTGGCTCATCCGCAAGGTGGACCCGCACGCGTTCCTCTTCATCATGAATACCACCGATGTCATCGGCCGCGGCTTCACGAGTCCGCTCTCCCGGGCGGCCACGCTCGACACGAGCCGCTACCGCCCCGCCGCGGACGGCACGCTCGTCCCCACGGACGAATGGCTCCAGGAGCTGTCCCGAGAGGAGCGCGGCGAGCCGGAGCCGAAAGGGAAATAAAAGGAGATGGTTTTATGAAATCTACGGCACTGTTCCTCGCGGCGGCGCTCTTCGCCGCGCCCGTCTCCGCAGAGACTCCGGCGGCGGAGACGTCGTTCTTCTCCACCGCGTCGTGGAGCGCTTCTTCCTTCACCTCGTCCGGCGCGGCGCCGGTCATGCGCTCCCGGAGCGCCTCGTCGCTGCTCTACACGGACGGCGCGGGCCGGCTCACGGCGTTCTCCATGGAGATGGAGGACCGGGTCATGACCATCACCATCCGGCAGGACGGCGCGGTGGTGGCGCGGCGCTCGTTCCCGGCGGATTCGGACGATTTCTCCGTGTCCCGCCGCGAAAGCGCGGGCCGGGTGTATTTCCTCATCACCGCGGGCACGCGCACGCTCGTGGCCGAGCCGGACAGCTCCGGCCTGTGGACGATCCGCCCTGCGGAGGATGATCCGTCCGCCGCCGTCCCGCTCTGAGACGGGAGCCGCCTCCGGGCGGCTTTTTTTATGGGCGGCGGATAGTTCCATAGGCTAACGATATTGTCGGGGCGCGGGTTATATAGTATACTATACGTGTACGAAACGACATTCCTTATAATAGATGAAATAAAAGGAGGATTCCCCTTGGAAGACACCGCCCTTCTCAAAGCCTCGGATTTCCTCAGCGAGGACGAGCCGCTGCTCACGTTCATGCTGACGAACCTGCGCAACGCCATCGTGAACCGGGCGAATCAGCTCGCCGCGCAGTACGGCTTTACCCTGCGCCAGCTCCTGGTCATCGTGTACATCACGAAGCACGCGGACGAGGTGGTCACGCAGAAGACGCTGGAGGACCATATGCACCTGTCGAACCCCACCATCACCGTGCTCATCCAGAACATGCGGAAGAAGGGGCTCATCCGGCGGGTGAAGGTGCCCGAGGACGGACGGAAGTACCAGCTCCTCCTCACGGACAAGGCGAAGGAGACCTACGCCCAGTGCTACGACGCCATGTGGCGGGACGAGGAGCGGGTCTACGACGGCGTGACGGAGGAGGAAAAGCAGCGGCTCATGGAGATCTTCCAGAAGATCGAGCGGAATCTGGGGTATTCCACCCTGTCGGCCGCCCGCTGAAACCAAAAGAAAAGCACCGCATGACGGTGCTTTTTTTGCTGGTCAGAATTTGGTGTCGTCGTGGTTGTACACGTCCCAGTGCCGGAGCGAGGCGAGATAGTCCCGGCACCGGCCGATGTCCGCGAGGAGCCGCTCCTTTTCCAGCGGGAGCGTGGCGGCGAGGGGGATGTAGTTCGACACGTGGTTGCTCCGGAAGAGACAGTGTTCGGTCTCGGGCAGCTCCACGTGCTCCACGAGGAGGGCGCGCTCCTCCATGAGGCCCGCCGGGGAGAGGGGATGGAATTCGCCCCGCTCGAACTGCGCCTTGAGCTCGCTCCCGCGGTAGAGCATGAGGCTGAGCGCGGACCACATGGTGGGCCGGATGGCGGAGAGGGCCCGCGCCGTGGCGAGGGCGTGGCGGCGGCTTCCTTCCTGCCCGGCGAGGCCGAGGATGGTCATGATCGAGAGCTGCATCCCCGCGGCGATGACTCGCTGCCCCGCGGCGACGGATTCTTCCCCGGTGACGCCTTTCCGCACGGCGGCGAGGGTCTCCGTGTCGCCGCTCTCCATGCCGTAGTAGAGGAGCGTGAGGCCCGCCTCGCGGAGCCGCTCCATCTCTTCCGGCGATTTCCGCAGGATGTCCCGCGGCGCGGCGTAGGAGGCGACCCGCTCCAGATGGGGGAAGCGCCGCCGCAGCTCGGCGAGGATGGCGAGGAGCCGGTCCGTGTCCAGCACGAAGGCGTCCCCGTCGGCGAGGAAGACCCGGCGCACGCCGTACTTCCCGTAGTGCTCCGCCAGCGCGATCTGGCGCAGGACGGCCTCATCCGTGAGCCGCTCGAAGCGCACCCCGCGGTACATATTGCAGTAGGTGCAGCGATTGTGCGCGCAGCCCCGCGTCACCCGCAGGATGAAGCTCCGCGCTTCGCTGGGCGGCCGGTAGACCGGCGTGTCCCAGCTGTCGAAAAACAGTCCTTCCATGGCATTCCCTCCCCGGCGCCGCGCGCCTTTTTTCTGTCGCTATGTATTCTACAGGAAATCCGCGCGCCCGCAAAGGGCACACAAAAAGACGGCTCCCGAGAGAGGGGCGAAAGGAGCCGCCTTTTCGCTTCTATGCGCCGCGCGAAGCGGCAGGGACGGAGGGAGCCGGGCTCTCTCCGGATTCTTTTACGGCCGGCGTCCGGCGGATCCCCGCGCCGCCAGGCCCGCCGCGGGCACTGCGGGGACGGCCGCTGCCAGCCGCTTCCCCCGGGACGGAAAAAGGCAGCGCCGGAGCGTCCGCCTCATTTGTCTTCTCCCGCGGCCTGCGCCCGGCGGGCGCGCTTCTTCCCGCTCTCCGCCGTCTCTTTCGGGCTGCCGATCCACCAGGGAATGTCGTCGCTGCGGATGTCTTTCCGCTGGATGCGGCCCCGTTCCATATAGTCTTTCTTCATGACTGGTCACTCCCGTCTATTAGTTCTATAGCATACTATCTTTCTTGTGGTATATATCGTATACTATGTTTTTATTTTTTGCAAGAGCTCAGGAGAAAATTTACAAAATTTTACACAGCGCCCGCTACCCCACGTACCCCAGCCAGTGCCAGTACGTAAGGGAGAAGACCCACAGGAGGACGAGCGCCGCGATCGTCATGGGGATGCCCGTGCGGAGGAAATCGCCCGCCGTGACGTAGCCCGTACTGTAGGCGATCATGTTCTGCGGCGCGTTCACCGGGAGGATGTAGCCGAAGCAGATGGTGTACTGGAGGATCATGGTCATGCCGAGGATGTGGATGCCCGGGCCGTCCACGCTCTGGAGCACGGCGATGACGATGGGGATCATCGCCGCAGCGAGCCCTGTCGCGCTGGCGAAGCCCAGATGGATCACCGTGAGGAAGACCGCCATGACCATGACGATCATCACCGGCGTCATGGATTCCATGCTGGTGAGCGCCACGAAGTAGCGGGCGAGCCACACCGCCGCGCCGCTCTTCAGGATGGCGCTGCCGAGGCTGATGCCCACGCCGAAGAGGGCGATGGTCCCCCAGTTGATGTGGGGCACGGCCTGCTGCCAGGTCATGACGCCCCATCGGGGCAGCATGAGCAGGAAAATGCCCGCCAGCGTCACCGTGGTGGTGTCGAAGGGATGGAGCTTCTTCTCCGTCACCCAGAAGAAGAGGAGCGCCGCCGAGACGAGGAGGAGCTTTTTCTCCGGGAGCGTCACCGGTCCGAGTTCCCGGAGCATCGCGCGGATGGTGTCTCGTCCGCCGGGCAGCTCTTTCACCTCCGGCGGCAGGGCGCGGAGCAGGATGAAATACAGCACGACGGAGAGCACCACCGCATAGGGCGCGGCGGCGAGGAACCACTCCATCCAGCTGATGTCCCTGCCGAGCACCTGCTGGATGAATCCCACGGCCACCACGTTCTGCGCGGCCGCGGTCTTGATGCTGATGTTCCACAGGCTGTCCGCCTGCGCCACCGCCATCATGAGCACGCCCGCGAAGGGGCTGCCGATGGAGAGGCCGAAGGCGCGGATGATGCCCGCCACGATGGGCACCATGCAGGACACGCGCGCCGTGGTGGACGGCACGAAGAAGGACAGGAGGAACCCCACGAAGATGACGCCGATGACGAGCCGGTCCGACCGGACGCCGATGCGGGCCATCACGAGTAGGGCGATGCGCCGGTCCAGCCCGGTGATCATCATCGCCGCGGAGAGGAACATCGCGCCCGCCACGAGCGCCCACGCGGACGTGGAGAATCCCGAGAGCGCCATGGAGAGCGCTTTCCCCGTGCCGAGGAGCGCCTCCGGATGCGCCGGGTCTGGAGCCATGCCGAGGGCGAACGCCATGAGCGTCATCACCGCGAACGCGCTCACCGGATAGGACACGCCTTCCGTCATCCAGATGACCACGGCGAAGCCGAGGATGCCCAGCAGCCGGTGGCCCTGCACCGGCAGATCCGCCAGCAGAGGCAGCAGCCACACTGCCGCCATGGCGCAGACCGCCAGCGCGAGCCCCCACCGGCGGCCGAAACTTTCTTTTTTCACAGTCGTCCCTCCTTCAGAGAACGAAGAAGCCCCGGCGTCGTACATGACGCCGGGGCTTCTCTGCTCCCGTTTTTATGTTGCTTACAGTATACAGCGGAAACGGCCGCTGTCAAGAGACAGGCGCGGCCGGCGCCGCCTCTTCTTCGGCGAAGCGCGCCCGCAGCCGGTCCAGAAAGAGTTCCGCCGCGGACGAGAAGACCTGGTATTTCTTCCACACCACGTCGAGGCCGGACTCGAGCGCCGGAGAGAGCGGGCGGAAGCAGAGCGGGCTCTCGTCGGAGGTGTCCGCCAGATGCTCGAGAGATACCACGCAGCCCAGCCCCTGCCGGGCCATGGCCGCCGCGTTGTAGAAAAGATTGTACGTGGCGACGATGCGGAGCCGGTTCCAGTCCTCGCCGAACCAGCGCATCACGTCGTTCGCCCGGGCGCGGTTTTCCAGCACCTGCCGGGAGAAGAGGAGCGGATGCGGCACGAGGTCCGCCGCCGTGACGGACGCCTTTCCCGCGAGGGGATGGTCTTTCCGCACGAGCACGCCCCACCGGTCCTTCGCGGGGACGTGGAGATAATTGTACCGCGTGATGTCCGTGGGCTGGATGAGGACGCCGAAATCGAGGAGCCCTTTGTCGAGGCGCTCCGTCACGTCCTCGGCGTTGCCGCTGTAGAGGTGCCACCGCACGCCGGGGTACGCCTCCTGGATCTCCCGGCACACCTCCGCGATGAGATCCATGGCCACGGTCTCGCCGCTCCCGATGTACACGTCCCCGGAGAGCTGGCCCCGCATGGCGCGGAATTCTTCCTCCGTCTTGTCCGCCATGGCGACGATCTCCTCGGCGCGCTTCCGGAGGAGCATGCCCTCCGCCGTGAGCGACGTGCGGTGGCTCCCGCGGACGATGAGCTTCTGCCCCAGCTCCTCCTCCAGGTCCCGGATCTGCCGGGACAGCGTGGGCTGCGTGAGATGGAGATAGTTCGCCGCGCCGGTGATGGACTCTTCCCGGGCTACGGCGAGGAAATAGCGGAGCACCCGCAGTTCCATGGGGATCACCTGTCCTTTCTCTGCCTCCACTATACCCCGCGCCGAACATGCCCGTCAAGCATTGCGCGGCATAATGGCAAAGTATTGGCTATATAGCGCCCATAGGAGTAAGCTCAGTATAGAAAGACCGGCTCCGCCGGAGAAAGAAGGTGCCCTATGGAAAAGGCCATGGACCCCGGCGAGCTCCTCGCGCGGAATCTGCGGGACGCCGGCTGCACCGAAGCGGAGATCCGCCGCTTCCCCGCGCTGACGCCGGAGGAGCAGCTCCGTTTCCTCACCCGCCAGCGGGCGGCCCTCCTCGCCGCGCTCCACGCGAGCCAGGAGCGGATCGACTGTCTGGATTATCTACTGTATGCCATGAAAAAAGGCAGATAAAGGAGGCCCCCTATGAACGCCATGAATTTCAATCTCTTCTCTCCCACCCATCTCATTTTCGGCGCGGGCAAGCTCGCCGAGCTCTCCGCCCAGCCCCTGCCGGGCAAAAAAGCGCTCCTCCTCCTCTCCGCGGGGAAATCCGCGAAAGTGAGCGGCGCACTGGACAGCGTCACCGCCCAGCTGGACAAGGCGGGCGTGACGTACGTGCCCTGCCCCATCATCCGCGAGAACCCCACGAAGGATCTCGTGATGGAGGCGGCGCAGACCGCCCGGGAGAACGGCTGCGATTTCGTCTTCGCCCTCGGCGGCGGCGCGGTGCTCGACTCCGCGGTGGCCGTGGCGGCCATGGCGACGAACCCGGGCGACCTGTGGGACTACGTGGTAGGCGGCACCGGCAAAGCCCAGCCCCTCTCGGAAGACCCGCTGCCCATCGTCACCGTGACCCTCACCGCCGGCACCGGCTCGGAAATCAACAACTGGGGTGTCATTTCCAAGCTCGACACCCACGAGAAGATCGGCTTCGGCGGCGACCCGCGCCTCATCCCGAAGCTCGCCATCGTCGATCCGGAACTGATGCGCACCGTGCCCCCGAAGTACACCGCGTATCAGGGCTTCGACGCGCTCTTCCACAATACGGAAGTCATGATGTCCAATGGCGTGAACGTGCTGAGCGAGACCATCGCCCTCTCCGCCATCGAAAACATCGCGAAATATCTCCCGCGGGCCGTGGCCGACGGCAATGACCTCGAAGCGCGGGAACACGTGGCCTACGGCAGCACCATGGCGGGCATCACCATGCAGCTCACCTCCACCACGGCGCAGCACTCCATGGAGCACGCCATGAGCGCCTACCATCCGAACCTCCCGCACGGCGCGGGGCTCATCATGCTCTCGCTCGCCTTCGCATCCTACTTCATCGAGCGCCATGCCTGCGACGGCCAGTTCATCAAGATGGCCCGCGTCATGGGCCTGCCGGAGGCGGACAAGCCGGAAGATTTCCTCACCGCTCTGGAAAATCTCCAGAAAGCCTGCGGCGTGGCGGACCTCAAGATGAGCGACTACGGCATCTCGAAAGACGAATGCATGACGCTCGCCGTGAACGCCCGCGAGACCATGGGCGGTCTCTTCCTGGCGAATCCCTGTCCCATGGACGACGAGGAATGCGCCGGCGTATTTGCCAAAGCCTACCGCTGATCCGTCTCGGAAGAAAGCATGAAGAAAGGCGTTCCCCCGCGGAGCGCCTTTGGATTTGGGAAAGGACATACCATGCAGGAAATCACTGATCAGAGTTTTGACGAAGAGCGCGCCTTCTACGGCACGGACGGCCTCACCGTGCGCCGCTGCCGCATCGACGGCCCCGCCGACGGGGAGAGCGCGTTCAAGGAATGCACGAATCTCACGGTGGAAGACACCTTCTGCAACCTGCGCTACCCCTTCTGGCACGACCGGCACCTCGTCATCGCCCGCTCGGAGATGACCGAGCTCTGCCGCGCCGCCCTGTGGTACTCCGAGGACGTCCGCGTCACGGACACGAAGCTCCACGGCATCAAGGCCTTCCGGGAATGCGCGGACGTGTCGCTCGCCCGCTGCGACATCGTCTCCCCCGAATTCGGCTGGATGCTCCGTGGCGCCGCGCTGGAAGACTGCCGCCTCGAGAGCCAGTACATGCTCATGCGGAGCGAAGACCTCCGCTTCACCGGCGTGGACTGCGTCGGAAAGTACAGCTTCCAGTACGTGAAGAACGCCGTCTTCGACCACTGCACCTTCGACACGAAGGACGCCTTCTGGCACGCGGAAAACGTCACCGTCCGGGACAGCGTCGTGAAGGGCGAGTACCTCGGCTGGTACTCCGACGGCCTCACCCTCATCAACTGCCGCATCATCGGCACGCAGCCCCTCTGCTGCTGCCAGCATCTCCGCCTCGTGAACTGCGCCATGGAGGAGACGGACCTCGCCTTCGAGAAATCCGACGTGGAGGCCGTAGTCACCACGCCCATCGTGAGCGTGAAGAATCCCCGCTCGGGCCTCATCGCCGCGCCGTCCGTGGGCGCCTTCGTCTGGGACGACCCGCTCGCCCGCGGCGCCGTCATCACCGGCGGCACCGTCACGGCCGCGCCGGCCGCTTATTGAAATCAGGAGGGACAATCATGAAACACGTACTCATCCTCACCGCGAGCCTCCGCCCGCAGAGCAACTCTGACCGCCTCGCCGCCGCGTTCGCCGAAGGCGCGCGCGAAGCCGGCCATGCGGTGGAAACCATTTCCCTCAAGGGGAAGCGCCTCGCCTTCTGCACGGGGTGCCTCGCCTGCCAGAAGACCGGCCGCTGCGTCATCGCCGACGATGCGCGGGCCATCGCCGAGAAAGTGAAAGAGGCCGACGTGCTCGTCTTCGTCTCCCCGGTCTACTACTACAGCATCGCCGGAAGCCTGAAGACCCTCCTCGACCGGCTGAATCCCCTCTTTGCAGGAGACTACCGCTTCCGCGAGGTGTACTTCCTCTCCGCCGCGGCGGAAGACTCGGAAGAAGCGAAGGAAGGGCCGAAGACCGCCGTCCAGGGCTGGGTGGACTGCTTCGAAGAGGCGCGCCTCGCGGGGACCGTCTTTGCCGGCGGATGCGATGCGCCCGGCGCCATCGAAGGCCATCCCGCCCTCGATGAAGCCCGCGCCATGGGACGCGCGCTCTGACCATGCGCCTCCGCCTCACCGTGAACGGCGCGGCCTTCACCGCCCGTCTCGAAGACAACGCCGCCGCCCGCGCCCTCGCGTCCCGCCTCCCCGCGGCGTGGACCCTGCAGGAGCTGAACGGCAACGAGAAATACATTTATATGGACCAGCCCTTCCCCGCGAGCGCCGGACGCCCCGGGAAGATCCATGCAGGCGACCTCATGCTCTACGGCCCGGACTGCCTCGTCCTCTTCTACAGGACCTTCCTCACGCCCTACCGCTACACGCCTCTCGGCCGCATCGAAGACCCCTCCGGCCTCGAACAAGCCGCCGGCCGGGGAAGCGCGAAGGTGACGATGGAACTCATCGGATAAACCATATAAGATAAACTGCAAACAAAAAACGGAACCGTTTTCTTACGAAGCGATTCCGTTTTTGATTGTATTGAAATACGTCCGGCTGACTCTTTTTACCTTAGAGTGCTTTACCGCTGTTCAAAAATCCCCTTGCCCCAGATTTCCTTAAATGTATTCCCTTCTGCAAGCTGTTTCTTCAGTTCTTCTGCGTCGTAATCATTCAATTTTGTCCTCAGATTCCCGATATACTGAAGCCATTGTTTCTCCAGATTGTCAGATGCTGTTTTGAAGGCTGCCTCCGTATCATCCCAAAATTGATCAATACTTATATTGTACTTAGAACGCGCGTTCTGTTCTTGATAACTCCGAATAATTTTATTTGCTACACGCTTTTTCCAGCTCCCGGAAAACGCAGCGAAGACCCCGGCCATGGTGACAGCTGCCAGAGCGACGCCCAATACAACGGGCCCTCCAAGTGCGGCTACGACGGAAACGGCGCCAGCCGTTCCTCCGGCGACGGAAATTCCAAGTCCTGACAGAAGGCTGACTCCCTTGGCCACAAGGATATACCCGCCGAGATTTCCCATGGAAGATGCCCATATCGCCAGACCTCCCAGCGTGGCAGCTCCCGTTAAACCGGAAGCAAACGCCCGCTCCGCATTAAATCCGGCCATGTTCATATCTATCTGAGGCGCCCCGTTTGTCTTTACCGTACAATTAGCACCAAAGTCATGAATATACTCATTAATTACATCCGACAGTTCCCGCGCCTTTCTTTCTGCGATCTGTTTCAGTGCCTCTTCCAGCTCTGATGAGATATAGGCACTGAGCGCCTGCATGTCTTCCTTATTCGACTTATAATCTCGATCATCAATGACATTAACGATGCGATCCACATTCAGGATACGGTTATATTTACGTTCGAACACGCTGCGCGAATCCTCTCGGCATTCCTTGATTGTTTGTAAGACTCTATTTCTCAGTTCTTTTTGACGAATGGACCGCAAAGGCGCATCTGCATCGAGCTGCCGAAGCTGTCCTCTGAGGCTCTCCGCTTCATGCAGCAATGCATGATACTCTTCCAGTCTTCCTTCGATTTGTTTGGACAGTTCCTTTTCTGTTGCCTCCAGAGTCTTTATTGACTGTTTTAGAAATAACTGCGGCAATTTTTCCGTTAATGATCTGAAATCTTGTTCAAAAGCTTCCCTTACAGAAGGAATATCCGTGGTATATGTAAAGAAACGGGATCGAAGCTGTTCCGGTGTGTAAAAAATCCCGCTGATTTCTTCCCGCTCCTGCCAGAAATTGGGAGTTAGACAGCTCACAAAGCGTTCACATCCGCTGTCCAGGACAGCAAGGAGTTTATCCGGATTTCCATTATTCACAATATGAGCCTGCGTTGCCACGATAAAAAGATTGGACAGTGGAGCAAAGGTATCGTCTCCGGCTTTTTCCGGACAACCCAGTCCGCGGACTGCGTATTTTAAAAATACCATATCTTCCTTGCTGAGGAATCCATTGGCCGGCGAGAGATAAACCAGTACATCTGCCACCTTCTGTGCTGACTGTGCCATTTTGTTGTCGCTCATGTTTCCAGCCGCCATGCCCCCTACAAAACCGGGAACGTCGACCAGATCCACATTTTCCAGAACAGGACTATCTACAAATAACACGGCCGAGTCCATTTCATCTGCCCGATATTTATCTCCCTGTCGTGTGCCGTATTCCGCAAGCAGGGCAGCGTTCCCCCTGACAATGCGCAGGCTGTCGCAATATGCTTTATCATTCAGACGGCTTTCATCCCATGGCTCTCCATCTGGGCCCTTTTTGAATACCCACAACTCATCGTTGGTTCCTTCCGGACGGTCTTTACTGTGTTTGATATACACGGTAATAGAAGTAACCGGAGAATAGTCTGTCGGCAGCTTGTCTTTCCCTATGATGGAATTAATCATCGTGCTTTTCCCGGAATCAGAACGACCAAGAAAGACTACTTTGGGCTTGCGGAAAACGGCATTCGCGCCTGCTTTCAATTTCTGAAAAGCCTTCTTGTACATCGGATCTGTGAGGCCGGCCGCTTTTATCTGATCGAACTTTTTCTGCAGTCGAGCAAGCAAATCTTTTTTGACCATCTCTGTTTCGCTCCATGTAGGTCTCACGGGGAGCGCTTTCATCTCCGGTTTTTTATAGGCAAGCAATTGATTCGGCGTCAGTCCGGTCTTACTGGCCAACTTGAGTAATACCTCCAGAGAAATCTGCGAGGGGTTTCTCTCCATTCTTGAAATTGCCTCCTGACGAACACCCAACAGTCCTGCCAACTGAGCCTGTGTCATTTTCAATTTTTCTTCTCTGAAATTTTTCAGGTCCAACATTTTATTATGCCCCTTTCTTTGTTGTTTACTTCACGCCTTCATTATATCAATTATTCCATTTTGCGGCAACGCATTCCGCCTGATTGAATATAGCCTTAGACGTATATGTCTAAGGCTATATTCAATCAGCTAAGATTTAGTGTTACAATTATGGACATGAAAAGGGCGGTACATTATCAAAGGCCAAAAGGAGGAACAATTATGGCAAGAGTTATGGGCGCCAGTTTTTCTAAAAGCGCCACCGTTCGCATGACAAACGATGATATTCTGATCTGTTATGCCGGCCATGTATTTCGTCGAAGCACGACATTCAGCCTTCGAAAGGAACTGCGCCGGTGGAAAATCCTCAAAGCAAAAAAAAGCGGACACTGTCCTCTTCCGCCGGATGGGCCATTCTGGGCGGGGCCATCGGGTTTCTGCTCAACCCCATCGGAGGAGCCATTGGGGCAACAGCCGCTGTAGCGGCAGCGGGTAAAAAGAATTACACGGTTGTTGCCTGCCGATTTGCCGGAGGTCATCAATGCGTCCTTGAACTGGACGATGAAGAAATGGCAAAATTTCTTTCTATCGTTCCGAAGGAGACACAGGTCTCGGAAGCCGCATACAGCGGCGTATCGGCCCAAACCGCAGATGCGCTGTGCAAACTGCAGAGACTCTACAGCAAAGGCATTCTTTCTGCCGATGAATACGATATTAAGCGTCAGGCGCTTCTGGAAAATCTGTAATCGGTGGAATCCATGCGTTCTTTCACCTAACGGTACACCAAAATGATGCCCGGATAATGGTGGAAAGGAATAGCACATTATCCCGATCGCGGGGCAGGCCGCCTTGATGCTATATTTCTATTTCTCAAATTCTTTCTTATCATTTCACTTTTATTTTCTTACTAGGGAGGCAATTATCATGGATAAGAATTTGGAATTTATGCGTAATCTGAGCAACGATCAGCTCAAACTTTTTGTCGATACTATGCTGAAAAAAGGAGATCTCACAGAGGAGCTGACCACCTCAGAAGAATATCGGACATACGGCGATAATTATAAAAAATATATCGACCGCATCATGCAGGAGTACATCGATTTCGGAAGCAACACGCTCACAAAATATCTTGTGGGAGAAAACTCCTATAAAGAAATCCTTATTTCGGTAGCGGAAAAATTGAAGGTTAATTTCAATGAAGAGCAGTCTGTCGAAACCATTGAGTCCCACCTGCTGGAAAAGGTTCTGATGGAAGCCTGGGAAAAAATGACCGACGAAGAAAAGCGGGAACTACTTGATACAATTCGCGATAAACACGGTAAACCTATCGACCTGACAGCAGAAGGGTCTACCGCATTGCTCTGGGCGTTCCGCTATGGCGGCTTTGCCTCTTACAAAATCAGTCTGATCATTGTCAATGCTGTTGTCAAAACGATTTTGGGGCGCGGTTTGAGTTTAGGTCTTAATGCCGCTTTCACGAAATCCTTAAGCGTTCTTGTTGGGCCAATCGGGATTTTCCTCACTACCCTGTGGACAGCAATTGATCTTGCCGGTCCTGCTTATCGGGTCATTATTCCCTGCACAGTTCTGATTGCCGCTTACCGCCATGAATACGAACTGAGACAGTATCGTCCTGCCATGAAAGCGCTGCTCTCCGCTTCTTCTACCCCTGCGGCACAGTCTCTTGCCACTGAAGAGGAGGACGATGAGGATGAAGCGATTCCCGCAGACAAAATCTTTGCCCGCCTTCGTATATCGGTCAATGGCGCTGTATTCACCGCGTCTCTTATCGACAACGAATCGGCACGCGCACTGGCCGCTCATCTTCCGGCGACGCTGATCATGCAAGAACTAAATGGCAACTCCAAATACGTTTCCCTTCTGAATGAACTCCCTGCAGATCCAAAGCGCCTTGATAAAATTCACGCTGGGGATATTCTCCTTTCCGACACCGACTGCATCGTATTGTTTTATAAAAAGGCAGAAGCTCCCTATCGTTATACATTCCTCGGCCATATCAACGATCCGGTTGGACTGGCAGCCGCAGCCGGAAGTGACCGGGCCAAAGTTGAACTGAGCCTGATCAAATAATTGCAGACATAAAAAACGGAATCGCTTCAATTAGAACGATTCCGTTTTTTATTATGTGTTTTATTTTTTTGTACTGTCCACTGTGATGGGATTTTTCTCCGCCACGCCCACTTTGCGCGGGAAGGTCTTCGGCGCGGGGCCGGTTTTGCGGAGGACGAGGATGCACCGTTCTTCTCCGGAGGGGAGACGCAGGTCTTTTTTCGCCTCGAGCTTCGTCTCCATGAGGGCCAGAAGTCTGGCTGCCGCGGCGAGCTCTTCGTCGGCACCCGGCCCTTTCATGGCGAGGAAGACGCCCCCTTCTTTCACGAAGGGCAGGGCCCACTCCGCCACCACCGGGAGGGACTTCACCGCCCGGGCGGTGACCACGTCGAAGGTTTCCCGCAGCTTCTTCCGCCGGCCTCCTTCTTCGGCGCGCATGTGGAGGCATTTCACGTTCTCCGCGCCGGCCGCCGCGCCCGCCTCTTCCACGCAGCGGAGTTTTTTCTGGATGGAGTCCATGAGCACGAACTGCATGTCCGGCCGCAGGAGGGCGAGGATCATCCCCGGAAATCCCGCGCCGGTGCCGAGGTCGAGCGCGCGGCCTCCTTCCGGGAAGTACGCCGGGTCGTAGGCGGTGAGCGAGTCGTACACATTCTTCACGAGGCTCTCGTCCGCATCCCGGATGCCGGTGAGATTGATGGACGCATTCATCGCCATGATGCGGTCGTGGTAGGCGGCGATGCGGGCCGCGGTCTCCTCTCCCGCGGCGATGCCGAGCGCTGCCAGCATATCTGAAACTGTCACAAAGATTCCCCTTTCCCGAGACGAGTGCTTAGGATTTCTTCCCTTTCACGTACACCATGAGGACGGAAATATCCGCCGGCGAGACGCCGGAGATGCGCGCCGCCTGCCCCAGCGAGAGCGGGCGGATTTTGTCGAGCTTCTGCCGCGCCTCGATGGAGATGCCTTCCAGATGGAGGTAGTCCATGTCCGGCGGCATGAGTTCCGCTTCCATCTTCGCCGCGCGGCGCACCGCGTCTTCCTGGCGGGTGATGTAGCCTTCGTATTTCACGGTGATTTCCATTTCTTCTTCCGCATCGAGGGAGAAGGCCGGGCAGCCCAGGTGCTCTGCCATCATGCGGTAGGTCACTTCGGGCCGCTTCAGGATCTTGTCCGCGCCGATGCCGGTCGTGAGCGGCGCGGTGCCCATCGCCTCGAGCGCGGCGTTCGTTTCTTTCGTGGGCGTGAAGCGCTTCGTATGGATGTAGTCCATGGCTTCTTCGAAGCGCGCCTTCCGCGCGAGGAACCGCGCGTACCGCTCTTCCGTGACGAGGCCAATCTCGTGGCCTTTCTCGGTGAGGCGCAGGTCCGCGTTGTCCTGGCGGAGGATGAGGCGGTATTCGCTGCGGCTGGTCATCATGCGGTACGGCTCGTTCGTCCCTTTCGTGACGAGGTCGTCGATGAGCGCGCCGATGTACGCTTCGTGCCGCTTCAGGACGAAGGGCGGCTTCCCGGCGATCTTCAGCGCCGCGTTGATGCCCGCCATGAGGCCCTGCGCGGCCGCTTCCTCGTAGCCGGAGGTGCCGTTCGACTGGCCGGCGGAGTAGAGCCCGGCGATCTTCTTCAGCTCGAGCGTGGGCAGGAGCTGAAGCGGGTCGAGCAGGTCGTACTCGATGGCGTAGGCCGGGCGCATGAGCTTCACGTCTTCCAGGCCCGGGATGGTGCGGAGGAAGGCGTACTGCACGTCGATGGGCATGGACGTGGACATGCCCTGTACGTACATCTCGTTCGTATCGAGCCCTTCCGGCTCCACGAAGAGCTGGTGCCGCGTCTTGTCCGCGAAGCGCACGATCTTGTCCTCGATGGACGGGCAGTACCGCGCGCCCACGCCGTGGATCTTTCCGGAAAACATGGGGGCCCGGGAGAGGTTCGCCCGGATGATGCTGTGGGTGGTCTCGTTCGTGTAGGTGAGCCAGCAGCAGCGCTGGTTCCGGTCTATGTCCTCATCCATGAAGGAGAACGAATGGTGGTCCGGGTCACCCTCTTCGAGCTGCATGTGCTCCGGATGGAGGGTGCGCATGTCCACGCGGCTCGGCGTGCCCGTCTTGAACCGCAGCAGGTCGATGCCGTGCTTCCGGAGATTTTCCGAAAGGACGAGGCTCGGGCGCATGCCGTTCGGGCCGCCGCTGTAGATGGTCTCCCCGATGATGATCTTGCTGTCCAGATACGTGCCGGTGGCGAGGATGACCGCCTTCGCCCGGTAGAGCTCGTCCAGTTCCGTCACGATGCCCGTGACGCGGCCGTTCTCCACGAGGATGTCCGTCACCATGAGCTGCTTCAGGTCGAGGCCGTTCGTATTTTCCACGCAGCGCTTCATCCACCGGTGATAGGCGTTCTTATCCGACTGCGCGCGGAGTGCATACACCGCCGGGCCCTTGCCGCGGTTCAGCATGCGCATCTGGATGGCCGTGGCGTCCGCCGCGATGCCCATGATGCCGCCCAGCGCGTCGATCTCCCGGACGAGATGGCTCTTGCCCGGGCCGCCGATGGCGGGATTGCAGGGCATCATGGCCACATTGTCCAGCGAAATCGTCGCGAGAAGCGTCTTCATGCCGAGCTTCGCCGCGGCGAGCGCCGCCTCGCAGCCCGCATGCCCTGCGCCCACGACGATCACATCATACGTATCGATCAAATACATGCCGTTTCCTTCTTTCCGAGGGGAGCCGGGGCTCCCGGAGACAATTCACTGTTATTATAGAAGAAATGCCCCGCATTTTCCACAAGTCCGGTATAATGGGAGCACACAGAAAGGAGACCTGCCCATGATCCGTCCCATCGTCATCGATCCGTTCTTCCTCTCCCTCCGGGCCGAGCCCGCCGGCAGAGAGGACCTGCCCCTCGCCCGCGACCTCGCGGACACGCTCCGCGCGAACCGGGAGCGCTGCGCCGGCATGGCCGCGAACATGATCGGCGGCCGAAAGCGCATCATCGCCTTCTACGACCACCGCACGCTCCTCGTCATGCTGAATCCCGTCATCGTCCGCCGCTCCCCGGAGACGTACGACGTCGAGGAAGGCTGCCTCTCCCTCCCGGGCACGCGGACGGCGCGCCGCGCCCGGTGGGTGGAGATGGAGTGGACGCCGCTCCGCGGGAAGAAGCAGCGCGTCCGGTTCTCCGGCTTCACCGCCGAAGTCATCCAGCACGAAATGGACCACCTCGAAGGCATCCTCATCTGATCCCGCCGGAGGCCGTCCCGCGCGAAGCGTTCCGCCGGGGCGGCCTTTTCGTCTGCCAGGCCCCGTCCCGCCGGCAGGCCGCAAAAAAAGCAGCCCTCCGAAGAGGACCGCTTTCCCTTATCCGTATCAGTGGCCCTTGACCAGCCGTTCCTCCTCCCAGCGTTCCGCCGAGAAGCGGCCCGTCCGGCCGAGCTCGATGTAGTAGAAATAAATGCCGAAGAAGGCGATCGCCGCCGCCGCGAGATATACCATCTCGAAGCCGTAAGACGGCACGAGCTGTCCCAGCAGGAACGGTCCGAAGCCGATGCCCAGATCCAGCAGGACGAAATAGATGGACCGGAGCGAGCCCGCATGGCTGGCAAAGGTGCAGCGGAGCGTCAGATTGTGGCACGTCGTGATGAGCGTGCGGTATCCCGCGCCGAAGAGGAAACCCGCGATGAGCAGCATCCAGTTCGCCGAAGACAGGGACAGCGCGATCATCGCCACCACGATGAGGAGCAGCGCCGGGTACACCGCCATGTCGCGGCCGCACCGCTCGAGCAGATACCCTGCCAGAGGCCGGCAGAGGAACGTGGCGAAAGCGAAGCAGTAGAAGAAATACACGCCGCCCGCCGCCGGCAGCCCGCTGTCCATGGCGTACTCGCCGAGGAACGTAATCACCACGGAGTAGCACAGCCCGCCGAGGAAAGCGAGCACCGCGAGGCCCAGCGCCCGGCGGACGAAGAAATTCTCCACCGTCGCCGCCTTCTTCTCCGTATCGCCGATCTTGCGGATCACCGTACGCCGCGGGAGCTGCACGAAAAATCCGAGGAGAAGCGCCACCAGCGCCATGCCGGAAGCGGCCAGCGCGCCCGTCTCGAGCGCCCGCTCATCCACGAAGCGCAGCGCCAGGAACGGTCCCACCGCCGAAGCGGCCGCCACGCCCAGCGTGTAATACCGCGCCACGCGGCCCACCTGCTTCATCGGCGTGAGAGCCGCCGCGGCCGTGCTCACCGCCGTCGTCGCCGCGCCGAACGCCACGCCGTGCAGGAAACGGAGCGCCATGAAGCCGTACAGCCCCGGCGCCGTCATATTATACGGAAGAGAGAGCAGGAAGAAGAGCCCCACGCTCACCAGAAGCATGGTCCGCCGCTCCATCCGGTCCAGCAGACGATTCACCGGACCGCGCGTGGACAGCGCCCCCGCCATGAAAAGACCGGAAGCGAGGCCCGCCATGCTCACCGACACCTGCCATTCGGCGACCGCATAGCTGACTGTCCAGAGCATCATCATGAAATAGACCGTGTAGATCAGGAAATTGATGCCCGCGTTGCACACATAAGACCGCATCCAGAGTTTCTGCATATACCCTCCTTCAAAAGCGTATTTGAAAACGTACACCACGCGCGTCCATTCCGCCGCCCGCGTGATTTCACTATTTTCCATTATAGGCAAACCCGCCGCCGCCGTCTAATGCAGCCTGTCACTCATTCCCATGCACGGCATGCATTAATTTCCATCTAATGCTCCATGCGGCCGCCTTCTGCCCAAAACTCCGTCTTTTCGTTCCATTCTTTATTTTTTATTATGCACCAGAATCATTGAAATTTCCACTGGCACTCATAAAAAAATTCCCATATTTCTTGGAAATCCCAGAAACGGCCGGCTATAATGAAATCAGAAAAACATGCACCGGATTCATCAGAAAACCGGCCGCGCCATGCGCCGGGCACATAAAAAAAGACAGTCTGTCGGCCGAAAGGAGGCCCTATGGAAATCAATCAGCTGAAATACTTCTGCGCCCTTGCCAATACGCGCCACTTCACGCGTACCGCACAGGAAATTTCCATCTCCCAGTCCGCCCTCTCCCGCTCCATCCACAAGCTCGAGCAGGAGCTCGGCACGCCCCTTTTCAAGCGGGGCAGCCGGGAGATCCTTCTCACCTCCTCGGGCCAGCGCTTCCTCATCCACGCCGAACGGGCCCTGCGCGAGCTCGAAAAAGGCCGGCAGGAGATCGAAAGCGAGCGCGATCCCGACCACGGCATCATCAGCCTCTCCTTCATGCACTCCCTCGGCATCCACATCCTGCCCCAGCTCCTGAGCGAATTCAAGCAGCTCTATCCTCACATCCAGTTCAATCTCGACCAAGACAACTCCTCCGTCCTCGCCCGGAGCCTCCTCGAAGGCAAATCCGACATCTGCCTCTGCTCCATCATGGTGAACATGGAACAGCTCGCCTGGCTCTACCTCTACACGGAAGAACTCTTCGCCGTCGTGCCGAAGAACCATCCCTTCGCCGGCCGGAAGAGCATCGACCTGCAGGACCTCGAAGGCCAGCCCTTCATCACCCTCAAGCCCAACTACAGCCTGCGCATCCTCACCGACCAGTTCTGCGCCATCTCCGGCATCCGCCCCTCCATCATCTTCGAAGGCGACGACATCAATACCGCCGCCTCCCTCGTCTCCGCCCATCTCGGCGTGAGCCTCCTCCCGCGCATCACCGGTATCGAGACCGCCGGCCTCGTCTTCCTCCCCGTCTCCTTCCCCGTGTGCAAGCGCGAGATCGGCCTCGCCTGGAGCACCACCCGCCCCCTCTCGCCCGCCACCCACCTCTTCCAGCAATTCATCATCAACCGCTTCCGCAGCTGAAAAGAGCGCCCTCCCGGGCGCTTTTTTATTGCTGAATATAAAGCGATACAAAATTTTCACGGCTGCGACAAAACCCGCAAGATGCCTGCCACGCTTCACGCGATTCCCCTATGGTCTCTACCGCTTCATTTCAAATGTGCTCCCACACACAAAAAAAGAAGAGACAGCCCCTCTCCCATCTCTTCCTTCTCTCTTACACACAACGAAAAAGGACTCACATCCCTGTGAGTCCCTTCTCTCCTTTATCAGCAG
>ERZ826016.692-NODE-692-length-39563-cov-10.391693_pt1 | contig 39563 bp, 39 predicted proteins | sample MGYA00519872_ERZ826016 | MGnify/ENA primary metagenome ERZ826016 (study PRJEB31778, sample SAMEA3449218) | human gut metagenome | biome: human gut; feature: human-associated habitat; material: faeces | place: United Kingdom | collected 2010/2012 ... | reverse complement strand
GCGACTGCGTTCATGAGCAAGTAGCGAAAGCGGATTGCGAATGTCCGCTTTACTAACAATTTGTGTCGCCGTATAATGGCTGAATGGAGATTATATGCGGAAATATGGAGAAGTTATTAATCGACTTCCGTTGTTTGCAGAATTGTCAGAAGCAGAGATAGAGAAACTGCTCAACAGATGCAAGGCGTATGTGAGAAATGTACATCAGGGTGATGGCGTTGTGCGGGTTGGCAGTAAGGTTGCGGGAATAGGTGTACTGCTTTCCGGCAGTGCAAGAGTAGTAAAGGATGACTTTTGGGGAAATTCTACCATGCTTGCACATCTTGAACGCGGAGATATTTTTGGTGAGGCGTTTGCGTGTTCCGGATGTCCGGCAACAGTGGATGTGTATGCGGAGACTGATTCGGAGATATTGTGGCTTCCTTATAAGGAGCTTGTGGAGGCTGATGCCGGAGGAACCATTAACAGAAAGCTGGTGTATATGTTTGCGAGGAAGAATGTATTTCTCACAGACAGAATTGAACATCTTTCACAGAGAACACTTAAGGAAAAGATACTTTCATATCTTAAGGAACAGGCTATGGAGACCGGGAGCAGCAGCTTCACAATAAGGTTTGACAGAGCAGGAATGGCTGATTATCTTGCGGCAGACAGGAGTGCACTCTCAGCAATGCTGGGCAAGCTAAAAAAAGAGGGAATAATTGATTTTCATAAGAACAGCTTTACGCTGCTTAAGGCTGAGCAGGATGATTAGAGCAGAAACGGTAAAAAGTTGAGAAAAGGATGGAGCAGCAGGCAGCTAAATATAAAAGCAAAATGCAGCTCGGAAAAGAGGATGTAGATGAGAATAGGATTTGACTGTGCCAAACTGGTGAAGGGTACGAGCAAAAGCATAGGAATATATAATATAACGAAGTCGGTTGTTGTAAGACTTGCCGGACAGCTTCCCGGAGAGCACCAGCTTGTGGTAATAGGAAACGATAGCAACCGGGAAGATTTTGCGGTGGATGGGGTTGAGTTCCATTCGGTTGACCTGAATATTGAGAGTACAAAGGCACTTCTTTTATGGGAGACGGTAAAGGTTAACTCATATATTAAGAAATTAAAACTTGATGAGATAGTGTTTCCGAGGGGATTTACATCACTGTTCTGTCCTGTAAAGGATGTGATTATTATACATGACCTGATACCTTTTTATTATGATAAGCATTTTCCGGGAGTGCTTAACCGCGTACAGAATGCGTATGTCATGATGCGCATGAAAAGCTCAATAAAGTCGGCGGATAAGATTATAACAATATCAGAGTACTCTAAGAATGATATATTGAAGATAGTGCCTAAGGCGGAGAAGAAGGTGAGCGTTATACTCCACGGATATGAGCCGCACAATGGCGGGCTTGAGAAGATTAAGAATGTTCCGGAGAACTATTTTTATGGAATAACCTCCAGGCTTCCTCACAAAAATGCCGTGGGGCTTATAAAGGCATATATGTTGTACCATGAAATGACGGATGAACCCTATGACCTTGTTATTGCAGGGATCTCGGAGCTTTCAGCGGTTGAGGACAAGCTTGGAGAGCCGATACCGGAGGCAATAAAAAAGTGTATACATTGTAATAAATTCATGGATGATAAAAAGTTCTATTCACTGTTTGCCCATGCCAAAGGTTTTGTTTTTTTATCACTTATAGAAGGCTTCGGGCTTCCACCGCTGGAGGCGATGGAGCTTGGCGTACCCGTGGTGTGTTCCAACGCGGCTTCGCTTCCGGAGGTTGTGAAGGATGCCGGTCTGCTGGTTAATCCTGAGGATGCACGGGAGGTAGCTGAGGCTATGAAACACATAACGGAGAATCCTGAGCTTGCACGGGAATTAATCAGAAAAGGATACGACAATCTCAAGAATTTTAATTGGGAGGAACGTGTGGAGAGATATATTGAGGTTTTGACATCAAAGTAAAATAATGCTATTTTACGAGGAGGTGTGGCATATGATGACAGGTAATATAATGGATTATCTTGAATGGTATGGAGACTTTGATTTTTCCGTACTCCCGTTTAACGAAGTTGACAATCTTATACTTGCAGAGTTGAGCTATGCAAGTCTGGACAGAATCGTTCCGGAGCCGCAGCCCGGAAGAAAGATAACCGGAGTTCCGGTAAAAGAGGCGGCGCAGCGTCTTATGGCAAGCGGAAGAGTGGAAAAAAGCTGTAAGCTTGAGCAGAATGCAGGGTTTATTTTGTATCAGATGGCAAAGGGGAAAAGATTTTCAGACGCAGTTTTGGGAGCCTATGTCGATAAGCATGACTTTGAAAATCAGGAGCAGTTTTCGGCACTTCATGTATATCTGCCTGACGATACAATTTTTGTATCATATTCGGGAACGGATGATACTATACTTGGCTGGAAAGAGGATCTGAACATGGCATACCAGATGCCGGTGCCGTCGCAGGAGGAAGCAGTTGAATATCTTGAGAAGACGGTTCCGCATGATGGAAGAAAAATCCGGATAGGCGGGCATTCTAAGGGAGGTAATCTTGCAATATATGCGTCGGTGATGTGCTATGACAGACTCAAACGAAGAATTATTGAGATATATAATAATGACGGTCCGGGGTTTCTTGAGCCGATGCTTGAGAAGGAGTCATATATTGAGATAAAAGACAGAATCAGAACCATCGTACCTGAGACATCAATCGTCGGTATGCTCTTAGAACATGGAGACAGCTACGAGGTTGTAAAGAGCGTCAGCAAGGGTATAATGCAGCATGACGGACTGAGCTGGCAGGTGTATAAGAATGGCTTTGTAAAGCTTGATGAGCGTTCGAAAGAGAGTCTGGTTATCGACAGCACATTGAGAACATGGATTATGGGACTTAATGATGAGGAGAGAATTGCGTTTGTCGATGCAATATATGATATGCTGACAAAGGCGGGGATAAGATATTTGTCGGACCTTGAACAATATAAGCCGGCGATGCTTAACAATATGGCAAAGGAAATGTTCTCCATGGAGCCGGATAAAGCAAAGATGATGAGAAGGATTACCGGAGCACTTGTAAGTGAGTATGGACGCAGCATTGTGAAGAATATACGAGGTGATAAGCGTGAAAAAGATAACGGTGTATGAGAATGAAGTGACAAAAGAACTTGGTGATTTGTTCGGTATATTTTTTGAGGATATTAACCATGCGGCAGACGGAGGACTCTATGCGGAGATGGTTCAGAACCGCTCCTTTGAGTTTGACCCGATTGACAATAAGTCATATAACAGCTTCACGGCATGGGAAAAATCGGATGGAATCGGATGGAGGGTATGTACCGATGAACCGCTGAATGAAGAGAATACACATTACCTCGATATCAAAGGTAACGCAGGTGAATATATAAGAAATCTTGGCTTTAACACAGGAATATGTGTGAATACGGGAGAAGTTTATGATTTTTCCGTATATGCTGCCATCATGGATGAATGTACTGATATGACACTTAAAATATCGGTTAAAGATGATGACGGCACTATATTCGCTGAGAGCGAAGTTGATGTGGATTCACATGACTGGAAGCAGTATAGGGCGGATATCAGAGCGACAGGGGACACGACGCAGGGCAGACTGTATGTAGCGCTTGAAGCTGACGGTGAAGTTAAACTTGACATGGTTTCGTTGTTTCCGAGAAATACATTTAAGAATAGGAACAATGGTCTCAGAAGAGATATTGCGGAGGCACTTGCAGCAATGAAACCGCGCTTTATGAGATTTCCGGGAGGCTGTCTTACTCATGACGGAAGCCTTGACGATCATGCACGCAATTCAATGTACAGGTGGAAGAGAACCATAGGAGACGTTGAAAAACGTCCTTCATGGAGAAATAACTGGGGATATAATCAGACACTCGGACTCGGATATTACGAATATTTCTGTTTTTGTGAAGACATAGGAGCTAAGCCGCTTCCGGTGCTTCCGGGAGGTTTTAATCCGCATAAAGGGGAGGGTGTACCTATTGACGAGCTGGGCGAATGGGTAGATGATGCACTGGATTTGATTGAATTTGCCAATGGAGACAGTAAGACTAAGTGGGGAGCCGTAAGGGCAGGGCTTGGGCATGAAAACCCCTTCGGACTTGAGTATATCGGAATAGGGAACGAGGAGATAGGTGCGGGATTTTTCGAACGTTATCCGTATTTTCATAAGGCAATTCGTGCAAAATATCCTGATATAAAGATAATCAATACGGCGGGACCGTTTGCAGTCGGAGAGGGCTATGATGACGGCTGGAGAAGTGCAAGAGAGTATGGCTCTGATTTTATAGATGAACATTACTACAGCTCGCCTGAGTGGTTTATGGCAAATATGCACCACTATGACGACTATGATGCGGACGGAACAAAGGTATTTCTCGGTGAGTATGCATCATGGGGAAATACATATTATAATGCTCTTGTAGAGGCAGCGTATATGACACATCTGGAGAAAGCACCTGTTGTCGGACTTGCCTGCTATGCACCGATGCTTGCCAATGTGGATTACATTAATTGGAAGCCGGATATGCTCATGTTCGACAATCACAGGCTCATTAAGACTGCAAATTATCATGTACAGAAGCTTTTTATGGAAAATCAGGGCGACCACGAACTTAAAACCAGGCTTGAAGGACTTGACGGTGTAATCTGTCTTAGCGATGAAAAAAACATTGCGGGAGAGATTACACTTATCGGAAATGATATTCAGGGTGAGGTGTGGGACGTGAAAATCACTGACTATGATAAAGGAAAAACACGGGAATGTGAGCGGTTTGGCATTACAACGTCAAATGAGCGTCACATTATCGCCAATGCAGGCAGTTCTCATTACAGCCTTGAATTTAAGTTCAGACGATCTCAGGGAAGAAAGGGCTTCAAGCTTCTTTTTGGCGAGCGTGATGAGAAGAATTTCATCATGTGGGAGTTCGGAGGCTGGGATAACTGGGACTGCAATATTACAAGCTTCAAGAATGGAAGAGCATCAACAATATCACATAGGATATTTCATGTTGCGGATGAGGAATATCTGCTAAAGCTTGAAATAGATGGAAGAAGAATCTTAACCTATGTGAATGGTGAACTGCGCAATGACACTGTGGACAGACTTCCCAAGCTTGAGGAATTGTATGCTGCAGCATCAAAGGATGGTTGCGGAAGAACCATTGTAAAGCTGGTAAATCTTACAGGCGATGAGAAGAATACGGTTGTTGATATAGAAGGAGGCAAAAAGAGCTCGGTGACAATCCACAGTCTTTCTGACTGTGCGTTTTCGGCTGAGAATACCTTTGAGCAGCCTGATATGATAAAACCTGCCGTGAAAAAGGATAAAGTTGTGAAAAATGAGTACTTATATAATGTGAAGCCACATTCGGTGAACGTGCTTATTTTTGAGTAAAATGACATTATAAATCGGGGAACTACAGATGGATATTATGGTTATTGCCAAGTGCATGGTTAAGCTGTTTATTGTGCTTGTGCTGGGATTTGGCTTATACAAAGCAGACATTATAGATGCTGCGACAAGTAAGAAGCTGTCGTCTCTGATTGTCAAGGTGACGGCACCGTTGTGGATTATTTCGACGGCACTCAGTGCGTCGACGGAGAACAGGCTTGGAGTGCTGGTTTTATTTGGAGCAGGAATACTTATGTATATCGGTTTCATTCTTTTTGCCAGGCTTGTGACATGGGTTTTGAGGATAAATCCAAAGGACAGACCTTTATATGAATGCATGATGGTGTTTTCCAACAATTCTTTCATGGGATTTCCTGTACTGCAGTCAGTGCTTGGTGATTCAGCGGTATTTTATTCATCCATGCTGCATTTTTCGTTTAACATTTTTATATACACATATGCGGTGTATTGCTTTGAAAAAGCAGCACACACGGATGACGGCGGAACTGACAGAAAAGCGCATAAAGGAAAGAAACAGAAGGCAGCAGAACTTGCGAAGGCACTTGTGACGCCGGGTTTCATTCTGATACTTCTCGCTCTCATAATTTTTGTAACCGGAATAAGGGACGAAGGAATAATATATGAGAGCTGCTATATGATTGGAAATGTTACATCGGTGCTGTCAATGCTGGTGCTTGGATCAACCTTTGCACAGTACCCTGTAAAAGAATCGTTGAGTGATGTAAGAAGCTACGGCTTTGCTGTCATAAGACTTCTTGTAATTCCTGTGGCGACACTTTTGGTGTGCAGACTTTTGCATGTGAATGATTTTTATACTTCAATCGCCACGATAACCAATGGAATGCCGGTGGCTTCGATGGTTGTCATGATGGCAAATGAGCACAACGCCGACACGAAGATTGTGACAAGGAATATCGTTGTGACAACGGCACTTTCACTTATCACAATTCCCGTTGTGGTTGCGCTTCTTCAGGTATTTTAAAGGTTTTAAATATATCCTCCGTCGAGCACGATAACCTGCCCCGTGAGATAACTGCTTCCCTCGCTGAGTGAGAGGGCAAGAGCGGCTGCCTCATCTGGACAGCCCATCCTGCCGGCGGGGATTTCTTCTATTATATTCTGTATTTCTTCGTCCGTGAAACAGCTGTTCATCTCTGTGTCCATGACACCGCAGGCAATTGCGTTGACATTTATTCCGGAAGGTGCAAGCTCCTTGGCGAGAGCCTTTGTGAATGCGTTTATGCCACCCTTTGTCGCTGAGTAAGCGACCTCACAGGAGGCACCGGCCACGCCCCACACGGAGCTTATGTTGATTATGGAGCCGTGACCGGCTCTTAGCATATAAGGGATTGCCAGCTTGCAGCAGGAAAACACAGATGTCAGATTAATGCTTATGATATTGTTCCATTCATCTATGCTCATATCCTGTAAAAGACCGATGTGCGATATACCGGCATTGTTTATAAGTACATCTATGCTGCCGAAGCGTGAGACGGCATCGTCAAAAAGCTTAACAACATCCTCATGCCTGCCTGCATCAGCGGCAACGGCGAGACATTCGGCACCAAGCTCGTTTATTTCCCGTGCCGTATTCTGCAGTGTGTCGATGTGCCTCGAACAAATAACTATATTGTAGTTATGCTTGGCATATAACAGTGCCATCGATCGGCCTATGCCCCTTGATGCGCCGGTGATAAGAACGGTTTTCTTCATACAATAAACCTCATTTCTTTTTTTACATGGTTTTCTTTATTGTAAGGAAAAATATAAGAAATTACAATCAAAACATGGCAATTAATGTTTATATGGATAAATAACACGTTATTTGATAAAATAAAAGATATATTATAATTCGGAGGTATAAAAGATGTACGATTTAATTATAATAGGAGCAGGTCCGGCAGGGTTGTCGGCAGCGGTTTATGCGGCAAGAGCTGAACTTGATTTTATTGTTATAGAGGGAAGTATGATGCAGGGAGGACAGGTTCTTACAACCTATGATGTGGATAACTATCTCGGACTTCCGGGAATCGGTGGATTTGATATGGGAATGAAGTTTGCCGAGCATGCTAAGAAGCTTGGAGTAACCTTTGTGACGGAGAACGTGATATCAATGGAGATACAGAGAAATGTTAAAAGCGTGAAGACGGATAAGAATACCTATGAGACTAAGACGATTATCATTGCAACAGGTGCCGTTCATAAGAAGGCAGGCATACCGGGAGAGGCAGAGTTCACGGGAAAAGGCGTGTCTTACTGTGCAACCTGTGACGGAGCCTTCTTCAAAAATAAGGTTACGGCTGTTGTGGGCGGAGGGGATGTTGCGGTGGAGGATGCACTTTATCTTTCAAGAATGTGCGGCAAAGTATATCTTATACATAGAAGGGATGAATTCCGCGCGGCAAAGAGCCTTGTAAAAAAAGCAAGGGAGACGGATAATATTGAGTTCGTTTTGGACAGTGTTGTTGAGAAAATTGATGGGGAGAACAAGGTAAGAAGCATTAATATAAGAAGCAAAAAGGGTGCCACGATTAAAACGCTTGAGGTTGACGGCGTGTTTTTTGCCGTCGGGATGCAGCCGGTGACTGCATTTGTGGACAAGAACATAGAAATGAATGAAGCAGGATATATAATTGCAGGTGAGGATTGTGCAACAAACATACCGGGAGTGTACGCTGCCGGAGATATCAGAACCAAACAGCTTCGACAAATTATAACGGCGGCAGCGGACGGTGCCAATGCTGTTACATCGGTGGAAAAATATATTGGGTAGCTTTTTTGGTACTGATTAACATAAGATACTTAAAAACCATGTATAAATCATGATTCATTTTGTGCATGATGCACAAAATGAATGTAAGAGATATGAAAGAGCCAAAATGGTTATCCACAAAAAAATGAGTTGTCCACGAAGTTATCCACATTAGACATTGCCCGTTTTATGGCATTTGTGACTTATACACCAAGTTATCCACATTATCCACATTGAATTGTGTGGTGGATAAACACAATTTCATACATGATAACACGAAAAAATGTTTTGTGAAGTTCTAATAAATTGCATTTTTCGACAAAAAATTACAGTGAAATCCCTTGACAAAAGAATAATTAATGTTTAGTAATACTTTATATATAATTTATAGAATAATGCATATTTCTCTTGATAATTTACAGATATATGATATAATATTTACATATTAAATAGTAAATATTCTCACAATTAAGAAGTTGGTACGTTAATTACCGAGTGGGATATAGTTACTGTCTGATAGATTAAAGGGCAAAGGAGTTGGTAGTATGCGTTTTATAATTACCGGTAGAAATCTTGAGGTTACAGAGGGGTTAAGAAGTGCTGTTGAGGGCAAGCTTGGAAAGCTTGAGAAGTATTTTGATAAGGATGTTGATATTAACGTAACGCTTAGTGTTGAGAAGGACAGACAGAAGATTGAGGTTACAATTCCTGTTAAGGGAAGCATTATACGTTCAGAGCAGACAAGCTCAGATATGTACGTTTCCATTGATCTTGTAGAAGAGGTTATTGAGCGTCAGCTTAAGAAGTATAAGAACAAGATTATACAGTCTAAGCAGGCATCGGCTTCAGTATTTACACAGGATTATTTGGACAACGATTATGAAGAGGAACCGGAAGTTAAGATTGTGCGTTCTAAGAGATTCGGAATCAAGCCTATGGATCCTGAAGAAGCATGCGTACAGATGGAACTTCTCGGACACAACTTCTATGTATTCTCTAACGCCGAGACAGGTGAGGTTAATGTAGTGTATAAGAGAAAGGGTAATACTTACGGACTTATTGAGCCGGAGCTTGATTGATACATAAGAAGCTTGAAATGATATGAATATTTACAGCCTTCCGGGTGTGAACCGGGAGGCTGTTTTTTGTCTGACTGTTATTCTTTGCCAAAAGCAGACGAAAACTTCCTTTACAAACACCATGAAAAGGTGTTAGAATACTGATAATTGGGACATTTTTATATTTTAGGAGATTATATCAATGGGAATTATTCAGAAGTTATTTGGAACACATAGTGAGCATGAACTTAAGAGAATTTATCCGATCGTGGATAAGATTGAAGCCCTACGTCCGACAATGCAGGCATTAAGCGATGAAGAACTCAGAGCTAAGACGGATGAGTACAAGAAGAGACTCGCAGATGGCGAGACGCTTGACCACCTTCTTCCTGAAGCTTTTGCCACGGTAAGAGAGGCTGCCAAGCGTTCAATAGGAATGGAGCATTACAGAGTTCAGCTTATCGGTGGTATCATTCTTCATCAGGGACGTATAGCCGAGATGAAAACAGGTGAAGGTAAGACACTTGTATCCACGCTTCCGGCATATCTCAATGCACTTGAGGGTAAGGGTGTACACATAATCACAGTCAATGATTACCTTGCCGCTCGTGATGCTGAGTGGATGGGACAGGTACATCGCTTTCTTGGACTTTCAGTGGGAGTGGTACTTAACAGCATGAAGCCTGAGGAGAGAAGAGCAGCTTATGCATGTGACATAACTTATGTTACCAACAACGAACTCGGATTCGATTATCTGAGAGATAACATGGCGGTATATAAGGAGAATCTTGTTTTAAGAGACTTAAGATATGCGATTATTGATGAGGTCGATTCGGTACTTATTGATGAGGCAAGAACACCTCTTATTATTTCAGGTCAGGGAAATTCATCGACCAAGCTGTATGAGGTGTGTGATATTCTTGCAACACAGCTTGAAAAAGGTACAAGCAATAACGATGAAGTTTCAAAGATGGACATTCTCATGGGCGCAGGCTTTGAGGAGACCGGTGATTTCGTGGTAAGCGAGAAGGATAAGACGGTTAACCTTACGGAACAGGGAACAAGGAAGGTTGAGCAGTTCTTCCATCTTGACAATCTGGCTGATCCGGCGAATCTTGAGATTCAGCACAATGTTATTCTCGCGCTCCGGGCACATTATCTTATGTTCCGTGATAAGGATTATGTTGTTAAGGATAATGAGGTACTTATTGTAGATGAGTTTACGGGACGTATCATGCCGGGCAGACGTTTTTCTGACGGGCTTCATCAGGCGATTGAGGCAAAGGAGCACGTTAAGGTGAGACGTGAGAGCAGAACTCTTGCGACAATCACATTCCAGAATTTCTTCAACAAGTTTGAGAAGAAGTCAGGTATGACAGGTACTGCCCTTACTGAGGAGAAGGAGTTCCGCGAAATCTACGGAATGGATGTTATAGAGATTCCTACCAACAGACCGGTTGCGAGAATTGACTATGACGATGTTATTTATAAGACAAGAAAAGAGAAGCTTCATGCGGTTGTGGAGGATGTGGTTGCCGCTCATGAGAAGGGACAGCCTGTGCTTGTAGGTACAATCACCATCGAACAGTCGGAGGAAGTGAGCAATCTTCTCAAGAAGAGAGGAATTAAGCATAATGTCCTCAATGCCAAGTTCCACGAGATGGAGGCTGAGATAGTTGCGCAGGCAGGTCAGCACGGTGCTGTTACAATCGCAACCAACATGGCGGGACGTGGTACGGATATCAAGCTTGATGAAGCGGCAAGAGAGGCAGGCGGACTTAAGATTATCGGTACTGAGCGTCATGAGTCAAGACGTATTGACAATCAGCTTAGAGGACGTTCGGGACGACAGGGAGATCCGGGAGAATCACGTTTCTATATTTCGCTAGAGGATGATCTCATGCGTCTGTTTGCATCCGACAAGCTTATGGCTATGTTTAATGCACTTAAGATACCTGAGAATGAGAGACTTGAACATGGCATGCTTTCAAAAGCTATAGAGGGAGCGCAGAAGAAGGTTGAGACAAATAACTTCGGTATTCGTAAGAATCTTCTTGATTACGACCAGGTAATGAACGAGCAGAGAGAGACAATCTATGCGGAGCGTCGTAAAGTGCTTGACGGACAGAACTTAAGAGACGACATAATCAAGATGATGAAGGATAAGATTGAGGGCTATATTGATTATTCAATTAATGCGGATGCAGACCCTTCAGAGTGGAAATATGCCGAACTCAATGAGAATCTCATAAGACTTGTTCCGATTGAGCCTGTTACACTTGAGGACGGTTATCGCAATAAGAAGGAGCTTATTCAGGGTGTTGAGGAGCGTGCCGTTAAGTTCTATGCGGAGAAGGAAGCTGAATTCCCGGCACCTGAGCATATTCGTGAGATAGAGAGAGTATGTCTTCTCCGTGCAATAGATACCAATTGGATGAACCATATCGATGATATGGATCTTTTAAGACAGGGAATAGGACTTAATGCGTATGGTCAGAAGGATCCGCTCGTAGAGTACAAGATGCAGGGCTATGACATGTTTGATAACATGATATCAAGAGTTCAGGAGGATACCGTAAGACTTGTAACTCATGTTAAGGTTGAGCAGAAGGCCGAGAAGCGGGAGCAGGTTGCAAAGGTCACCGGAACGAACAGGGATGACAGTGCCGTAAAGGCACCTGTTAAGAGGGATGCCAGAAAGATTCAGAGAAATGATCCTTGTCCATGTGGTTCAGGACTTAAGTATAAAAACTGTTGTGGAAAGAATCTGTAACTGTACTACGCTAAAACTTTAAAATTTTAATTGCAAAAATTAATCTTTTATGTATAATGAATAATAATAAATTTAAGGTGGTGAGATTAGTGGTCGAACTCGATCAGTTTAAGTTCCGCTTAGGCGGATATGAACAGCCATTAACCGAATTGAGGGATTCACTTTGACTTAGCTGCTAAGTCAAAGAGAATTGAGGAGATTGAGCGTCATATGGAGGAACCGGATTTCTGGGATAACCCTGAAAAATCCAACGGCTATATGAAGGAGCTTAAGGGCCTTAAGGCTGATATAGAAGATTTTAAGAAGCTTGAGAAGGACAAGGCGGACGCCGAGGAGTTCATTGAGATGGCTTACGAGGAGAATGATGAGAGCCTTATTCCTGAGATTGGGCAGCTTGTCGATAATTTCGAGAAGCTGTTTGAGAAGCTTCAACTGGAGACGCTGCTTTCGGGAGAGTATGACAAGTGCAATGCCATTCTCACTCTTCATGCCGGAGCAGGCGGTACGGAATCATGCGATTGGGCGTCAATGCTTTTGAGAATGTACACAAGATGGGCAAATTCAAAGGGATTTACCGTTGAGACACTTGACATGCTTGAGGGTGATGAGGCAGGAGTTAAGTCGGTTACAATACAGGTTAACGGACTAAATGCATACGGATATCTTAAATCAGAGCACGGTGTTCACAGACTGGTGCGTATATCACCGTTCAATGCAGCGGGAAAGAGACAGACTTCGTTCGTGTCATGCGATGTAATGCCGGATATAGAGGAAGATTTGGATGTGGATATCAACGAGGATGATCTTCGTATTGATACCTACCGTTCAAGCGGAGCGGGAGGTCAGCATATCAACAAGACTTCTTCCGCGATACGAATTACGCATATACCGACAGGAACGGTAGTACAATGTCAGAATGAACGCTCGCAGCATCAGAATAAGGATAAGGCAATGCAGATGCTCAAGGCGAAGCTCTTCCTACTTAAGCAGGCAGAGAACGCTGCAAAGACAGCCGACATCCGTGGTGAGGTCATGGAGAATGGATGGGGGAGTCAGATACGAAGCTATGTATTGCAGCCTTATACAATGGTTAAGGATAACAGAACCGGTGAGGAATCCGGCAATGCGGCGGCAGTGCTTGACGGAGATTTGGACCGCTTTATGGGAGCATACCTTAAGTGGCTGAGTCTTGGCAGGAAAAATACACAGGAATAGAGGAGGATGACCATGGCAGAAGCTTTAAAACCAATTGTTTTCAGAATCGGTAATGAGTTGTACGGAATTGACATAAGTTATGTCAATGCGATAGAGAAGGATCAGGATATTGTCAGAGTTCCCAATGCTTCAAGCAGTATTAAGGGAATTATCAACTTGAGAGGAGATATTATTCCTGTTTACAGTCTCAGAGATAAGTTCAAGCTTCCTCAGTCACCTAATCCGACTAAGCTCATTATTACCAATCTTCCTGACATGAAGCTTGCCGTTGAGGTGGACGAGGTTGTTGAGATTGACGACCTGCAGGAGGATGAGCTAAGAGACTTCCCGAGTATAGCAGCTAACCGTGATACGGCATATTTTGTCAAGGTTGCCAATACTAAGGGCAGACTTATACTCATCATAGATATTCATAATTTACTCACCGCAAGTGAGGCGGAAGACGCAAAGCAGCTGATGGAGGAAAAGTAGAATGGTAAATGTAGCAGTTCTTGGTTATGGCACCGTGGGTTCAGGAGTTGTCGAGGTACTTGGCAGAAATGCAAAGGTACTTGAAAAAAATGCGGGAGAAGAGATTAATCTTAAGTATGTTCTTGATTTAAAAGAATTTCCGGGTACTCCGATTGAGAAAAAAGTAGTGCATGATTTTAACATTATTCTCAATGACGATGAAGTATCTGTGATTGTTGAGGTGATGGGAGGAGTAAATCCTGCTTACTCATTTGTGAAATCGGCTCTTTTAAAAGGCAAGAGCGTATGTACTTCCAATAAAGAACTTGTGGCAAAACATGGTGCGGAACTGCTTGGAATAGCTGCACAGAAGAATGTTAATTTCTTTTTTGAAGCAAGTGTTGCGGGAGGAATTCCTATTATAAGACCTCTTGAACAGTGTATCACAGCCGATGAGATCCTTGAAGTTTCGGGTATTTTAAACGGCACAACCAACTTTATGCTCACAAAGATGGAAAAAGAAGGAGCATCATACGATGGTGTTCTTAAGGAAGCACAGAAGCTTGGATATGCAGAGAGAAATCCTGAGGCTGATGTTGAGGGATTTGATGCAGGACGTAAGATTGCTATTTTAAGTTCTATCGTCTGCAGAAAGCAGGTCGATTTCGAGAATGTTTACACTGAAGGAATTACAGGTGTAACGGCAGAGGATTTTGCTTATGCGGCGAAGCTTGGCGTTACAATAAAGCTGGTTGCAAAAAGCTGCGTTACAGCCGATGGTATGTATGTTATGGTTACGCCTAGAATGCTTCGTTACGGTAAGCCGCTTGCATCGGTACACGATGTGGTAAATGCGGTCTGCGTAAAGGGCAACATGCTCGGAGACGTAATGTTTTATGGAGCAGGAGCAGGCAAGCTGCCTACGGCAAGTGCGGTTGTGTCTGATATTGTTGATGCAGTGCGCCATGCAGGTGAATATACTGATAATGGATGGTCACAGGAGAAGCAGGAGTTAATCTCCATAGATGAGGTTGAGAACTGTTTCTATGTGCGAATGGAAGGAAAAGCTTCCGAGAAGGAAGAGGAGCTTAAGAAGCTTTTCGGCGGAGTTACACTGTGTGAGAATGTGATTGACGGGGAATTCGCATTCGTGACAGGCTCTGTGAAGGAGGCTGAATTTGCCAAGGCAATATGCAGTCTTAAGGGAGTTAAGAACAGAATCAGAATAGAATTATAAAGAGAAACTTAGGCTACATGGAGGAAATGAAAATGTTAAAGGTTGTTAAGTTTGGTGGAAGCTCACTTGCAAGTGCAGAACAGTTTAAGAAGGTTGCAGATATTATCCATGCGGATGAATCGAGAAGATATGTTGTACCGTCAGCTCCGGGCAAGCGTTTTAAGGAGGACACCAAGGTTACTGATATGCTCTATGACTGCTACGGCGTAGCATCAAAGGGATATGATTTTGCTGATTTGTTTGCTGATATCAAGGCAAGATATCAGGAGATAATAGATGAACTTGGACTTGATTTGTCGCTTGAGAAGGAGTTTGCCAATATCGAAGCAGCATTCAGAGCGAGGGCAGGACGCGATTATGCGGCATCAAGAGGAGAGTATCTTAACGGTATTATTCTTGCCAACTATCTCGGATACGAGTTCGTTGACGCTGAAGAGGTAATTTTCTTTGATACCAACGGCAACCTTGATTCAAAAAAGACCAATCAGGTTCTCTCGGAAAGACTTTTGACTGTTGACAGAGCGGTTGTTCCGGGATTTTACGGAATACGTCCTAACGATACAATCAAGACATTTTCACGCGGAGGTTCGGATATAACCGGTTCTATCGTAGCGAGAGCCGTAAAGGCTGATTTATATGAGAACTGGACTGATGTATCGGGTTTTCTTGTAGCTGATCCGAGAATTATTGATAATCCTAAGCCGATTGTAACAATTACATACAAGGAGCTCAGAGAGCTTTCGTACATGGGTGCAACCGTGCTGCATGATGAATCAATTTTCCCTGTCCGCAAGGAGGGAATACCGATTAACATCCGTAACACGAACAAACCTGAAGATCCGGGTACAATGATTGTTGAGAGTACATCACGTAAGCCTGAGTACGTTATCACCGGTATTGCAGGAAAGAAAGGCTTTACCGTAGTGAGCATTGAGAAGGATATGATGAATTCCGAGATAGGATTCGGCCGTAAGGTGCTTGAAGTATTTGAGAAGCAGGGGCTCTCATTTGAGCATACACCGTCGGGAATTGACACAATGTCCATAGTTATACATCAGGATGAGTTCGTTGAGAAGGAACAGGAGGTTCTTGCGGGACTTCACAGAAATGTACACCCGGATGCTATTGAGATAGAGTCGGGTCTTGCACTCATCGCCGTTGTAGGACGTGGAATGAAGTCCAGCCATGGTACCGCCGGCAAGCTTTTTACTGCACTTGCTGATGCGAATGTGAATGTCAAGATGATTGATCAGGGTTCGTCTGAGCTTAATATTATCGTAGGAGTAAAAGAAGAGGATTTCGAGAGAGCATTTAAGGCAATCTACAAGGCTTTCTACGAGGCATAATATTAATGAACATAATAGAGCCGATATAATACGGAATGGCATACTGCCCTTACACAGTCTGAGAGGATATGTGCGAGGGCGGTTTTTATGTAATAGGAAACTTCGTTCCTATTACATAAAAACGCTCCGCCGGGATGCGCACTGCGGCGTACAATGCAGATGTCGCAAGCGACCGCCGCAGGCGCGAGAATGTGCCGTGGCACATTCTTTGTTCTTTTAAGGAAAGCAGAAATGAACTGAGTTCACCTGAGGTAGCGGTGAGCAGAGATGAACTGAGTTCACCTCACCATCCATAGTCAACTGCGTTCATTTCATTCCTAACTAAGTTAGGATTCATGAAACGCATCCCCAATCCATAAAGATTGGATTGGGGCAGGAATAGGGCGATGCACGCCGCCTGCACAGATTGCTGGCAAAGCCAGCAACGGTAGGGATTTATGCGGTGATGCAAATGCACAAAATGTCATGAGATATGTGCATCACATTTTAGCAACATTATGTATAGACCGTGCATTATAAGGGAAAAAAGTGATGCATATATCATATTGACTCATAGTATGGTGTCAAATATTATAACATAATAAGGATATGATATTATAGCAATAGCTGAAGAACGATATAAAAGATAGGCACTAAAAATGAAAACCCACGAGTTGCAGCCTCGTGGGTTTCCTTCTCGTTTTTAACGGTTGAGTATCTGTTAGGCTAATTGTCGCTGTCGCTATATCATTCATGTTCAAAATCAGCAGATGAGTGTTCCTGACTTTTCCTGTAAGCATCAATGCGGGCTTCTTTTGAGTTGGAGCGTGCAGCGTGATTTGTGAGCAGATAGTTCTGATTGCGCCGGTTGGTTATCATACTGAGAAAATGATAGGCAAGAGAGTATGCAGTTGATATGGTCGTGTTTTTATAAAATTCGATGGTCTGTGCAGCAAATTTATTTCCACGCTCCACAGCGTCATTAAGGTACTGTAAACCTAATGCTTCATCTCGTTCAACACCGCGGCCAAATAAATATATACAACCAAGCTTGTACATAGAATATGAGTTGGCATTGTTTTCGGCGCAGTCTTTGTATAGCTCAATGGCTTTGTTTATATCATATAAATCGTTCTCAGGATTAGCATAAAAATCAGCGATGGCAATTTTGGCATATTGGTTGCCGTGTTCTATGGCATCATTGAGATATTTCAGTCCGAGTTTAATATTGGCGGGCATTTTATCATTTCCCTGTAAATATAAAGCACCCAGTTTGAACATGGCGGATGCGTCGGAATCGTTGTCAATACAATCCTTATATAGTCCGATAGCTTTATCAATGTCATACAAATCGCTTTCGGAATCTGCATATAGATCGGCAATAGCAATTTTAAGGTATGACGGTTGATGCTGTTCGTATGCTTTGAGGTAATATGCTTCTGCGCGGTGGGGATCATAATGTTCATTTGTTTTATTAGAGCAGATTTTACCGAGAGCAAAATAAGCATTTTTGTTTTTATCTTCAGCTGACCTCAGAAAATATTCATAAGCCTTCTCAGTATCTTTAGTACAGCCTTTTCCGTCATAATATAATTTCCCTATTTTGTATAGAATATTTCCGTCAAGGACAGCATCCTCTTTTTCCTGGAGAAGAAAACCATTAAGTGCTAAATTATAGTACGAATAAATGGCAGATGGTGTTCCGGCTGCATCTGCGTATATAGGTGTCTCAAGATTTTGAGCATACTGATATGCTGCGTATGGCATTTTCGCTGATATTTTTTTGAGCATCAATAAAGCATTATGGTAAATATCATGCGTAAGGGGAGTGGTTTTTTCGCCAAGGTAAATATTTGCCAGTGCATACTGCGCATAGGCATTTGTCTCGCGACATTCAGAATAAAAATCTGCAGCATCTATATAGTTGATTTCACAGCCGAGTCCACGATCACTCATTTTCCCGAGGTGATAATTCAGATAATCGAGTTTGAATCGGTTAAATTTTCTCGTTTCTTCATCTATATTAATATCTTCAGATTTAATGGATTCACTTGTAATTGCGAGGGCAGATGTGAAATTGTAATATGATAGTGTATACAGCTTCTGAGCTTTATCCTCGTTATATACGGGATATTTTCTGCTATTATATATTCTGGCGAGTAGATAGGTGGCAGGAATGTTACCGGCATTGTGGTAAGTGGCCAGCTTATCAAGTACTATTTGAAAATTTTTATCAAAATCTGGGCTTTTTTTATCAAGACTATATAATTCCTGTCGAGTTTCCCTGAATTCTTTAGTCCATTCTAACTCGTGGCAAAATACATCATCGCGAATCTTTTCTTCAATATAACTATATTCGTGACAGGAGTAACCCGGGTTCACCTGAGAGTTGCTGTGGTAGGAATGGACTGAGGTAATCTGAGAGTTACCGTTTAAGGAGTGAACTGAGTTCCCCCGAGAGTTACCGTGGTAGGAGTGAACTGAGTTCCCCCAAGAGTTACCGTTTAAGGAGTGAACTGAGTTCACCTGAGGGTCGTCATCATTGTGGGAGTGAACTGAGTTCACCTGAGGGCTGTCATCATCGTAGGAGTGAACTGAGTTCCCCTGAGGGTCGTCATCATCGTAGGAGTGAACTGAGTTCACTTGAGGTTCGTCACCGTTTAAGGAGTGAACCGAGTTCATCTGAGGCTCGTCATTGTTGGATGAGTGAACTGAGTTCCCCTGAGGCTCGTCACCGTTTAAGGAGTGAACTGAGTTCACCTGAGACTCGTCGTCATCGTAGAGGTGAACCAAGTTCACCTGAGGGTCGTCATCATCGTAGGAGTGAACTGAGTTCACCTGAGGGTCGTCATCATCGTAGAGGTGAACTGAGTTCATCTCACATAATTTATCTTGAATTGAAGCCAGATTGAGACATGAATGGAGTATTTTGTTTGCAATGCGTTTCTTCAGTTCTTCAGCGGCAATATTTTGATTAGTCTTGGTGTGAGCTGCGCTTGCAGAATAGGTAGCCGATATGTCGTCAACGGTTTTAATATATGACATATATTCTTTGTGTACAGCAGGTATGCTGATGATGTCGTCAACGATTTTATTTACATTAGCTTTGCACTCCGGAGGTAGAAGTTTGTAATTTAATCGTCCTTTCCCGGGAAGGGAGCGGACCAGTGTGCTTATGTCAGCACTCAAGGTTTTTAGCTGTTGTGCGGTAATCCGCTCCGGAATATGAGTACTATCACTCAGTTCGTCAATTATAGACTGAGTTGCTTTTAATGTTGAAGCTCTATAAAGGTTTTTATCGGGAATGAGGACTTCACGCTCAGCTTTGAACATTTCACCGGATAGAAATTCGCGCACTTTGTTTTGCAAAGAGGTGTGAATGTATGAGGACATAACCTTGCCGTCATTACGCCAGAATGTATAATGACAGTGGGGGTGACCTTGCTCCATGTGTACGGCGGCACACCACTTGAGAGATGTAACAGGAATTCCGAACAGGTTTCCCACGTCGTTCATGACGGAGTTCATATATCCAACCCATGCTTCTTTTTTTGTGTAACCTAAAGCTATCGCATCCTCCTCGCAGAGAGAGACGATGCCTCTGTATACATTAACTCCGGCGTCGGTCATATTTCTTACATTGCGTGCGACTTCGGTGATATTGGTAAACTCGAAATTTCCAAATAACCCTTGGCTGTTTTGACGTTTGGCTATATAGTGTATGTATCGGTCGTTGGCAGACGGTTCATCCGTCTTGATATTTTCTTCTGTTAGTGCTGTAAGCTCATCGAGCTGTACATCCGTGAGATCTACACCGGGACGAGTACCGATATAGATAATATAGTTAAGATTTTTAAGCGCTGAATGAGATTTATTAGGATTGTAGCATCGTATTTTCGACATTAGGATATTGTGTGGCATCATGAGTCCTTTCTTATTAAAATTAAGCTTGACATATATTGTGTAGTGTGCTATAAAATAAACAGCTGGTATATATTTCTCCTTTGGGCAAGTAGAGCCCTCTAGATCGAAATGTATATCAGTTTTGTTTGTTTAAGGCTCAGGTTCAAGCGTGACAGCAGTCTCCTTGCATTGTAGCAGCTCTTGTGCTCTTAGTTCATTTCCTATGGCATTTATATATGGATTATTGCCGCCGGAGAGATAATCATTGCTTATATCATCAAGAGTGGTATTATGATATTTTTTGTAAGAGAGCAGTTGTCCGTAATTATTTAACAGAGTTTCACTTTCTTTGAAGCAGTTGACCTTTAAGTCATTTTGAAAATGATTTAGAGCATTCATATATTTTTTCGTACACAATGTCTGTTTGACATTTTCATTTCATCGTTCATGTGCTATTCCTCATCAAAGTCTTTAATTTTTGTGTAGCGTACCCCTTTTTTTCGGGCATCCTCATATACTTGCTGCACATCTTCCTGCAGCTCAACCGGAACGAATCTTGCGATTGTCTCTGCAGTGAGATATGCAGCGGTCGATGCTTGTATACACGTTTTTGCCGATAATGCAGCCAGACGTTCAATCGATGGCTGCATTACAATTCTGAGCTGTTCGCGAATTATGTTGCTTATATAATCTATGTTTGATTCAGAGAGGCTGCCATTAAGTCCGGCATCCAGGTACCGACGGACAGCCTCTGAAATCGATATATGATTTTTATCTGCTATGTTCTTAATCTGCGTGTAAGTTGCTTTATCAAGTGTAATAGTTATTCGTTCTCTGTCTTTATCTGCGCTCATTAAATCCTCCGTAATATATTAATTTTCCTGTTGCATTGCACAGGCAAGCTTATCATAAATGCTTGCCTGTTGTGTTGTCGTGTATTGCATATAAATTATTGTGGTATCGATGCGCTTGTGACCGAGCCACCATTGAATGTCCTTAGTGTCAAAACCATAGTCGGCAAGCTCGACGGCTCGGGTATGTCGCAGTGTGTGAAAGTGACTTTTGCTCGCGGATAAGTCAGCTCTTTCACTATGATATTTCATGATTTTATCAAGGCTTTTTCTTGATAATTTACCTCCGCGCTGGCTGATAAACAGATACTCGGATTCTTTATACAGCTTGCTTCGTATTGAAAAATAGCTGTCCATTGCATTAATGACACGCTGGTCAATAATGCGCAGCGTATTATCATTTCCATTTTTAAGACGTGCACAATAAATGCTTGCGGTTGCTGGATCGTAATCCTCGACCTTTAAGCTGCATACCTCGGATATTCTCAATCCACAATATTCGGCCAGATAAAAAATTGCGCGGTTGCGTGCGGCATGACGTCGACCGTCCGTATCAAGCGAACAAAAGAGCCGTCCTTTTTCTTCAGGTCTTAAATACTTCATTTTACTCATAACTTTTTCACCTCATTAAAATAGTAGAAAGTAGACAAAATCAGCATTTTGTCTCAAAAGGAGGGATGCCATAATAGCAACAGAAAAAAACAGAAAGAAGAAGGCAGGAAAAAAGAAGCTCATACAATTTTATGTGGCTGCAGGCTTCGTAATCCTGTTTGCCAGCCCGTGGCTGGGGTATCAAACGTCGCAATTTTTAAACATTGCATCAAAGGGGAGTATCAATCATTTTTCGCCGGATGTCAACTACATTAATGCGATTCTTGCATTGCGTGACCGTAATGTTATGATTTTTAGTTTATCAATAACGGCACTTGCTTTTTGTGTACTTATCATGATAACGACTAACATGCACAGCAAGCTTGCACAGGTTTCAACGATAAGGGTAACTGATACCATATCAATTCCGGTACCGGCAGGTAATGGGCAGTATGGCAACGAAAGATTTCTTACTGACAAAGAGAAAAAAGCATTATATGGGGCTTATGTTGTTGGAACGGACATCAAGTTTAAAGGAGGGCTTGTTGTTGATTACCGTAAGAGTCCGGCAGGAAAGGAAACATTTTATTATGTAGCGGATGACTTGCATTCACTGGTAATAGGTGCATCGGGAGCAGGTAAGGACAGGAGGGTGCTCCTGCAGACTATTTTTCTGCAGATTATGTCCGGCTTATCAGTGGCAGTATCAGATGTCAAAGGAGATATGTATTGTTATACGGCAGCCTTTGCAATGAGCAGAGGCTATGACTTGTGCGTGCTTGATTTAAGACAGCCTGCTAAGAGTGACCATTACAATTTTCTACAGCCGATTCTTGCGGCACTTAATGATGGTGATATCCCTAAGGCAATTGATGCGACCTGGGATTTGGTATCGGTGCTTGTTGGTGAACAGAAAGGGGAGCCATTATGGTATAACGGCGAAACGGCGACAATAGCTGCGGCAATATTATGTGTGTGTCTTGAGGCACCGACTGAATATAGGAATATGGCAAACGTGTACTATTTTATTGCGTACATGTGTAAGTCAGACCAATATGGTCAGATGCCGCTAAATACGTATCTTGACAGTCTGGATGACGCTCACCCGGCAAAAGGTGTCTTTGCCATGGCACAGATTGCGGCATCAAAGACGAGGTCATCTTTTTTCACCTCTGCACTTGGAACGCTGCGTCTGTTTACAAATCCGAATATTGCCGCAATGACAAGTGATTCGGACTTTAGCCTGAAGGATATAGGGTGGAAAAAGTCAATTTTGTATATGATTGTGCCGGATGATAAAGCGACTCTTTATCCGCTTGTGTCAATCATGGTAACACAGCTTTACAGTCAGCAGGTTGAGCTTGCAAATGAGCATGGTCAAAGACTGCCGGTATGTACGGACTACAATCTCAATGAGCTTGGAAATTTCCCGAGGATACCTTGCCTTGGAAGCATTATTTCCGCGGGACGAAGCAGAGGAATCAGAGCAAATATCGTTGTCCAGGATATTCAGCAGATGGAGACAAAATACAAGGATGATTTCAAAAACATCAAGACGAACTGTCAGGTGAAGCTGTACCTGAAATCGGATGATCCGGATACGCTTAAACTGGTATCTGAGACATTGGGTTCTTATACGGTAAAAAACGTTGGTGCATCAAGCAGTGTAGGGGACAGGGGGAACAGTGCTAATTTTTCCAATTCGTCAAACCTTGGAGGACGCAAGCTGCTTGAACCTGCGGAAGTCAAGAGGATTGAGGCACCGTATGTGATATGCCTTATGACAGGTAAATACGGTGCGGTTAACAATCTTCCTGATATAAGCGAGACAGCGATAAATAAGCTGTACGGAATGGGAAGCCGGGAGGAAAACATAGAACTCATAAAAAGGGTTGAGAGTGAAAGAAGCGTGCATGAGCTGTCACAGACAATCCCGTTATGGGGAATATGGAACAGCCTAAGGAAAGAACAGGGGGATGAGCAGGAAGTTAAAAAGAAGAGAGTGTCATTTCTTAATTGACACAAAAATTAATCACATAAAAGGAGGACATGATGAGAGGATTGATTCTGGCGAACAGATTGACGGAATTACCTGTATTTAAAGGTTTTATTGAGTTATTAAACGATTTCAAAGGTGCACTTTTGATTGCTGAAGGAGTTATAACTCTTGTGTTGGTTGTCTGGCAGTTAGTACTGATACAGGGAAAAACTGCATCCGTAGATGAAGAAGGCGCAGGAGCAGCAACTAAGAATAATAAGAAAGCAATTAAGATTATTCTTGTTGCTGCTGTTGCTATTGCAGCTGCAACAGCAACGATTCCGGAAGTTCTCAAATACTTCACATAAGGCTGGGGAGGGATAAGCCATGAATATAAATATGATTCTGGCAATCGCATGGCCGTTTAACAAAATCCAGGAGTGGTTCGAGGGCGTCGTCACAGATATTATAAATGGGATTATCTCCTTGGTTGAATTGGCATTCGGTGAAGGAAGCTCAATTATGAATGACAGTTTGATGACTAAAACATTTTATGCAACGCAGACAGCTGCACTTATGCTTGTCGTGTTGCTGTCACTCAGGCAGATAATCAACATCTATCTGCTTGAGACTGACGGGGATGCGGAATCAGATCCAATCCAGGTGTTGGTGCGCAACTCAAAGGCAACATTAATTATAAGCGCAGGTGGTCTTATAACTAATGTAGTGGTTCGATGGGCGGATGACCTGTGCAGTTATGTGACGGGGGCAAGTTCATATTCACTGAGTTTTCAGGGCTTTGCAACAACTCTGGTAGCCAATATAGCATCAGGAGGGTGGTTTACAATAATTTTTATCGGATTGTTTGCGATATTGATTTTTATTTACGCAATAATCGCTCTGATTCGAGGTGTCGAGCTTGGTGTCATAAAAATAATACTTCCAATTATGGCATGCGACTTAACAAGCGTCAGACAGGAGAAATGGAATAATTTTCTAAGCGCATATTTGGTAGTGGCGTTCGGTTATATTATACAGATCGAGCTTCTAAAGCTTGCAATGACATACGGCATTCAGGGAGATATGCTGTCGCTGCTCAAAGCTTTAGTCTGTATGTTTTTCGGAGTTGCAACTCCTCACTGGCTTGAGAAGTTTATGTACAGTTCAGGACTTAAGAATACAGCAAGAAGCGGAGCATATATGGCAATGATGCTGGGAAGAGGCTTGAAATGATAACGGCAGACATAACGGATACATCGTTTGGCAGAGATATATCATCACTGACAACAGCTTTTGTAACAATTATCTGCATCGGTGTCGCTGCAAAAATTATACAGATTCTAATAGGTGTGGGCGATGGAAGCATGACTGTTGAAAAGGCAAAGCTTAGAATACACAGGCTTTTTATGGTACTGGTAATCACAATTACGCTACAGGAATTGTCATCAACCATTGTTAACGGTTATTTTTTGAATGGGGTTGATGCCAACGGCTCCAATATAAATGTCGTTGCACAGAAAGCAATCCTGCTTGTGCGTGATTTGATGAGGGCAGCGATGGTTTTAGGCTCATCACTCACAATAGTGATGTGGATTTTAAAGCTCATTGAGCTGCAGCATGCTTCGGAGGAGGACAGGCAGGGAATAAAAAAACAGGCGGCTAGGATTCTTATAATCGGTGCTGCGATTAACTCAGTCTTTGCAATCGTACAGACGATATGCGCATATTTCGGACAGACGGTTTTTTAAGGAGGTGGTTTGTGATGGAGAAAGATTTATATATTCCGGTAAACGTACCCGAAACAAAAGATATTATAGTCAGCGGCATTGCAGGCAAGGAGATGGCGATTATCGGATGTGCAGGCGGAGTCGGAATAATTTTGGGATTAACAGCGTATGCGCTGACCGGAAACATGATTTACTGCTGGATGCTGGTTTTTATAATCGTTGCCGCTGCGTTTATTGCTGTACGGCGCGATATCCACAATGAAAGCCTTGTTGACAAGCTTGTGCTTGTGTACAGGTATACTCAGGCACAGAAGCGTTTTGAATATGTATATCGTGGAATTAAATCACCGTGGGAGGATGAATAGATTATGAATAAAGTTATTTTGATGGGCAGACTGACGAGAGAGCCGGATGTGCGTGTGTCGCAGGGTGAAAAGCCAATTACTATTGCGCGATATACGCTGGCAGTGGACCGCAGAGGAAGAAGTGACAGCGGTGGACAGACGGCGGATTTCATATCATGTGTAGCGTTTGACCGCTCCGCAGAGTTTGCGGAGAAGTACCTTCATCAGGGTACGAAGATTGTAGTGTCCGGAAGAATCCAGACTGGAAGTTATACTAACAAGGATGGTCAGAAGGTGTACACAACAGATGTTGTTATAGAGGATCAGGAGTTTGCGGAGAGTAAGTCGGCAGGGGCAAACAATGCGGGTGCTGCACCGGATGGCAGACCACTTCCGGCAGCTGCGTCTGCGGATGGATTTATGAATCTGCCGACGGGAGTTGAAGATGAAGGTCTGCCATTTAATTAAGAATGTTTTACATAGGGAGTTAATCAGATGACAACAACCAGGATAACAACAAATGAATTTATGGGTGTCAAGGATATCAGAGGATGCTTTTTATACAGAACAGATGGTTATATCATGGCATATCTCAGGGTGTATTTTCTCAACCTTGATCTGCTTAGTGATGAGGACAGGCGGGCAAAGACGGAGGCTTTAACCCACTCATTTGAGGGAGAAAGAAAAAATTTTGTTTACGAGGCATATCCCCGGGAAATCGATCTCGACAGGTATAAGAATGAGCTGAAGAACAGATATAAGGAAGAACTCAATCATATAGGCAAGAGGCATGTACTTACGATGATGCTCAATGAGGCTATTGAGCTTGCGAGCAATGGTGAAAATTTTGAACATGTCCACTTTATTAAATTGTGGGCTGCACCGGGAGGAAGAAACAGACTTGATATTGAGAAAGAGCTAAAAGACAGGCTGTCAGATTTCCAGAAACGATATGCTGCTGTCGGAGTCAGAACAGAGATACTCGACGAGCAGGAAATCATCAAAGTATGTTCGTTGTACGGCAATGCGGTGCAGGCTGTATATGATGTGCCTGTCAACAACATGCTGTATGAGCAGATAGGGAGGTTGATTTGATGTTGACACCTTTTGGTAAGGGAAAAAACGGCAATGAGCAGGCAGGCGGTCAGTCATCAGTGAATGACCATATATTGAATATTATTGCACCTGCCGGAATTGACTATGACAGCGCACATGCCAACATCGGCGAGAATGTCGGGAAAATATATTGTATATCAAGATACCCGACTGATAATCTTGATTACGGATGGCTCGCGGCGTTGTGTCAGCTTGAGGGAACGATTACGTCAATCGAGTTTCGGCGCACGGATGCTGATAATCTCGTGGCAGTTTACAACCGCAAAATCGGTCTTTTAAAGGGAGATAGGACAAGTGCAAAAGAGGAGTCGGAGAGGCAACTTTTGGATAAGGCGATTGATGATCTTCAGATACTTATTAAAAAAATTGCCGTGATGAAAGAACCGGTCGGATATGTAAACATAATGCTGTTTATAAGACATACGGATATGAAACAGCTTGAGGACAGAATAAAGCGTGTGTCTGGCGCGGTTGCCGTGGCGCAGTGTAAGCTTTTAAACCTTAAATATAAGCAGCTACAGGCTATGAAGTGTATCGCGCCTTACGGGACACCGGATCGGATTGTTGCACAGTACGGTGAGAGGAATATGCCGATATCGACATTCCTTGGGGGATTTCCGATGGCTTCGGCAGGCATTAATGATCCTGACGGATATTTTTTAGGCAGGACTTCGCGTACCAACCGTATGATTATCCTCAATCAATGGATGAGAAATAATGATCGTGTAAACAGTAATTGGTTTATAAGCGGACTGCCCGGAAGCGGTAAATCCACGGCAATCAAAAAAATATTAACGTGCGAATATGCTTTTGGAGCACGAGTCATAATTCTCGATCCTGAGGAAGAGTATGTTGATCTGGCGGATCATCCTGACATTAACGGAGATGTTATTGACTGTGCAGGCGGAACATCAGGGCGTATCAATCCGCTGCAGGTAAGGTATGTACCTCGCATTACGGAGGATGATCTGAGTGCGGGTGAAAATCTCAAAGACTATTTTATCTATGATGATAGTGAGGGAATATCCGACCTGGCATTGCATATTCAGAACCTCAGAGTCTTTTTCAAGCTTTATTTCGGCGCAGATAATTTTGATGCCGGAATAAAGACGGCACTCGAAGAATGTCTTATAGAGGTATACAGGGATTTTAAAATTACATGGGATACGGAGATTGCATTTCTAATGCCCGAGGACTATCCGGTAATACGAGATCTGTACAATAAGGTTGAGGAGAAATCTAAAAAGAAAGATTTGTCTGAGTATAAGAAGTCAGTATATGACAAACTCAAGGACTTACTCTATTCAATAGCGTATGGTGCTGATCAGTTTATCTGGAATGGTCCGACAACAATCAACCCGCATTCGGATTTCATTGTTCTTAACTGCTCTAAACTTCTTGAGCTTGATGAAAATGTGAAAAGAGCACAGTTTTTCAACCTGACAAGCTGGTCATGGCATGAAATGTCAAAAGACAGAAGTCAGAAGGTAATTTTTAATATCGACGAGGGTTATCTGTTTGTTGATCCTGAATATCCGGATTTAATGAAGTTTGTGCGAAATGTATCAAAGAGAGACAGAAAGTATGAGGCTGCACTCATGTTTATAACACATTCTGCAGTTGATGTTCTTGATCCGGCTGTAAAGCGCTTCGGTCAGGCGATTATTGATAATTCCTGTTATCGTTTTGTTATGGGAACGGATGGAAAAAACCTTCAGGAAACGGCGGCTCTTTTTAATCTGACTGAAGGTGAACAGACAATTCTTGCATCTAAAAGCCGTGGCGTCGGAATACTTTTTGCGGGCAGCGTGAGACTGGATATGAGAGTTGAAGTAAGCAATGAGATGCTTGCGATGTTCGGTAAGAGGGGCGGACGATAATGAAAAAACTGCTTATTGGTATGTTTTTTAGTTTGATTGCACCATTTTTACTGTTAGTACCGATTATCGGGGCTGCGGCTTCCGTCGAAGGTTTCTATGATCCAGACAGCGGAGAAGATTTTGACATTGAGACATTTAAGACATCATCAATCGTTACTACGGTCAAGTCATGGTATGACGAGTACATTAATGAATGTGAGAGTGCCATGAATGCGAGAAAATCCGAAGTCGAAAAAGAACATACTACAATAGAAATAATTCAAAAGCCAGGCGGGGAGCAGGAATCGGATTTACAGGAAAATGATAAGCAGGAATCGGATGCCAAGGAACAGACAGATGCGGGGAGTATTTCAATTCAGAAATCTAAAGATTCAAAATTTGAGGAGATAGCAATTGACCAGCCACAGAAACCTGCGGTAAAGCCACAGCCGGATGATGCTTTGAAGGATGAGAAAGAAGATGAGACAGAGAGTGATTCTGAAGATAATCAGGAGCCGGTGACAGAGGAACGGGAGGTATGTCATGTTAATGTCATTATAACCATGGATGATTTACCGCTCAGTGCAGTCCTCGCGTATTATAACGTCTTATATATACAGGGAGTGATGTCGGGTGAAGGATTCAAAGCAGCGTCAAAGGATAAAGTGCATGATATGCTGTCTGCCATGACAGAATATTCGGAAATTGAAGAAGACGACAGTGAGGACTACTACATAATAATGCAGTTTAAAGACTATCATGAGCTCCCGTCCGTGGTGATTGAAGAATGGAAGCTGACGGATGAAGAGAACGACGAATACACGGAAATGTATCTGAATGTCACGGAGATGGTAGCCGGTTGGCTTGATGAAGATTTGAACGAGGAGGCTGAGTATGGAGAAGAAGTACAATAAAAACATTGTGACGATAGTGGTGTGTTTGTGTCTGTCGGTTGTGAGTCTTATCATACAGTATTTTTTTAAAGGTGGGATGTAAATGGTTTACTATATAACATCGCCGACGTATCAGGCAATCATAACTTCGGTGCTGCGTGATTCTGAGCAGATTATAGCCGGAGGGGAAAATATATCGGAGATGTATCTTAATAAGTATATAAAAGAGCATATCAGTAATCTGTCGGGAGTAGACATCCTGATTATCGACCTCTCATGCTGTCTTGACCTTGATGCAGAGATTGTATCAAGCCTTGAGACGCTTAAGGTTATGTACGGACAGCTCAGGGTTGTCTTGCTTGCAACGCAGATAATGCCCGGGGACGAGCTGCTTATAAAGAGTGTGCAGATGGGCATATACGATATTATCACAGCAACTGATTTTGCGGAGATAAAGGATGAGCTTACACGCTGCGTCATTGAAGGAATGAAGTACAGGGATGCTATAAGATACTTAAAGGCAGAGGAGGATGACAAGACTGGAAAGCAAAAGCAGGTACGCATCAAACCAAAACAGAATGCTAACCGTGTAATGATTGGCCTGGCGGGTAGTGAAAGCAGGGTGGGAACAACGCACAATGCGATTGTTATCGCTAACACTCTGCGCCGGAGCGGGTATATGGTGGCGATGCTTGAAATGTCATCTCATCCGGTTTTTGGAGATATTAAAGATTCTTATGATGAAGATTCCGAGGATGCATTTCATTTTTCAGTTAACGGAATAGACTATTATCCTTCTGTGCAGGCTGCGGAAGTCAATTCAATAATGGCAAAGGCTTATAACTTTCTTGTTATCGATTTTGGCTGCTTTGACAGTATGGACGAAATTACATATAACAAATGCGAGGTGCCTATTATTGTAGCAGGAAGCAAGCCGTGGGAACTGGATGCAGTCAACAGATTATTTTCAAAGACCGTTCATGAAAATCTTGTGAGATACAATTTTCTTTTTAATTTCACGGCTGAGACATACAGAGATGACATAAAAAACGGCATGGCGGAGCTTAAAAACGTGTTCTTTGCACCTGTTACGGTTGATCCTTTTTCAGCGGTTGAAAATTCACTATGTGAACAACTCTGCGGGGATTATTTTGACAAAGGCAGCCAGACAGAAAAAAAGAAAGGACTCTTTGGCTTATGGCAGAAAAAACAGAAGTAGATGAAAGACTTGAGCCTCTTAAAAAATGCTGTCGCTCAACTCGGAGCAGCTTGACCTGATTGCAAATCGAAATGCAAAAGAAGCAGAGTTTAAGGCATTTCTTCGCGCGCAGGACAAAGCTATTGAAGAGATAAATGAAAGACAGCGTGTCATTGCTAAAACGCTTGTTGATGCTGATATTAAAAAATCAGGACACATCAGCGATGAGCTTAGAGAGTGTCTTGCGGGACTCGGAATAAAGCTTGATGGAGGCAGTATGGCGGCAGATAAGGAAATTAAAGCTGCACATACTGAAAATTATAAGGGCTTTATATCGGGTGAGAAGCCTAATGTAAAAGCAAGAGTTGTGTATGGAAACAGTATTGACGAGGTGCTTGACAAATCCGCTGTATTGGCTGATAAGAATGAGAAAGCTTACACAACAGTGAATATTGGCGGATTGAATAAATTGGAAGGGCAGTATATGGATTACCGCAGGTTCGATATAGCCAGCCGTTATGACATATCGCCCGTGTATCTGTCATTGCCATATCTTGAGCGTGAAGAGTTCACAGAGCTTACCAAGCAACTTAAAGACGAGGGAGCAAAATTTAATACATTTAACAAGTCTTGGTACATTTCACATGATATTGCGTCAAAAGAGGTATTTCAGCCATACATATCTGAGCAGCCGAGACAGAGAAATTACTCCAGACAGAGAAATTACACCTCCCAGGAGCTTGCTCTGCCGGTAGGACAGACCGGAAAGACGGTAAATGATATGCTGTCAAGAAATGACGGCTATGTGCGGATAACCTATGAGGATAACGGCAGAGGGCGCATTGCCCCGAATGCGGCGTTTTATGAAAATTCTCCGGATGAAACTGAGCAGAGCGGCAGATGGCTTGCTGAGTCCAAGGTGAGAACATTGGTTGTAGGTGGAAATGAGATGAGCAAAAATATCCTGTATCCGGGAGAAGGATTCAGTATTGATAATGTCCACGATATTAAGACAACTCCTTTTGCAGCTATTGTTGAGGAGCAGGATGCGTCCGGAAAATTTTACAGTATTTACGGTATACATGACATAAGCGGAATGATATGCCGCCTCTCTCCGAGACGTTTTGATACTCAGGAGCAGTCTGAAAGAAATATTCCGGATGGTCACAGACTTGTTTCTTTAGAGAAGCTCAAAGAGGAAAGTAAAATCTATGAAGATGCATGGTCTGAGATGATTAAGGATGATATCAGGAAGAGCGGATACGATTATAGCTGCTATATGGTAAAAAACATAAAAATGCTTAATTACGAGACTAACAAATCATGGAGCCTCAAGGATGTCAGTGAAATATACAAAAACCTAAACAGCGAAAAGAAGCAGGAGGGTATCAGTGAGCTTGCAGAGGCTTATATAAAGCGGATTGGCGATGAATGTGCCAGTATGCAGAGAATGGAACTTCAAGCGGAAATTTTGCAATAAAAGAGCAGATTACCGTGGCGCGTCATGTATAACTTAGCATGCTAAGTCCCTTAGCGATACGTCCGAAACGTACTCCACGTTCTCTCTGCTTAACTAAAGTATAATATTCTACAACTTAAAAGTCAAATAAAAGAAGTATATATGTTGGAAAGTTATGATTTTAATTTAGTGGAAAAATTTGTTAGAGAAGCAATATCAAATAAAGGAATAACAGGAGAAAGATATAATCAAATTAGGATATGTCCAGTTAATAAAGTTATGTGTTCAATAATTAAAAACGCATCGAATGGTAAATTGGATGTTACAGGCAAATACTGGGCACTTGAGGGAACTTCTATTTATCATGAATACTTAAGACATTCAAATCCTGACATAGAAAGGAGTCGTGGACAGATTCCTTTTGCAGTTGAAGATTATGTAAAGATGTATCAAAAGATTATGAATCCTGATTTTGTTGAATACATTGCACCACCTAATAATAACCTACAAAGACATAGGCTGGCACTCATAGCAAAGGATGAGGGATATGTTGTGGTTATAGAACAGGTTGGAGGAAACAAAAATCCGAATATTGTCCCGCCCATGATGTTGCACATGACAGAAAAACGTATTGAAAAAGTACTTCATGGGGAGCAATCTGTTTCAGATTTGATATATGAGAATGATATAGAGAAAATGCCTTCAGAAGAACAAAGATTAATGAATATTCAGAATCGTGTAAATGTAAAAGCATACTATGAAAATGAAATAGAGATGGGAGAATACGCTCTATGAAAAAAAGTATTAGAAAAGTGATGTCAGATGTTCTCAGGGATGATGAGGTGGTTGAGTATCTTTTCAGGATGTACTCTTATGATCTTGTGACATTCAAACACATGCTGCATACGAGCATTTATTCAGTTGTGATAGCTGAACATTACTATAAATACGACATTGTCGTGAGAATAGCCAAGGGAGCAGCTCTGCATGACATAGGAAAACTCAATGTACCGGTAGACATACTGAATAAAGTGGCCGCTCTGACGAGTGACGAATACACAATGGTACGAGGGCATCCGGTTGACGGATACGAGCTTGTGAAGGAAAGTTTTAAGGATGAGGTGATAAATGGAATAATTCTGCATCATCATGAGCATGCGGATGGCAGTGGATATCCGGATGGAATTTCAGGATGCAGTATTGCACGGGAAGTCAGGATTGTTACAGTTGTTGATGTGTTTGACGCACTGACAAGCGACAGGGCGTATCATAAGGCACTATGTCCAAAAGAAGCTTTGCGGTGTATGGCTGAACAGGGGTATGAGGGTGAATTCATAAATATTTTAAGGGAATATGTATTACAGGAAGGGGTGATTACATGATGTTAGCCGGACTACTTAGGCAGCATCCACCGGAAAAACAGGAATTACCGGAACCTGATGAAAAGGTTATTTCAGAATCGGAAATAATAGATGAGGTTATAGAACATACAACCTCAAGAACCAATATTGCCAGATTGAACATGGTTGAGCGCGGGGAACTGGATAAGGAGAGATTTGCGTGTGAAATAAAAGAGTATATACATACAAGATATACCTTGAATGATGAAGCTGCTGACAGAATATACAGGGGGTTTAGTTCGTTTATGTGGGGATACCACATCTTAGACGAGTTAATTGATAATCCGGACATATCGGATATAGTCATATATGATGCAGACAGGGTGTATGTGAAGAAGCTCGGCATACGCTATAAATCGGATATTGTATTCAGGGATGCGGCAGATTATGAAAGATTTATTGAACGCTGTGCATTAAGAAACCATGTAAGCCTTAGCATTAACAACAGCATACAGAAATGGACAGACTGGTCGAATGACAAGTACATACTGCGTTTTACAGCCATTACTAAGGAACTTGCATCAAACAGGACTACGACAATTCAGATTAGAAAGCATCCGAAAGTTAAAAAGACATTGGATGTACTGATAAACGAGGGAATGATAACCGGAGAGATGGAGGCTTTAATCAGGCGGAAACAGGAAGCCGGGGAGGGATTTCTGATCTGTGGGAAAAATGCATGTGGTAAGACCACGCTTATCAATGGAATGATTGAGACAATACCTATGAGATATTCCATATTCTGTGTTCAGGAAGCGGAAGAACTATTTTCGTCAAAGGATCGGAATTGGGGTGCATATCACATCATAGATGGGCGTGGCGAATCAAAAATTAATTTTTCCCTGGGAGACATGGTAACAGCCGCGCAGACGATGGATGTTGATGTGATTATTTTAGGTGAAATTAAAGGAAAGGAAGCAAGGCAGTTTCTAAGTGCAGCACATACGGGAGCTATCTGCTATGCATCAACTCATGCGGAATCGGTAGAAGATGCATATATCAGACTCTGCGATTATACAAGACGAGTGTCTGATATGACAAATGAGGAAATCCTTTATATGTTAAAAAGTCTTAAAAATGTCATATTCATAAAAGATTACAAGCTCTGTGAGATGGCAGAATGTAAATGGAATTCTGATAAGAAATGCCTCGATTTCACTTATTTTTACCGTGATGGGAAGGAGGTTCATGAATGAGCATCCTCATAACAGTTTTGCATTGTCTGGTTGCCTTGGGAACCGGATTTGGGGTTTATGCATCATATAGATATATCGTGGATGGCAGAATTGTTAAAAACAGTCTTATATCGATGTATGAGAAAATAAACTTATCAGGCTCTAACAGAAAAGCATCTGAACAGATGATAAGGAAGATGTATGGCAGCTATGGACGTAAAGGCTTGTTATCTCACATTGATGACAATTTGAGATACAGTGGTATTCAGGCAAACTATCCGATTGTCACTACGGAGCTGTATCTGACAGGGCTGGTTATTATATCGGTTGTAATGTTTTTATTAATTTCCATCATGAGCGGCAGCATGATATATGGTGCAGCAGCAATTGCGTTGATGCTTTTTATAACTGAACTGTATTTTAATGGCAGACGGCGTTCACGTTATATACGTGTGGAGGATGAATTGCTGCCGCTGATTAACTCGATAGATGCTTATGCAGGCGCGACTGATGACCTGATTAACATTCTTGAAAGGAGTGTTCCGGTGCTCACAGGACCACTTAAAAATGCAATTCTATCAGCCGTGTCAGCATCAAAAAGGACAGGAAACAGTTCAGAGGTCCTAAGGCAGCTGGAGGACAGCATAGAACATCCTTTTTTCAAAAAACTTATTCGAAATCTTGAAATATCTTCAAGGCACAGTGCAAATTACAAGGATATTATAACCGAGTGCCGGTATCAGCTGGATGAGGCAACCGGCAATGAAAAAAAGCTTGAAAAGATATATAAGGATGGAAGGTACGAGATAATTGTAATTATTATATGCGGCATTGCATGCGTCCTGATAGCGCTTGTTGGGGTTCTGAGCTATGACATTAAAGGCTTTTTTAAAGATATGTGGATGACATTTCCTGGTAAATGCATTCTTGCTGCCTGTGTGGCAGTTCTGTCAATGTCATTTTATATAGCATTTATCACATCACAGAAGAGGGGGCTGCAATGAACAGTGTATATACGTTTGTGGATAAGTATTTTGACTATATAATAAATGGAATCATCATTCTGTGCTGTATTTTGGTTTCTGCTTTTATAATTTTGTATATGTACGGAGCTATAGGGAATGCATATAAAAGGGCAAGGTTGCAGCTTATAAATGCAATGCAGCGTAACACGGGACGAAATGTTTTTTCTTATAATTACCAGGCTCGGCGGCTGAATAAGCTGGGAGTTAATTATTATTCACACGGCAGAGTGACACCGGTTGTATATCTTTTATATAAAATTGGCGCTCTTATGGCAGGGTTTACAGTGGGGATGATGTTAAATCCGCTAGCAGGCTTATTTTTTGCCGGTATTGGATATTTTGTCCCGGATAAAGCAATAGAGTACCGGAACAGGGAAGACAACCGGAAAATGCTTGGAAGCATCATGAATATTTATGATGTGATACTTCTGCAGATAAATTCAGGTGAGTACATTACACAGGTCTTAATCGATGCGTATAGGGTTTCATCACATCCAAGACTTAAGACGGCACTCATGGAATTGACCGGTGATATTGTTTCCACCAATGACATGGTGCTATCAATGGAGATGTTTGATGACAAATTTGACAACGAGAACATTCACAACCTCGTCGTGCTTGTCAAGCAGCTTTCTGAGACAGGTTCGGTTGCGGGACTGCTCAGTGACATAAAGAAGCGCCTTGCCAAGCTGCAGGAAAGTTACAACAGCAGTGAGAGGACGCGCATCAATCGGCTGATTGCTGTGTGTACTGCAGCGATTGCCGGTGCGGGATTGGCTGTACTTGCATACGCTTTTGTTGTCGGAATTGCTGATTCGGTAAAATTATTATTATGATAAATATCAGGAGGAAAGAAAATGAGAAGAATCAAAAACATGGTATCAAATTTAAGTTCATATTTTGCAGGCAAGAAGCCGGGATTATTTAATTCAAAGCTCAGAAAAGACGGAAGCGCACTCATCGGAGAGATTGTCGTCCTTGTAATCATACTTATATTAGCTGTGGCTTATAAGACAGGAGCATTGGCATATATTAATGATATGTGGCAGAACATAAGCAATCATACCAGCAGTCTCTGGAGTTAACATGAAAGATTATTATTTGTCAAGGAAAAAGGAAGCTGTCGGAAGCTTTGTTGATTGTCTGATAACTATAGTAATCTTAATGGCTATAGTAATCTATTCCATTATTATGTATTCGAACCTCAACCTTGCTATTCAGAAGGGCAGGATAGAGCGGAGTTTTATTCTGCAGATGGAGACGGAAGGATATTTGTCACCATCTGCCCGGGATGCATTGATTCAGCAGCTTACCGACCTCGGCGCTGAGCAGATATCGCTTGAAGGAACGACTATGTCACCGGCAGGATATGGCAATATAATCACACTTTCCGTGACGGGGCGAATAAAAGTTGACAATATAATCGGAATGAAAACCCTGTATGAATTCATAAGAGGTGATGACACGAATGAGTTTAGGATATATCAAAAATCTACTGCCAAATATTAGAACGAAGAAGTACGGAATGGCACTGCTTCCGATATGCACCGTAATGATAGTTTTCCTTATGATGCTGTCTGTTTTTATGTATCGTCGTCAGCTCATTCAGATTAACTTTGAAAAGATAGAAACATCGCTTACGGATGCACTTCTTGCCGGAGGGGTGATTAATTCGTCTTATTATGGCAGGACGGGAAAAGTTATGATACAGGAGGGGGACGAACCATCGGCAGGGGACAGTTTTTTTAATAATTCATACAGACTGTTCAGAGAATGTCTGAAAGCTAATCTTAGACTGAATGAAGGATATGAAGCAGAAGGCGATAATGGAATAATCGGAACCGTAAAAATAATTGAGTATAGGGTATACAACTATATAGAATGTGAGGACGGATTCTTTATTACAGAGATAGGGCTGAATAATGGACAGGCGTATTCCATGCGGTATAACCTGAATGAAAATGTATATGTAAATGCCAACGATTCTCTGGTTGAAATTAAAGAAACATCCGTGTATGCAAAGATAGGTTTCCGATTCAAGCTCGCATCACGTACTGCATGGCTGGCGGCAATGCCTGAAGATCTATTTGAGAAAGACTATACACTTACAAGGCTTATAAGTATAGCACACTAAATATGGAGGCATAAAGATGAAGAGAATTAATTATAGAAGGGAAAAAGAACAAGGCGGTAAAGAGTCAAAGGAGAACAAAGCAGGATTATCTGCAAGGGTAATTCTTTACTGTATTATCATTACGGTTGTGTTGTATGTTCTTATGATTTTTATCGAAAAATCGGTTATCAATGCAGATGATAATAAAATTGTATATGTAGCGGTTAAGGAGGTGCCTGAAAATATCCTTGTTACAGAGGAAAACATAGGCACATACTTTGAAGCAAAAGAAAGAGCTTTGTCGGCTGTTCCCGATAAAGCTATAGAAAATGGTGCAGAGCTTTACGGAATGTATACGGACAGGGTTATAAATAAAAATGAGATAGTTACCGGAGAGAGTTTTTCCTCTCTTGATGAGCGTACAAAGGATATTGAGCATCCTATAGAGGTATCGCTTAATGCATCCAACCTTTCGCAGCTGGTCGGCGGTGTGTTGAGAACAGGTGATTACATAAATATCTGGTCAGTCAAGTCTAATACGATTAATGGTGAAAAAATTACAGAGACTAAAAATATATGCAGTCATGTATATGTGACAAGAACGTTTAGTTCATCCGGAGAGATAGCTTCAGAGGACAATGCGGATATGGCAACGATGATTGTTAATATAATCATTCCTGCAGAGCAGGAAGAAGAATTCAACACAGCAATTGTTGAAGGTACGCTGCGTGTTGGAAGATATTTGTACGATTATGCTGTGGATTGAGGCTTTATAACAGGATGCCTGATATTATCTTTAGAATTGCCACAGTTGTATGCACATCAATGCTGCTATTAAGAGGCGTGGCAAAGGGAAGCATCCACAAAAACAGTATCTGCATCATGGCAGCTGTTCTGGCACTTATGGCAGGGGCAATACTTTTTAAGAGCAGCGTCATGATTGTATGGGCTGTGCTTGTTGTGCAGTCATATACCGACATCACAGAGCAGCATGTATTTACTGTTTTAACATACGCAATGATTGGAATGGAGATTGGATACATCCTGATTGGCAGGATATATCCGGATATATCACCACACACATTGATATTTCCTTTTTTATTGATAAAAATTATCTCTTTGTGTGCATATGCAGATGGAGACAAGGATCTGTTCCTGCTGGTTATGCTTGATGCCTACAGCCATAGAGTAAGTCCTGATGTTTATATTGTATATTTTATGCTCATTGCCTGTGTCATGTTTGTCTTATATATGACAGTAGACAATGTAATAAGAAAGCTGAAGCGTATGGATGCTGTGCGAAAGGGAGCATTTGTTCCGGCTATGGCGGCGGCATATTTTATATTAGCACTATTGAAATTTTAAACTTCAGAGGTGAACTCAGTTCATCTCTGCGGTATCTGCTCTTTGACAATTTAATATAGTATACGTCATTTAATTCATACTGAAATGTCGACAATTTTATAGAAATGTCGACACTATTTTAGTAGCGTTATAAAAGAATATGTGATAAAATATGAGTATGAAAAAAATAAACATGTTATCACTCAGAAAGTGCATGAACGGGAAAGAGGGCTTATGAAAAAGAATAACTTTATTCAATTGATAACAACAGGTATTATTATAGTGACAGCAGCTTCCGGCTGCAACAAGTCAACCGCATCTGTTCCTGATGCTTCCTCCGTAGA
>ERZ826016.684-NODE-684-length-39853-cov-23.364013_pt1 | contig 39853 bp, 30 predicted proteins | sample MGYA00519872_ERZ826016 | MGnify/ENA primary metagenome ERZ826016 (study PRJEB31778, sample SAMEA3449218) | human gut metagenome | biome: human gut; feature: human-associated habitat; material: faeces | place: United Kingdom | collected 2010/2012 ... | reverse complement strand
GGCATAAAAAATGAACAAGTTCATTTTATTCTGCTCTCGGTTTGCATTATCTTTGCATATATATGCTCAGACAAAAAAACTATGTATAGAAATCTGTTGAACTTGCTAACATGTGTATTGCTGCTACCGGCTTGTAGCGGCACAGCTCCTCATATATCCATTGTTTGCGAAGAAAATAACGTCGGGAACAGTATCGTCAAATGGGAAATAGCCCCTCTCATCAAAGGGAACGTAAAGGTATATGCTTCGACTGATCCGAACAATATCCCCGAGGATTCTCCGGTAGCCATAGCAAACATTTCCGACCAGCGAATGACGATTGTCACCACAGACCCTACCAGGCGTTATTACTACACCCTCGTATTCAATGATAAATATCGCGTAAAGATTGCTACCCGCAATGTCAATATCCCCGGCATACAAAACTTCCGTGATATGGGTGGATATCCGTCATACCCTGCCAAGAAGAGGTTGCGTTGGGGCATGCTCTATCGTTCTGCACAGATAGACAGTCTGGAATGCTACTCACGCAGGGAACTGAAGAATATAGGCATCAAGACCATCATCGATCTGCGCTCAGAATCGGAGTTGAAAGGTCACACTCCACTGCAACAAGGATTTAATGTAATACATGTCCCTATAAAAACGGGAGACATGGAAGATATACTGAAAGGCATCCAGGAACAGAAGATAAAAAGCGACACTGTCTACCGGATGGTGGAACGGATGAACCGCGAATTGGTAATGAACTATCATAAAGAATATCGCCAGATATTTGATATCTTGCTGAACAGTACCAATTACCCAGTCGTTATCCATTGCTCCTCCGGCAAAGGGCGCACCGGCATTGCTTCGGCACTGATCCTTGCCTCCCTTGGCGTGAACAGCGACATCATTATGGAAGACTACCGCCTAAGCAACGATTACTTCAACATTCCCAGCGCTTCCAGCTATGCCTACAACCTGCCCGCACGCTCGCAAGAGGCCATTACGACCATCTATTCGGCAAGGGAAGATTTCCTGAACGCCGCCAAGGAGGAAATAGAGCGCCGGTACGGTGATGTAGATACGTATCTGCAAAGAGCCATCGGACTCAACAAAGAAGAAATCAAGAAGTTGCAGAAGATTCTGCTGGTGAAAGATTGATAAACATGCCGTTTACGTAGCATAATTTCTTCCTATTCCTCAATTTATCACTAACAACTAATCGTTTATCACCAAAAAACTCTTATCTTTGTGCCCGAATATAAAGATATACAAAGATTTAATGAAGAATTTTGAAGAGCTCGGTCTGTCGCCGGAGATACGCCGCGCCATTGAAGAAATGGGATATGAGTGTCCCATGCCGGTACAAGAGGAAGTGATTCCTTACCTTTTAGGAGAAAATAATGATGTTGTAGCACTTGCACAAACAGGAACGGGGAAAACCGCCGCATTCGGCTTGCCACTTATCCAGAAAATTAATGTAAAGAACCGGATTCCACAATCCCTTATACTTTGCCCTACACGCGAACTTTGCTTGCAGATTGCAGGTGATCTGAATGATTATTCCAAATACATCACCGGATTGAGGGTATTGCCTGTATATGGTGGTTCATCCATAGACAGCCAGATACGCGCCCTGAAACAGGGTGTACATATCATTGTCGCCACCCCGGGGCGCTTGCTCGACCTGATGGAGCGCAAAACGGTATCCCTCACCACCATCCAGAACGTAGTGATGGACGAGGCTGACGAAATGCTGAACATGGGATTCACGGACAGCATCAACGCCATTCTTGCCGATGTACCGCAAGAGCGTAACACTCTGTTATTCTCCGCCACTATGAGCCCGGAGATTGCACGCATTTCAAAAAAATATCTGCGTGACGCCAAAGAAATCACCATCGGAAGGAAAAATGAAAGCACAAGCAATGTGAAGCATGTGGTTTTCACCGTTCATGCCAAAGATAAATACGCTGCCCTGAAACGCATTGTAGACTATTACCCGCAAATATATGGTATCATTTTCTGCCGTACACGAAAAGAAACGCAGGAGATTGCCGACAAGCTGATGCAGGACGGTTATAACGCTGACTCACTGCATGGAGAATTAAGCCAGGCACAACGTGATACCGTCATGCAGAAATTCCGTATCCGCAATCTGCAAATCCTGGTTGCCACGGACGTTGCCGCCCGCGGACTGGATGTGGACGATCTGACCCACGTCATCAATTATGGCTTGCCGGATGATACCGAAAGCTACACTCACCGTAGCGGACGTACAGGACGTGCCGGAAAGACGGGCACTTCCATCGCCATCATCAACCTGCGCGAGAAAGGTAAAATGCGTGAAATTGAACGGATTATCAGCAAGAAGTTTATTGTCGGTGAAATGCCTACCGGTAAACAGATTTGCGAGAAACAGCTTCTGAAAGTGATCGATGACCTGGAAAAGGTGAAGGTGAACGAAGAAGATATGGCCGACTTCATGCCTGAAATATACCGTAAGCTGGACTGGTTGAGCAAAGAAGATCTGATCAAGCGCATGGTTTCTCATGAATTCAACCGTTTCTCAGAATATTACCGCAATCGCGAAGAGATAGAAATGCCTACCGACAGCCGTGGTGAACGCAACAGCAGAGGCGGCAGCGAACGCACCGGTGATCGCAACAGCCGCAAAGCAGATCCGGGATTCACCCGCCTGTTCATCAATCTGGGTAAGATGGATAACTTCTTCCCAAATGAGCTGATAAGCCTACTGAACGGTAATACCCGCGGACGCGTGGAGCTGGGACGCATAGACCTGATGAAGAACTTCTCATTCTTCGAAGTAGATGAGAAAGAGGCAGGTAATGTAGTGAAAGCCCTGAACCGTGCGAACTGGAACGGTCGAAAGGTATCTGTAGAAATTGCCGGCGAAGAAGGCAAGGAAGCTCCCAAAGGCAGACGTAAGAGTGAGGGCAACAACTACGGCAAGAAGGAATTTGAAGGCAAGAAACGCAGCTTCAAAGACGAAAAGCGCAGTGATGCATCTGGAAAACGTAGCGATGCCCCCAGAAAAAGTAGAAGTAAATCTGAAAGTGCTCCGGCTGACAAAAAGAAAAGCAAACCAAGCCGCGAAGAGCGTGGCTATACCGACGCCCGCGGCAAGAAAGACGATTGGAGACAGTTCTTTCAAAGCGACAACAAGGAGTTCCGTGATAAAGAACCCGATTTCAGTGAAGAAGGCTGGGCAAGACGGGCACCTAAAAAGAAATAATAGAATGCTGTGATAGAGTGATGGGGTGATAAAGTGATAGAGTAATGTCACCTTATCACCCCATCACTTTATCATTTTATCACCTTATCACCTTTTTTATATGAACAAAGTAAACGGATTCCTATATGGCCTTCTCTCTTCGGCGAGCTTCGGACTTATTCCGCTGTTCACCATTCCTGCTATGCATCAGGGCATGCAGTTCTGGTCCATACTGCTCTACCGTTTCCTCTTTGCCATGCTGGCACTGGCCTGTATACTGTTGCTCGACAAGCAGTCTTTCCGCATCCGCCGGAAAGAGATACTTCCACTTCTCCTGCTGGCATTCCTGTATGACTGTTCCGCTGTTTTTCTGTTCTGGGGATATAAGTTCATGTCAAGCGGAGTAGCTACTACCATTCATTTCATGTATCCGGTGCTGACTACGCTTATTATGATGGTTTTCTTCCGCGAAAAGAAATCCCCTTGGCGTATAGCAGCAATCGCTTTAGCGGTAAGCGGAGTTTTCTTCCTTTCGCATGGAGACACAACAGGGACTGTTACCTTACCGGGTATTTTTATCGTCCTACTCTCTGCTTTGGGCTACGCGCTCTATCTGGTCACCGTCAGCCAACTGAAATCCCTTGAAATGAAGGGGCTGAAAATGACATTCTATGTTTTCCTTTTTGGCGGAATCCTTCTTTTCACCGGAATGACAGTGACAGGTGTCGGAGTACAGGCCATCCCGGACCGGATAACCCTGGGAAATCTGGTGATGCTGGCATTGGTACCAACCGTAATATCTAATCTGGCACTGGTACGCGCCATTAAAAACATAGGCTCCACACTCACCTCTGTATTGGGAGCCATGGAGCCTGTGACTGCCGTCTGTGTAGGCATTCTCATCTTTGGAGAACCTTTCACTCAAAGCATCGCCTTAGGCATCGGGTTGATTATTTCGGCGGTTACGGTGATCATACTGAAAAAATAAAATGTCCTATTTTCATCCAGTTCTTTTAGCATCTATATATGGGTGGCGTTGGATATATAGATACTGCATGTCCGATATATAGATGCTGTACATCCGATATATAGATGCAACACGTCCGATATATAGATACAATACAAGATTCCATCCACCTTCACAGGCAGATGGAATCCCTGAACATCCAATTCAATGTTCTTATCTATTTTTGAATTTAATCCAAACAATCATACCACGTCAATTAATACCCCGGATTCTGGTAATAGCCACCACCCTCTTCCAGATTCTCCAGGAATGACTGTGGGAATGGTCTTACCTCATGTTTGCCATCTACAAAGTATTGACCGACATCAGGATTTGTAGACTTCAGATAGGTGCTGGTCAACTTCCCTGTACGCTTCAAATCATAGAACCGTACATACTCCCCACACAATTCTCTGGCACGTTCATCCAATACCGTTTCTACTGTTGCCGCACCGGACAGAGCCTTGGCACCAGCACGTTGACGCACCATATTTATATACTGCATTGCATTTGCTCCACCATTTACATAGATATCGGCCTCAGCAGCTATTAAGAAAACCTCAGGAGTACGCATCATAAAGGTAGCATTCAGATTTCCGAGACGTTTCTTGCTCAAGTTATTAACATAATAATTGCTACTGTTATGCTTCATCAACGACGGATAGAAATTAAGCCAAGGACTGACTACATCCGTATTATCATAATCTCTGTGATAATCCATAATCACCGTATTGTCCTCAGCATACAAGTCCTTGTAGTCAACATACAGGATTTTTGAGTCCTTCTTTTCCGCTATCTTTTCCGCATATCCTTCATCTCCCGGACGGATAAATTCCAGTGCTTTTTCATCAAATACAAATTTGGTATACTGCCGCACCAACTCACCGGTTGTCGCATTAGGTACCATTTCTGATATTTCAGGAGACTCCAGATTCTTATCAAACTGCTTCACTTGTGATTCACTCCATGACTGACCTTTATCTTTGTTACAAGTCCATTGCGTTTGAAAAAATTCATGATATCGAGGATCCAGCGTTCCATCTTCCTGTACGTATAAATCCATCAGATGCTTTGAAGGCATAAAACTCCCGCCGGCACGTCTGCCCCAAATCTGATAATCGGACAAGCCGTCATATTTGTTACCGGAATGTATATCCGTCTTGAACACAATGGCTGAAAAGGCTGTGAGCGGACAATAGAACTGCTCGTTATTCTGATTCATGATCCAAGCCTGGTTACTTACACCGCCCACCACATAGCGGTGTTTCCATAAGGCTTCTTTATTCTCAAAATTGTTGCTTTCTGCAAATACATCTTCTATGTTATCATACATATACACTCCCAAAGCGGCTCCTCCTGCCTTGCAATCTTCCACCATCTCTTTGGCAACTTCCAAAGCCCGTTGCGCATACTTTTTAGAAGAGTCATACTCTATGGATTGCAGGCAGGCTCTTGCCAACATTCCCATCGCCGACTTCTTGGACGGACGCGTAGTTCTTTCTTCTACCGGTAACCACTGAACGGCAAACTCCAGATCGGGAATGATACATTTCTCATAGATATCCAGCGGGGTATCTTTACCGGGATGCAAATCCACATCTTCGACTGGCGACATTTGCAACGTCACGCCACCCAGTTGTTCCACCAGATTATAGTAATATACCGCCCTCATAAAATGAGCTTCCGCCACCTTCTGGTTTTTCTCTTCCTCGGTAGTGAAAGGAACTTTATTGGCCTGTACAATTGCCTGGTTGCAATAGCAGATACCGTCATAACAGCAATTCAGCGTGTTAGCCATCATATTATTAGCAAAGTCCGATCCCATACCATACTTTAAGTAAAGGTTATCACCGTTCTTCTGAGAGGTCCAGATATCAGTTCCGCCCTCGGTCATCTGCATAAACTGTCCATAGCCGTAGAGCGCTCTTTCCATGCCAAAGTAAACATTATTAAGTATGGTTTGATAGCCTTCTACCGAAGCGGACAGTGCATCCATAGTGTATCCCGAAGGATTATATTCATCAAGTGTACAAGAAGCATTGCTTATCGTCACTGCCATTACTGTTACAGTCAGCCAGTTTTTTATTTTCGTAGTCATATCTATTCTTATTGAATTATTAATTAAAAGGATACATTAAGTCCCAAGAGATAAGTTTTGTAAAGCGGGAAGGTATCGGAACCGTTATTTTCAGGGTCCGAGTGCTTCAGCTCACTCTTAAACGGCAGTACAAATACATTATATGCCGTTGCATAAAGCCGGCATTGCTCAAGTCCCAGAGTTTTACATAATTTCTTGGGGAAGGTATATCCCAAAGTGATATTCTTTATTTTGGCATAAGAACCGTCAATATACTTCAGCGAACCTATACCCGTGGTACTGGCAATACCCGGTCGGGGGAAGTAAGCCGACTGGTTTTCAGGAGTCCAATAATTCGTACCCCTAGGTTGGTTATTACCATTGGCGGAATACCAGCCGATTGTTTTGCTGTCTATCATCTGCCCGTATCTCACAATAGCGAAAACGCTTAAATCAAAATCTCTGTACTTAAATGTATTATTTACACCCAAGATACCGTCAGGTACATTCGAGCCCAATATCTGGAGGTCGCGCGTGTTGCTGTAAGTGTGTACGCCACCATCTCCTACAAGATTTCCATTCTCATCCGTAGTGAACTGCTCCACTGTCTCAATCTTCACATATCCCGGTTGGCATCCATATTTCGCCGCTTCTTCTTCTTCGGCAGTGCTCCATATTCCGGCATATTTAAAATCGTAGAATGTCTTGATGGGATGTCCTTCGAATAACTTTTTGGCAATGAGGTCACCATCGGGCAGGTCTACAATTTTTTCATCGTTATGAGTATAAGAAATGGATGAAGACCATTGGAAATTCCTGCTCTTTACATTGACCGTAGACAATTGGATTTCATAACCCTTGTTGCTGGTTTCACCTATATTCTGCCAGGTTGCCATAGGAGATCCCCAGGCGGTAATGGCCGAAGTAACGGGCAATGTACGGCTAAACAGAAGGTCTTTCGTTTTTGAGTCGTAATAATCGAAACTCAGATTGATGCGACCGTCGAAAAATCCCAAGTCTACACCATAGTTCCATTGATAGGTTTTCTCCCAACCGATAGAGGGGTTTCCGTATGGAGACACAAGTTGGCTTACTGAACTCAGCTCCCCATCGATGGATACCGGAGAATAGGTGGCTGCTCCTGTCTGCGAAGAATAAGCTCCCATACCTCCGGAGTTACCGGTAATACCGTAGCTTAGGCGAAGTTTCAGGTTGTTCAGCCATTTTTTTGTAGACTCCATGAAGGGTTCCTGCGAAACACGCCATGCCAACGCCCCTGCCGGAAACGATTCCCATTTATGTCCACTGGCCAGATGGGATGCGCCATCCCAGCGCGTAGTAAATGAAGCTATATATTTATCATTATATACATAATTCAGACGTAAGGCATAAGACATCTTCTGGCTTTGAGAATAATTGGATTTCACACCGTACTTCGTAATACCCGAAGCCATATTATAAAACAAATAGGAGTCAAGAGGCTGACCGGAAGCTCGCATGTTATTAGAATCACTTTGGCCATGGCTATAAGAGGTTACACCGGTCAGCGTGACTTTATGTCCTTTAAGCGGTTCGATTTTATAAGTCAGCACATTATCCCATAAATAGCTATAGCCATAGTTGTTATTGATGTAGGCATACGGTGCGGAATATCCATTTTCCACTCCCTGCAATGAATGTTCACCGATATATTGCCCATTGCGGGAGCTATTCAATGTGGTGCTGATCTGTGAGCGGAATGACAATCCTTTCAGTGGGGTAATCTCCAGATAACCGTTGACATTGGCATAAGTCGTACGTGTTTGATTGGCATATTGATTTTCCATTTCATCTCCGAATGGAGAGGTCTCCCCTTCTATAAATTCAACATTGATGTTGCCATTGTCATCATAAGGTTTACCCAGAGGAAAGGCAGTCAGCGATTTAGTAAAAATATTCTTGCCCCGCGAATTCTTGATCGTATAGGTGAGCGCCGAGCTCGCACCTATCTTTACCCATTTCCGGATTTGATAATCCACATTAAACCTCATTCCGTAACGCGTCTGGTTTTCGTTAGAGAGCAAACCTTGCGTATTGTTATAGCTAAATGAAGTGTATATTTTGATTTTGTCACTTCCGCCTCTCAATGACAAGTTTATATCTTTCTGAGAAGCATTTCCTTTGGTAGCCTCATCAATCCAGTCTATCCATTGATTGTTTTCATAAGCTTGCTGTATAGCCTCAGAAGAAAACATCTGGAAGAAGTTCTCCGGATATTCCCCGTTCTTAGTCCGATAGAGCTCGGTCTGATAACGGTACCATTCATCTCCCATCATACCATGTATGAAATTGGCTCCTCCCGAAATACTATATTTGGCATCCAAGTTGACTGTAACTTTCCCGGCCGCGCCTCTTTTGGTTGTGATAATGATGACGCCATTGGCACCCGCCGAACCGTAAATAGCAGTTGACGACGCATCTTTCAATACATCAATCTGCTCAATATCATTTGGATTCAGCTGGTTGTAACTGGCTCCCTGCACACCGTCAATGACAAACAGGGGTTCGTTGCTTCCGTTGATGGAACGAGAGCCACGCAATAAGATATCCACATCCTCGCCTACTGCACCGGACCCCATCATAATATCGGCACCCGCAATTTTACCTTGAAGGGCCTCCATCACATTGCTTGTCGGAGTCCCCTTTATGTCTTCCTTACTTACCGACACGACAGAGCCACTCAGATCGGCTTTTCTCTGCGTACCATAACCAGTGCTCACAATCACCTCCTCCAGCAAAGTCGCATCCTCTTGCATCACAATGTTCAAAGAAGTTTTCCCCTTCAGGTTTATCACCTGTTTCTTATATCCCATATAGGATACTTCAATAGGATACTTGCCCGAGGCTTTCAAGGTGAACTTACCCTCAAGATTGGTAACTACTCCATTACTTGTCCCTTTTTCTACTACGGAAGCCCCGATGATGGGCTCTCCCTGGCTGTCCTTTACAGTTCCCGTAATGTTCTGTGCAACGGCATTGACACTCAGGAAAACGAATAGCATACTAAGCAATATTCGCATGTTTCTCAAGTTGATAGATGTTTTCATCAATTCAAAATAATTTAATTAATTAAAGGTTACTTATCGCAAAACTACCCCAGAGTATTTTTTTAACTTTGTATGAGCGTACAAAATTTGTGTTTGTCCGTCTATCATACAGCTATGAACCTGTTATTTCGATTTAAAAACCAATTAGTACCAAAATGAAGCTACGCCTGTCGACACTATTACTTTTGTTCTGCCTTTCTGTTTCCGGACAACTTCAGTACACAATTACCCGATACAGCACTGAAGACGGACTGCCGCAACAAACCATAACCGGCATCACCCGAGATAGAAACGGATATATGTGGTTTACTACCTGGAATGGAATCTGCCGTTTTGACGGACATTCATTCAAGACCTACAGAGTGATGCCCGGTGATGCGAATGACTTACCAACCAACCGGATTGACGATATAAAGATAGATGCCCGCAACCATCTCTGGCTATTGGATGACCAGAATTTCCTGTACCGCTTTCATCCGGAAAACAACAAGTTCCACCGCTTTACGTCGCAGACAGCTCCTGTCCAAAACATATTTACTCTTTCTGACGGGGACACCTGGTTGTTCCAGTCGGACGGACGCTTACTGAGAATTACTCCGGACGAGCAAGCAATGGCTTGCCGCCAAATCCTGGGCAGTTCGCATGGAGTCCGCAGGGTGATCAGTCTCGTGCAGGACAAAGAGATCATCTGGATTATCTCTGACAAAGGTATTTATAAATACTCCAAGGAAAATAGCAAACTGACCCTAGCCCTATCTACCCGAAAGCATTTCCACAGTTTCAGAAAATACGCAAACAAGTTTATAATCGGTGCCGACAATGGACAACTATATATTTACGACCCCAGAAAAGACGATTATTCAATAATGAAGTTCAATACTTCCGCCACTCTGACAAGAGTCAAAGCCTATGATTCCAAGCATTTGCTTATCACGGCAGAAAATGACGGCTTCTTCCTGACAGACGGTTATCGGGGAGAAGGAGTACACTATACGATCTCAAACCAGCTGTTAAGCAATGAAGTGAATGCACTGTATGTGGAAGACAGCCAGAAACACATATGGATAGCCTATAAAAACACGACAATGATTACCCGCATCGACTCACTCGGCACTTACCGCAAGCATTACCAGCTGAAAATGCAGAAATATGACGATTCTCCACGGCAGATATCACAAGACCATGACGGGCGGTTATGGGTTTTCTCCAAGAACGAAGCACTCAATTATTACGATGAGAAGTCAGATGAATTCCTCTTTTTTTCCATCAGCAGAACCAGCCACAACTCAAATCCACCGAAAATAAAGAAAATATACTTCGACAAGCAGAACAATCTTTGGATAGCCAAGCAGCCGAAAGGACTTATAAAAGTATCTTTCAAAAAAGACCTTTTCAGCCTCTCCGTACCTGACCTGGCAGAGTACTCATCTACCAACGAATTGAGAAGTATCATGGAAGATGCAGACCACAACATCTGGGTTGGAAGCAAAAACGGAGACATACAAGTATATGACAGAAACAAGCTGTTCATCGGCTTTCTGAACTCAACCGGCAGATTATCCCGGCAAGCGGAGAATTTCGATGCCGCATACGCCTTGCTGCAAGACAAAAAGGGGAATATATGGATAGGGACACGCAACAAAGGCCTCATCCGATTAATCCCCAATGGCAAACTGAATTACCGGATCAAATACTATAAGAATGATCCTGTGGACAGGTTCAGCCTGAGTTGCAACTCCATATTTTCACTAAAAGAGGATAAACTGGGCAGAATCTGGATCGGCACATTAGGAGGCGGAATCAACTATATAGACCGGGACGGGCGTTTCATACACCCGGGCAATGAACTACCGGATTATCCAGCCCGCTTTTCGAGAATCAAGAACATCTGTATAGACCATCAGGACAACCTCTGGCTGGCCACTACATCGGGAGTATTGCTCTGCAAGTGGAGTAACGGCAAACTGGCATACACTCCCATTGTGCGTAACTGTAACGAAAAGAACAGCCTGAGCTGCGATAATGTATATGACGTGTTCGAAAGCAGCAAACACGAAGTCTTTATCGCGACTTTTGGCGGAGGTCTTGATAAGCTGACGGGATTCGATAAGCAGAACAATGGAATCTTCAAGAACTACTCTTCCCCGCAAATGATTTCCAATGTCCCGCTGACGCTGACGGAAGATCACGAAGGTAATTTATGGATTCCATCGGAAAATGGTTTGTACCGGCTGTTTACAGGCAATGACTCTATCGAAATATACGACAGCAGGTTCCTGCCCGAAGGACTTCTGCTCACCGAAAGCAGAGCCTGCCGCCTTTCAAACAATGAAATACTTTTCGGAACAGACAAGGGATTATTATCAATGAACCCCGAAAAGATGAAGCGGGATTCGCATACATCCAATCTCCTCATTACGGATATCCACATAAACGGAGAGAAAAAGAAATCCTCCTACCAGTCTTCCGGCATCACCCTCAGCCACAAGGAGAACTCATTCAGTATCAATTATGAGACACTGGACATGAAATTCCCCAATAAGATAGAGTACGCCTATCGTCTGAAAGGCTTTGACAACTGGAACTACGTGCAAAACAACCGGATGGCAGTCTATACAAACATTCCTAAAGGAAACTACTGCTTCCAAGTCAAATCAACCAACAGTGACGGAGTATGGAGCAATAAGATAAAGGAAATTTCCATCACCATATTGCCTTCATTCTGGGAATCCATTTATGGCATTATACTGTACATCATTCTATTTTTCCTCATTGTCGCCATTTCAGCATATATCCTGTTCGTTATCTATAAACTCAGAAACCGAGTTGCAATAGAGAAGCATATCTTAGATATAAAAACCAAGTTCTTCACAGATATCATTCATGAGTTACGCACTCCTTTCACACTGATTGTAGCCCCCATAGACCACATGCTCTCACAAAAAGGTTTGAATCCTGTCATTCAGCAAGACCTGGCTCTGGTAAAGCGGAACACCAAACATACACTGAAAATCATTAACCAGGTACTCGATTTGCAAAAGATACAGAATGAGTCCAAACTTACGGTACAAAGAATAGAAATAGCCCCATTCATCGAACATATTATAAATAATTTCCAGTCAATTGCCATTCAACGGGAAAGTGAAATCACCTTTGAATCTAAAGAATCACCTCTATTTTTATGGGCAGACCCGGATAAATTGGAAAGTATTCTCTTCAACCTGATCACGAATGCTTTTAAATATTCACCCAAAGGGACAGTCATACATCTGTCTGTTCAAGAAACTGACACCAATATCATTCTGCAAATATCCGACCAGGGATATGGCATCAGTCAGGAAAAACAAAAAAGCATCTTCAACCGGTTCGAGAATTATGTAAGTTCCGACATCTTCAAGAAACAAAGTACAGGCATAGGGCTATCTTTAGTAAAGGAATTGGTAGAGTTACACAAAGGCAAAATCACCTTACAGAGTAAAATAAGCGAGGGTTCTACCTTCACCATCCACTTTTGTAAAGGGAAAGAGCATTTTGCACCGGAAACGGAGTTCATTCTATCAGATTATGATGAACGGCCTCAACTGTCCCAGAGTGATACTCTTTTTCTGAGAGACGATTACGAAGCAGAAGAGGGGGAAGCTTGTAAGGATTGCGGTAAAAGTTCCATTTTAGTGGTGGATGATAATCAGGAGCTTCTTTTCTTCTTACATACGATTCTTTCCGAAGAGTTTCGTGTGATCACGGCTTCCAATGGAAAAGAGGGATTGGAAAAGGCAATCAAGTACCTGCCGAATATGATTGTCAGCGATGTTGTAATGCCGGAAATGACAGGGATTGAGATGGTCAAGAAGCTACAAGCCAATACTTATACCTGCCACATACCAATTGTTTTACTGAGTAGTAAGGCAGATGTGGAAAATCAAAATGAAGGTTTGGAGTTGGGCGTGGATGATTACATTACCAAGCCCTTCAGTGCGAGTTATCTGATAGCCAAGATATGGAACATCATCAGACAAAGAAAGCGGATTCAGGCACTGTATTATTCGGAACTCATACAAAATAAAGAAGAAAGCAATATCGATTCCAAAGAGGAACTTCGCTCACTTCCTCAAGCCGATAAAGACTTGCTGGACGGGATTGTCTGTTTCATCAACAAACATCTGGATTATCCGGACTTGAGTGTAGATACGCTTGTTGAGGAAGCGGGAATCAGCCGCTCCGCCCTATTCAAAAAGATAAAGACGCTCATAGGCATCTCGCCGATGGAACTTATTAAAAACATACGTTTGAAAAAAGCGGCGGAACTGATAGAAGAAGGGTCGGACAACTTTACCCAAATAGCTTATAAAACAGGATTTAAAGATTCGCAGCATTTCAGTAAATGCTTCAAAATGATTTATGGGGTAACTCCTTCGGAATACAGAAAAAAACATTTGGTTCAATTGGTATGACTATAAAGCTATAAGCCTGTTTTTTATATAGAAATGTTTTAGGAATATTCTTAAAATAGTAAAGTAAAAGCCAACCAATTCATTGAAGTTAGTTGGCTTTATTTGTATCTTTAGATATTTCCCAAGGACAGGGATACTGCTACATCATTCTTTCATAAAATCAGGAGTCCAATCTTCTACTTTATGATGCTTATATAAAATATCATCTATTAGTTTAAGCATATGTTTATCTCCTTTCATCAATGTATCATTTTTAAGAATTACCCCATTCAAACTAATACATACAGGTACTTTTTTCCTATCTTCCTTAAATACAATAAGGGAAGTTATACGTAAATCGTAGTTAAGGTCCTTCTTCAAAACCTTTAGTTTATTAACTGCCTCTACATATTCTCTTATTATTTTTCTATCCATTATCACAGAATCTTTAGCGACACAGGTGGCATACACAATATCGGCACAATCCCTGATAGGAGTAGGTGTCCTAATCCATTTGGGCATATACCAAAATTTTATATAATCAATATCGTTAGCATCAATCAAATTCTTAGTAGTGGAACAAGAAGTTCCGACTAAAGAAAAAAGAGTACAAAACATTCCATATAGAAATAACCTATTCAGATATCCAACGTTTTCTGTTATTTTCATATTCTTTCGTTTTAACTTCATTTATTTTATTTGATGTAACTCCTTCGGTAATTACGGATTTCCCACCGTGATTTCTTCGTGTGACTTGCTTTTGATTAATTTCTCCATTAGCACGAGCTGTTTTTTGTTCTGATCCGGTAATCACCCTTCTTTCTTCTTTATCTCCATACGCAGAATCTGCAGTACTTGTATTTTTCTTATACTCATCGGGATATAATTTTTGATTTACAGCATGATCTGCTTCATGGTCAAAGCCTGTAGCGGAAGATGTTACTACATTATTATCTGATTGTAAGCCCAATTCTGGATTCCAATATATTGTGCCTCCTGCTGCATATTCACTATAATAATCTCTATTGGTTGACTCCATTACATTTATTGTCAAATTAGGATTCTCAACTGCTATAACCGTAGAAGCGCCACCTCCATTACCCGCTTTGCTTCCGTTCTGTTTATTATATTGGTATGCCGTAACAACAGCTTTAACAAATGAATTTGAATTACCAGTATTACCACCAGAATATTTATATGATACCATTTTTCCATCATCATTTTTGTACCATATCAACAAAGTCATGCCATTAGGATCAATATATTTGACAGGATTATTTATGCAATATGTATATGGACTCACTGCATAATATTTCTCCGCCATCGGGTCCATCGTCGTAAACCTTCCCAGCGCCGTATCATACTGTCTCGCCCCATAGTCATACCAGTTCAGCCCCTTCTTTGTATCCAGTTCCTTGCCATTATATTTATAAGGCTGAACATTCTGAGATGAAGCAAACACACCACCAAATGGATAGTAATGATTCGTCTCCTCCACATTACCATTTTGGTTGATAACTACCCGATTATTCCCTTGATGATCTTTCAGATAATAGTGGTATTTGCTATCGTTCAAAGAAAGATATCCTTCTTCCGTCAGCAACAGCTTCTGAACACCATTTTCATAGACCACATTGTTGCAATAGTACGTAGTCGTGGTAGTGCTGCCAATCTTATGAATCGTGCGAAGCTTCACTCCATCCGCACTATATAGATAAGAAATAGTACTCCCATCAGAGAACGTGACTGTATCCGGCAAATTTAAAAAATCATACTGAATATCAGTTATATTCTTATTCAAATCTTTCGTTAAATTACCGTTGGCATCATACATATATTCTGTAGTGGCGTTTGCACCATTCTTAAACTCGAAACTGTTATTGTAGGCCATAGTTGTAATCGCATCATTCACTGATTTCAACTGGTTACCGTTCAGAGTGATTTTCAAATTGTCTATCAGACCGTATGCGCTTGCACTTGTCTGGCCGTACCGCTGTAAGGCAAGGATATTACCGTTCTTATTGTAAGCCATCATCCGTAAAACACTTGTGCTTGTCTGCACGTATGCAAGAGAAGAGGAAACCTCCAGATGACTCTAGCGCTACAAAAATAGAATATCAAAATCCCTACCTCTACCCATATTTCAGAATAAAAGCAGGGAGATTTCAAGTGAGCGAATTGGAAATCCTAAGGCTCAATCCAGTCGGATATTTTATCACAGGTGACTGGATGGTGATTCTTTTCTATATCTATCAAAATGCCTCATTTCAACTATATTAATTATTCAAATACATTATTCCATAATATAGAATCAGGCTTTACATGTTTATAAAATATTCTAAAAAACACTTCATAGAATTTAGCTTTCTGTACATCAGATAATTCGTTTACATAATCTTTTAACAATCTCCTTTGCTTTACAAATGAGTTAGTCTCAGTTACAGGGAGTTTATTCAATGTCAAAAAAAATGTCTTATCAATATTGGACATTAGTATTTTAACAATATCATCATCAGAATACGATAAGAATTTTATAATAGAGTTGGTTTCTATCACATTCCGGGTATATTGCGTCCAACCTATTTTGGTTTTTACAAGATTCAACAATGAGTCATTATCCTGCATACGATTCCCATTTTTGATTATTCCGAAATATTCCCCCATATAAAGAGTATCATTGGGAATACTTTCTTCATAGCTTACGACGGTCATAATTCTTGGATCTATTAAAAAGGTTGAATCGCTATGTGAAAGCCTTGAATACAAATCCTGAAATTGTGCAATAAATATACCATCATAAGTAGTCAAAATGTTGAGATCTTCACCAAATCGGGCTATGAAACTGATATCGCAAGAAGCAGCTATCGGTATGAGAGTTCCTTCTTGGCCATATATAAACCTTATTTTAGTAATATCTTGAGATGTCAGACTATTACTAAATAGTAAAAAGACAAATGTAACTAAAATTAATTTCATGGTTCTGGCGTATAACTATTTCTAAATTCTTTAATTTTTTTCCTTAACTCTTCGGAACTTTTAGTACTAAATTCTTTATTAGATATTACGGAGCGAGTTACAATCCACTGACCATCAGCATGACTCTTTCTTCCAGGATGATTCACGGGTAATTCGCCATTTGCCTTAGCCGTTTTCAATTCAGCTCCTTTTATAACGGAACGTTCTTCTGTAGTACCATATTTATTATCAATCTTACTATCTACTCCTTTTTTATTATTAACCGCATGCGCAGCTTCATGTTCAAGTCCGGTAGCTGGTGACAGAATATTGCCATCATCCAACTTGAGACCAGCCGTAGGATTGAATCTTATAGCATTTGCATTTGGCAAGTACACATTATCATAACCCGTTTCTACAACTCCAATTCTCATCTTTTTATCAGTTGCAATTGCTTGCATATTTTCACCACCTCCATTCGCTACATTATAATTATATGCAGTTATAACATCTTTAACAAATGAATTTTGGGGAGCTTGGGCTGCATTTATTCCATTAAACATAAAGTATCTCTGTTTTCCGTTCTCATCTCCATACCAAATTATCATATCTGCTCCCGTTGGATCAATATATTTAATCGGATTATTTCCACAATATGTATACGGGCTCATTTCATAATGTTTCTCTGTCAGTGGGTCTACTGCTGTAAATCTTCCCAGTGCCGCATCATACATTCTCGCCCCATAATCATACCAGTTCACCCCCTTCTTTGTATCCAGTTCCTTACCGTTATACTTATAAGCCTGAACATTACCGTCTGCTGAAGCAAACGTGCCACCGAACGGATAGTAATGATTCACTTCTTCCTTCTGTCCTGTTTGGTCTACAACCACACGGTTATTACCCTGGTGATCCTGCAAGTAGTAGTGATATTTCTTGTCAGATAACGTGATATATCCCGCATCAGTCAACAACAACTTCTGCACACCATTCTCATAGACCACATTTCCGCAATAGTCAGTCGTAGTGGTAGTGTTACCTATTTTATGGACAGTACGGAGTTTCGTGCCGTTCAACGCATAAGTATAAGTAATGGTGCTACCATCCTTAAACGTGACCTTACTTGGCAAATTTAAACAATTATACTGGATATCAGTAATATTCTTATTTAAATCTTTCGTCATATTTCCATTCTTATCATAGGCGTACTCATCGGCCTGTTTCACGGCATCCTTAAATTCAAAGCCACCATTATAAGCTGAAGCTGTGGCAGCATCGTCCGTACGCGTTAGCTTGTTACCGTCCAGCGTGAAAGTCAGATTGTCGATCAGGCCGTAAGAGGAAGCTCCTGTGCGACCATTACGCCGGAGTGAGGTTATATTACTTTGCTTATTATACGTATATGAAGTACTGTAATTCGTACTGGAAATGCCGTTCCATAAATAATCAGCTGAGGTCAGTCGGGAAAGTCTGTCATAGCGGAAGCGGTATCCGTGCAGTCCCGTGTCGCCCGAAGCTTTCCAACTCATGGCGGAGATATTGCCATTGTAGCAGGGGGTGTTTCCACCGTAAGACTCGTTGTAATACAGGGTCTGATTGAACAGCGTACCGGTGGTTAATGTCTTGATCCATGAGCGGACATTATAGGTATAGTTCGTTGTAAGGGCAGATGTCTCCGCGTTCGTTGTTATCATTTCCCATCAGTAGTCTAACAAGATACCCAATTAGACAATTGAGGGTGTGCCAGAGTGAAGTGACACATCCTCAATTGTAATTTAGGCGAATTAAAATCCTAATAATCGAAACGAACGGATAGGATATTCGATTGAACAAGAATAAATTAGATCAAAAAGCAACAATTTATGTACATTTGTTTAAAAATACCAACAAAGCAAATAATATGACTAAGATTTCGGTTAACCAGAGCATTTTGATCGTTACACACATTACAAAAAAACGATCTAATAACAGTACAATAAGCATTATCGCAATAAATCCTATTATAATATAAAAACTAAATGCAGTCCAGACACAAATATACGCTCTCCATAAAGTATGTAATGTTATTATGAAAGGAAAGAGAATTAATATAGGAGACCATTTTATTCTTCTCATATAGCTATCTTTTTTTTATTCTATATATCATATTCCCTTGTGGATTATGCTTTATTATGGATTTAAAAGAAGACTGAGGAATAATAGGACGTGCATCAGCATGAGTAACAACAAAAGATGACTCTCCTATATTACGATTAGCAGGCACTTTATAGCTTCTCAGATTCATATCATATGTTTTAATCCCAGCAGCCTCCATCGAACGCTGTACTGTGGTACTGCAATTATTACCTAAAAGGTCATATTCTTCATTTTGACTAATATTTTCAAAAGTAGTACGCATCATATTATCTTGTTTTGCAGTTGTTGGAATGATATACCCCTCGGAGAATCCATAACCATTAATAGAATTAGCATCCTCATTTCCATTTCCTGCTGAATTATAAGAACTTTCAAAGAAATCTTGTGGGCTATTAAATTCGCCAACAGCAATATCATCAGACTTCCGTCCACCAAAGAACTTTCCTGATATATAAACATTATCTCCATTTACAGAGAAATATTGCCATTTATTGTCATTATTTTGAATTAGCATTGCCATATGCATCCCTTCACCATGATTTAAAACAACAATACTATCTCCATTGACATCAATATTATTTATGGGGTGGTTTCCTCCATACTGATATGGCGATATTGGATAATATTTCTCTGCAAATCTATCCACTGTTGTAAATCTTCCCAGTGCTGGATCATACTGCCTCGCCCCATAATCATACCAGTTCACCCCCTTCTTTGTATCCAGTTCCTTACCGTTATACTTATAAGCCTGAACATTACCGTCTGCTGAAGCAAACGTGCCACCGAACGGATAGTAATGATTCACTTCTTCCTTCTGTCCTGTTTGGTCTACAACCACACGGTTATTACCCTGGTGATCCTGCAAGTAGTAGTGATATTTCTTGTCAGATAACGTGATATATCCCGCATCAGTCAACAACAACTTCTGCACACCATTCTCATAGACCACATTTCCGCAATAGTCAGTCGTAGTGGTAGTGTTACCTATTTTATGGACAGTACGGAGTTTCGTGCCGTTCAACGCATAAGTATAAGTAATGGTGCTACCATCCTTAAACGTGACCTTACTTGGCAAATTTAAACAATTATACTGGATATCAGTAATATTCTTATTTAAATCTTTCGTCATATTTCCATTCTTATCATAGGCGTACTCATCGGCCTGTTTCACGGCATCCTTAAATTCAAAGCCACCATTATAAGCTGAAGCTGTGGCAGCATCGTCCGTACGCGTTAGCTTGTTACCGTCCAGCGTGAAAGTCAGATTGTCGATCAGGCCGTAAGAGGAAGCTCCTGTGCGACCATTACGCCGGAGTGAGGTTATATTACTTTGCTTATTATACGTATATGAAGTACTGTAATTCGTACTGGAAATGCCGTTCCATAAATAATCAGCTGAGGTCAGTCGGGAAAGTCTGTCATAGCGGAAGCGGTATCCGTGCAGTCCCGTGTCGCCCGAAGCTTTCCAACTCATGGCGGAGATATTGCCATTGTAGCAGGGGGTGTTTCCACCGTAAGACTCGTTGTAATACAGGGTCTGATTGAACAGCGTACCGGTGGTTAATGTCTTGATCCATGAGCGGACATTATAGGTATAGTTCGTTGTAAGGGCAGAGACGCCATGACGTTTGTTGCTCTTCACTCGCCCCAAGTCATCGTACGTATTTTCGATGAGTGTCACCTCACCATTTGTGTTTAACTTGTGTTTTGACTTTGACAGGCGGCCCGCATGGTCGTACTCGTATGTACATACTTCCGTCTGTGTAGCCTTACCCGTGGCTGTATGAACATGCTGGCGCTTCAAAGGATCGCCTATAAAGTTATAGGTAACGTACTCCACTTCAGTTCCTCCCAAATGGTTCGTTGTCCGGCTTTGGATGATACGTCCGCGCTCGTCGTAATAGAAAGCGGCGTAATCATATCCGGTCACTCCGGTAGCGTCCACGCGTGCTGTTACCGTTCCTGTCAGCAATCCTTTGCTGCTTTCCGTGTAGCGGGTGCCGTAGCCCGAAGGGGGGGTGGTGTAGTTCAGAGAGGTGGGTACTCCGTGCTTGCCGATGAAAGAGTAGTCATCGTAGTAGTTCACCGTATACACTACAGGAGTCTTCAACGTAATATTCTCGGGAATATAACCATGAAAGGCAGTGCCTGTATCATCACGCCGTGCTTTTATATTAATCTCCGACAACTGTAAATCTTCGTAAAAATAGGAGTTATTACAAATTCCCGTCACTACCGGACGACTAAATTCATCGGAAAGGGAGAAACTCCATTCTCCGCGGACGCGTTGTTCGCCGTCTTGCGAGAAGACCTGATGGCTTCCACGATCGTAAACGAAATAAATGGCATCACGTTCCGGAAGTTTCTTGTAAATGTAGCGGTGCAGGAAGTCATAGCGGTAGGAATAACTGCTCTGTGCATTAAAAGACCCTTCAGGTGCTCCCGGCTTTGGGGAAGCAACGAAAGGCGGGTAAACATTCACCAAATCATCGCGACTGTCATATTCATAATGAGTGAAATAGGGTTCGGAACCGTCCATACGTCCCGCTAGGATTGTGCGTCCCAGGCCGTCTTTAAATTCATAAGCCTGATTTCCGTCTTCATCCGTAGTGCAAACGCCTAATAAATCCCTGTTGGGAACCCTGTTGGAAAAATAAGCAAACGACTGAGGATTGCGAGTGACATAGCGGTAGCCTACAGGCTGTTCCGCCCATGCCTCGCCCGCTCCATGCTCTGCAACCGGCCTCTTCAGGGGAGAGGCTTCATAGGTGGTCTGTGCGTAGGGGCGCGAATCACCGCTTGCCAACGAACTTGCGCCGCTCTTCAGGGAGGAGATATTCATATAGCTGCCATTTCCCGCCGATTTGGCGGGAAGCCATGTGCGCAGCTTGCGTCCCTGGTCGTCATATTCCTGCAGGGAGACGATATCCTTCCCGTCGGGGGTGATGCTGCGGTCTACGATTTGTGAGGGGCGGCCCAGACCGTCATAGTATACCACCTGCTCACGGCAACCACTGCGGTCGGCCGAGGTGTAAGTACGGGCACTGATGTAGTTCTGAGAGGTGCTTACCTGCGACATGCACAAGAGTTGGCACAATAAAAGTGAAAGTAATAGATATATTCGTTTCATAAGTGTGTACGGATTTTAGTTATTGGTTACGGTAATGATAGTCATATTCCTGCAAGACGCGTTTCTCGCTTTCCTGCATAGTGTTGTTTTCGTAATAGTAATTTCTCTTCAGGCGTCCCAGTCCATCATACTCGTAATACAGGGTCTTCCCCGTAGGGTCGGTGATGGAGGCGACGCCTATCAACGGAAGATGCGTGAAAACAGTGACCTGCGCTTTCGAGAGGGACGTGTGTTTGCGCAAGGCTTTCAGTTTGGCTGCATCGGGGACGGCATTCCGTGCCAGTGCAGAGGATGTCATGCCAAAAACGGAGGACACAGCGGTTTCTACCTGTGCCAGAGTGGCATTCTTGATTTCCGCGATAGGATAACGATCTCCATACCCCCACAGGTAGACTGTATGCAACTTATCATTGGAGATTACTTCACGGGGATTTCCGTTAGGAGAGTAAGCGAGGATTTCGCTGTGGAATCTATTCGTTGCATAGCACTTTTGATAAAGCCGGGCGGGCAGTATTAATGTGTCTCCGCTTTGTGTGGGGAACTCTCCGAATTCACGTTCATAGCCGTTGGAGTTACTTTGTTTTTCTGTCAACACGGGGGCGATAATATGCTTCTCTACCATTTTGCGGACTATATCCGTGGTAGTGCCGGTTTGTGACAACTTAGGATATTCCCAATTGGTCTCTCGTTGCAGCCCCCCTGCATCGCGCTTTTTCTGTTGCATCCGGTTGCCGGAGAGATAGCTGTACTGCTCTGTCTCTTTAACACCGGTTTCCGATTCGTCATAGGTAGTTACATCACGTTGGTATAGGAGTGAGTGCCCAAGCAACTGCCAAGTGGAAGTATAAAAATCACCAAGGACAGCGGTTACAGGGACAAAAGATAAAGTTCCATATAGATTGGAATATTCCCAGCTTACCACCGATGCGCCACTGGGATGCCAAATAAGAGTTTCGCGTCGTTTCAGTTTATACTCCTGTCCGTCGCTCATGTAGTCAGTTTGTTCTTTCAGCAAATTATAGCGATATTTCTCTCCCACATACGAAAGCACATTGTTGAAGTATTGCGGTTTCTCGAAAAAGGCTGTGTCATACTGCATTGCTTCGTAGATGTCATATTGATAAACGGTTTTTCCATTACAATTTTCGGGGGTATATGTAGTTGCTCCATCTTTCAGATAATAGACCGTGACTTCGGGATAGACCACTGCAGGACGGCCATTCAGTAACCGCTGAAAATTAAATGCACTGAAAGTACATTCCCATTCCCACTTATCAGTAATGGGTCCTACTGATGGATTATAGCTCATAAAGGGATTGTAATTAAAAGAACGATACTGTCCGGACGGATCAAGGCCGAGTACCATGTTTAGTACCGACATCGGAATAGGCTCTGATGATTGATAAGTCATATAGGTCTGAATAGTAGGATCTAAGGTCGGTTCGCCTGCGCCTGTATGAAAATAACGTCCTCCTATTCCACCATTTGCGTCATAATCAGTTTGCCCGTAGCAGTAGTGTTTGGAGTCACTTCGTACGCCTTCTGCCGTATAATTGACGATTTCATAAATCCTGAAACCGGTAGCTTGGGTTTTGATACGTCTTTTTTTGTTGTGAATATAGTCACCGTCATAATCTGTAAACGTAAAGAACTCATGGTTCTCAAAGTGAAACTCTGTATAACCACCCGTCGGATAGGTTAGTTTGTTTAGCACACAATGAGCTTCTGCACTGCTCGGTGTTCGTGTATTGGCGTATGAATTGGAAATCCTCACTTTATCCAATGGAGACAGGTCATCTCCATCTTTGGGTACATCTACTACGTAAGTGGAAGAGGCAGCTCTGGATACATCGAAGCCGACAAAAAGATTCAGGCAGGCCACATTGTGAATATCGGAACGATAATTCAGGTTGCCCCAATGGTCTGTTCCCCCAAAACTGGCGCTTGAAGATGTATATCCACATTGATAAGTCTCGGATGTAATGCCATTGCTACCAAGAAGTATAATTTTATCAAGAGTGCTAAAAGGCAAGTTCCCCGATCCGTGATAGTGCAAAATTCCTTGATGTTGCTCCAGATTGATTTTCCGGATAAGCGTGCCGTTATCTCTGATGTTGATGGCTTTGGCATAGTTGTAATGCTCGCTGTCGCTACCGTCTTGATAGTCGATGTTGATGGTTGTGCTGCCATAAGCTATGGAGGTTAAAAGTTTCATTTGATAGGCGTGCTGTTGCGTATAGGTTTGGAAAGTGACGTCAAACCTATCCGGATCTCCATTCACTTCATAAATATGATGGAAACGTACCGCTGGTTCCACCTGATGCCGTCCATAGTTGGAGCTGATACTCTTTCCATAGGCAAGAGTAATAAGTTCTGCGGAATGGGGTAGGCGGATTGAAGTCAGTTGCCAAGATACGTAGGCAGTACCATAAGGGGTAATGGTACTGCCTAGTCCTGCAAAGGTAGTATCTGCGCCATCAAAAGAATATTCAATGCCTTGTTCGTCTACCACTTTAAAGGAATATATCTTACCGGCATCAGCCACGTGGGTTATCTTTACATCGCGTCCGCCGGAAACCACGTATTCGAGCTTACCATCATACTTTATCCGGATGACAAAGTCGAAAGAACTGCCATCTGGCAGGGTAGCGGTAAAGAGGTCGTACTTTAAATTGAGTCTGTTCATGCTTGCTTCCGTAAAGTTACGGTAGGATTTACCAAACTGATCGGTATCCAGTTTGAAACCTGTAGTCTCATCAGGCATACATTCAATGCTTCGGGATATACAACTGCTTACAGATAATGCCCAACCACGGCCGAATACGTCGTAGTTATAACCTGGATGAAATGGTGTAGGATTATACTTCAGACTTAAAGGTAACTGATAGCCGTGATGCTCGATATTGAACAAAGGGATGGAAATATCAGGTACTCCCATGGCTGGGTTCACTGCCACGTCTCCGTACATTTTGAAGGCCGCTGCCTGAGGAGAGGTCGGAACAGAAGGGGCAATGTATGGAAACTCTGATCCTGCATGTGCCGCAAATGGAAAAAGTGCAGCGAAGAAAAATAGTATAAAAATGTATCGTTTCATTTTTCGTTTTTGTTTTATAATGATTAAAAACTAAAGAAATGGTATTAAACAGAGTCTTAATCTGTCTCAAATATTGGTTTGGAACTCTGCAGATTCCGGAGTATAGAATCTGCAGAGTTATAAAAACATGGGAACTTTGTAATATTTACAACGGCATCGCATTACCCCCAATCACCCCGGCTATTGCCGACGCTACCGCGATTACCACCTTCAGGATTATATCCCATACTGATTTCTTGATTGCCATAGTTCACACACCTCCTTTCGTGTTCTTTTTTAAAATGATTTCATGATCTGAGAGAGTCAAAGTTCCTTCTCCACCTTCGAAGCACGGACACAGTTCACCCGGGTGGCACTGCAATGCACCACGAGAAAATAAATACCTCTCATGTGTTAAATGAAATAAGTTTAGTTAATTAAAAATGAATAGTTTAGTCAATTAGAATGAATGCAGAGCAACGGAGGCACATCCTGTTTTTTAAATCTGATACCCGGGAAACCCTCTGCGTCTCCGCGTCTCTGTATTCAACTCTTTAGCCCAGCGGATTTTCGTCCAAACCACCGCCACCGCTACCGGAGCCACTGCCGCCTTCGTTGCCACTACCCGAACCGTCCGATTCAGGTTTGTAAAGCACACACTTCACGCCTGTCACCAGCGAGCGGGTGGCTACGGTACGGTCCATATTGCGGGTGGATGCCGGGGTGAAGTGCACCTGTAGTGTGGCTTGTGCCGCAGATACCTCCTCTTTCGTCTTCACTCCCTTGCCTCTCGATTTCATGGCTAGTCGGAAAGTACCGAAGCCATCCAGTGTCACCACTTCGGAGGATTGCAGGTGTCTGGTCAATACGGTGACCAGGTTGTCGATGGAATTCTTTACGTCACCGGTGGAGAGGGAGGAATACTCCGCAATTTCCTGGGCGATCTTCTCTGTGTTGACACCACCCACGTACACGGTACGGGGATGAAATAGTTTGTCACCTTCTTTGTTTTTCATTGTTGACTGAATAGTCTTGTAAAGTACTGGCATAATAAATTAGTTTTTAAATGTGAATGTTTTATCGTTTTGTGTATTAAGCTTAACCACATTGCAAAGATACGACTCTACTTTTAAGTAAACGAACGATTTTCGCAAAAGCGTTCAAGAAATTATTCAATATTCGAAAACATAACCAAATACATGATTCACAATATATATCACAATCCTCTTTCTGTTCACATTCTATCTATTTTGCTAGAATCCCGGCACAGACTCAACAGATAATGTCCCGGCTGGCGGATCTTCCCGTGGCAACCACGCAACTCGTAGAAGCCTCTCCACACCGGATGTCCGATGACGCCAAAGTTGCTTTTGCAGACAATAGCATACTGCTCGGCAGGCGGAATGGCATAGAGCCGGAGATTACAGAGCAGCCCGTCGAAGTTGCGCTGCATCCCGTCCCGGGGTGGTTGCAGGCGGGAGAGGTCTTCAAGAGTCCACTCTTTCCGCTTGCCACCGCGACCGGTGGGTTTGGCAGGGTTATCCGCTATTCCTCGTTCCGGAGAAATCTCCTCCTCTCCTTCCTCCGCGGACTTCAAGGCCGCGTCTCCGGCAGTTCCACCAACGGGGGAACTATTGAGGAGGGGGTTTTCTATGCTTTGCTGTGCTATACTATGCTGTGCTATGCTATGTGTACCAAGGTACATAGTTTCGTTGTTTTCAGCGTTAAACGTTGCATTTATAGGGATAATCGCAGCATTTTCACCATCGGGTTCCCCGTCCCCCTTCCGATCCTCTGCCGGCTGCTGCACACCGAGTTCCTCCGGTGAAAGCAGGCAGTAACGCGCATCTATCAGCGAAGCATTGCGGCGCTTGGTTGCAAAAAGGAACTGGCGCTGAATATCGGCTGACGTCAGCAGTCCGTACTTATTGAAAACTTCCGGATCGAAAAGTTTCAGTTCCAGGGCAAGGGCGACGATGCGCCGGATATCTTCGGGCTCCATCTGATAGAGGTTATCCGCCTGGTCGTCATAGAAAAGGTCGTCCGCAAGGACGTAGTAACCTTCTCCGGAGTAGATGCTGCAAAGCACCTGAAGCAGTACGGATACGGCACCGTCCCCCTCGCTTTTCATAATGCGGCGTACGATGCGATCGTGCATAAAATCAATACTTATGGGGAAGTAATCGAGTCCCCGTTTCTTTATTCTAGGCATATTGTTTTAGTTCTTAATTATGCAAATCAGGAGTTGAAATTCATTCATTTCGGAATAGTTACGAGCTACCGGTTACAAGCTACAAGTAGCTGCGCTATATTCCGAAAGGCACTTGTAGCTTGTAGCTCGTAGCCTGTAGCTGATTCATAACCGTATAGGATGAGCTAAATTCAACCACTGATTCGCATTAATTCTTAATCCTCAATCGTTTCTCTGATTCGCCTCCGCTTCCGCGCAATGCTTTCGTTCACCACCTGCAGGGCATGGAGGATGAGCTTGAGGCGTTGTTCCCTGTCCTCAATGCGGGTGAGCACCAGATAGCATCTCGGATGATTTGTACCTTGCGGATGGATGTTTTTCTTCCGCACCATCCGGTTACATTCCCCGCGGCACTTTTTGCAATAGCAGTCCGGGGTTTGAGTTTTCTTGTTGAAGTAGAAGGCTTCGAAAGGAAGTTTACGGTGACATTTTCCGCAGACGCGGGTGTCTTCTGATAATACCTGATTCATGATTCTGACTTTTAATAATTTATAAAACAATGATTGACTGTTCTTTATCGTATATACATCACATGCATACCTTGATTATGTAACGCTTGTGTCCTGTATGCGTAACGCTTGTGTCCTGCATGCGTAATACTTGTATTCTGCGTGTGCAACACTTGTGTTTTACAGCTCTGTCAGGTTGTTACTATTCACATATATAGTACTACCCACGCAAGGGGGGAGGCTTATTTTTTAAACACCCACGTTTCTTTTTCATAAATTCCGCACTTTTATTTGTATTTCTAAAATCAAATAATTAATTTTGTTGCCGCAAATATAACCAATTTTCTATTTTAAAACCAAGATGTTTTAGATATTAATTCTCATAAAATAAGTAACTACATATAAATGAGCGAGAAATACGTTTCTAAATATTTACATCATAAAAATTATGGAGAAAGAACAGGATTTATTATTCAATGTAGCCGACATCGTGAAACGCGCCAAGCGGGTACTGAATTTCAAAACGGATGCGGAATTGGCAGCTTATCTGGGTGTATCGCGTCCCACGCTGAGTAACTGGATTGCACGAAACGGCATCGACTTCCCACTGCTGCTGGAGAAACTGAAAGAGATAGACTACAACTGGCTGCTGGTGGGAAAAGGGAAGCCTGAACATCAGGCTAAATTCTGCAATGGCGAAATCGTTTCGGGTGAAGTGGAAATGATTCATAACCCCAAAACGGCTGATCAGCTAGACGACCGCAGCGTGTCACTATACGATATCACCGCTGCCGCCAATCTGAAAACACTGCTTGCCAACAAAGATCAGCATGTGGTGGGAAAGATACAGATTCCGAACATACCTGTCTGCGACGGAGCACTCTACATCAGTGGAGACAGCATGTATCCCATCCTGAAATCGGGGGATGTTGTGGGTTTTAAGGAAATCAGCAATTTCAGCAGCGTCATTTATGGAGAGATGTACCTGGTATCATTTTGCATCGACGGCGATGAATACCTGTCGGTGAAGTATGTGAACCGTTCCGATGTGGAAGGTTGCATCAGGCTGGTGAGCTACAATCCACACCATGAACCGATGGATCTACCGCTCACGTGCATACAGGCGATGGCGATTGTCAAGTTCTCCATCAGAAAGAATATGATGATGTAAACCTGGCAGGCAAGCTGACTAAGCTATAAGACAAAAGAAAAGGTGACCAAGCAGTGTCTACACCGCTTCATCACCTTTTCCATCATTTATCACCTAAACCTATATATTATTTGTCTGTGCATCCTTTTGTGCTGAAAGCAACCAGCATCCAAACCATCTTTTCCTGTTCTTTCAGATAGCCTGTCATCAGGTCGGCAGTAACGTCGTCACCTGCTTCATTAGCCAGTTCAATGATTTTTCTTTCCTCACCAATGAGGTATCCGTAAGTTTCAAGAATATTGCTGACCGCATCGCTACCACAAGCCACGTCAGACACTTCTTTGATCTTTGCAACTTTCAGGTATTCGCTGAACTTGTTTTCGGGTACACCACCCAGCATCAGGATACGTTCTGCAATTTCGTCCACCTTCTCGGCTGCGTCGTCATACATACTTTCAAACTTCTCGTGCAATACGAAGAAACCATGTCCCTTGATGTTCCAGTGGAAACCACGCAGATTCGTGTAATATACCTGGAAATCTGCCAAAAGCTGATGCAATGCAGATACTACGTTAGCTACTCCCGATTCATTTAACTTGATGTAATTTAAAGTCTTCATAATTTTATGGTTTTAATAGTTTATACTGTTTTTCTTTTTTCTGTTGCAAAGATAAGGCGGAAACCCATGCTTGTCAAACAGATAATTTCTATCTTTGCATAGACAGAATCTATATAACCCGTTCAAACCCCTTATTTATCATGACTTTACAACAACTGGAATACATTCTTGCCGTTAATCAGTTCCGCCATTTCGCTAAAGCCGCGGAACACTGCCGTGTAACTCAACCCACCCTGAGTGCCATGATACAGAAACTGGAAGACGAGTTAGACACTAAGATATTCGACCGCAGCCAACAGCCCATCTGCCCTACTCCCGTCGGACAGCTTGTAATAGAGCAAGCCCGTATCGTATTGGAACAGGCAGGCCATATAAAGGATATTATTGAAGAAGAGAAGCACTCCTTATCGGGTGTCTTTAAGTTAGGCATACTCCCCACCATCGCCCCTTATCTGTTGCCCCGCTTCTTTCCGCAACTGATGAAGAAATATCCTAAATTGGATATCCGCGTAACGGAGATGAAGACGAAGGACATCAAACAGGCTCTTATAAAAGGAGAGATAGATGCCGGCATTATCGCCACCCTGCCTGAAAAGGATGACTTCCGCCAGATACCTTTATTCTACGAACAATTCTATGCTTATATCGCGCGCGAAAGCAAACTGTTCGATAATAAGATTATCCGTACCTCCGATCTCAGCGACGAACAGCTTTGGATGCTTGACGAGGGACATTGCTTCCGCGACCAGTTAGTCCGCTTCTGCCAGATGAAAGCGGCGCAAGCCAGCCAGATCGCTTATCATCTAGGTAGCATGGAGACATTCATGCGTATGGTAGAAAGCGGTAAAGGCGTTACCTTCATTCCCGAACTTGCCATCGATCAGCTCAACGAGACACAGAAAGAGTTGGTGCGCCCCTTTGCCATCCCCACTCCTACCCGGCAGATCATTCTCATCACCAACGAGCACTTCATACGAACCACCTTATTGGAGGTACTCACAAAAGAAATACAAGCCTCTGTACCCCGCGAAATGCTGTCCCTGCGGGCAACTCAGTGCGTTGTATAGATTTCGTCTATCGGCCCATAAATCTTTTCAATCGGTTTTTTTGTTCTATCGGCAAAAGATGCTATATTTTTGCAAAAGCGAAATTCAGCTGCACCTCAGCATAATCAAGCGAGCTTGCTTCTGCATTCGGTTTGCATGAACTTTGCATCATCGAAAAAACAAAGTACTAAACCTTTTAAAACAAAAAAGATTATGGAACCAATTATCAATTCACAGCTTCCTGAATTCAAAGTTCAGGCATTTCAGAACGGAAGTTTCAAAACAGTAACCAACGAAGACGTAAAAGGCAAATGGGCTATTTTCTTCTTCTATCCCGCAGACTTTACGTTTGTATGCCCTACCGAACTGGTGGACATCGCTGAAAAATACGAGCAATTCCAAGCAATGGGTGTAGAGGTATATTCTGTAAGTACCGACTCTCACTTCGTGCACAAAGCATGGCACGATGCATCCGAAAGTATCCGTAAGATCAAGTATCCGATGCTGGCAGACCCTACAGGCGTGCTGACTCGCGCATTCGGTGTAATGATCGAAGAAGAAGGTATGGCTTACCGCGGCACATTTGTCGTGAACCCCGAAGGCAAAATCAAGATTGCCGAAATACAGGACAATAACATCGGACGTAACGCCGACGAACTTCTCCGCAAGGTAGAAGCAGCACAATTCGTTGCAACACACGACGGTGAAGTATGTCCCGCAAAATGGAAGAAAGGCGGCGAAACACTGAAGCCAAGTATAGATTTAGTTGGTAAAATTTAAGTTCACATCCCTTTTTTATTAGCGAGGCCCCCTTTATCCATTGCACACATAGAGGGGGCTTCTTTTATCTTATCAATACTGTTATGTTAGAAACAAGCATTTTAAATCAAGTACGCAGTGTCTTCCAAAACCTGGAAGCACAGTACACTTTTCATATCACCTGCCATCCCCGGCACGAAAGCGCACAGGAACTGACAGAGTTGCTGAAAGATGTAGCAGGATGTTCCGATAAACTCTCCTGTGTGGTAACTGAAACCGAAGAACCGAAGCTGGAATTCTCTTTACTGAAAAACGGGAAAGAAACCGGTGTCAAATTCCGCGGAATACCGAACGGTCATGAATTCACATCTTTGCTTCTGGCCGTACTGAATGCCGATGGAAAGGGGAAAAATCTTCCCGATGAAGCCATCAGCCGACGCATTCAGGCGTTGAAAGGGCTCATTTCATTGCAGACTTATGTATCATTGACATGTACCAACTGCCCCGATGTGGTGCAGGCTCTGAACATTATGGCTTTGCTGAACGGACAGGTCACACATGAAATGATAGACGGTGCCCTTTTCCAGGAAGAAGTGGATGCACTGAAAATTCAAGGCGTACCGTCCGTCTATGCCAACGGTAAATTGCTTCATGTAGGACGTGGCACTTTAGGCGAACTTCTGCAAAAGCTGGAAGAAATGTTCGGCTCCGAACCTGTGGAGAATGCAGAGCCTATCTCACGTACTTATGATGTCCTCGTATTAGGTGGTGGGCCGGCAGGTGCCTCAGCTGCGATCTATTCAGCCCGCAAGGGATTACGGGTAGCTATTGTAGCTGAAAAGATCGGTGGCCAGGTAAAGGAAACCGTAGGAATCGAGAACCTGATCTCCGTGCCGCAGACTACAGGCGCACAATTGGCAGACAATTTAAGAAGCCATATCAATCATTATCCCATCGACTTGTTTGAAGACCGTAAGATAGAGAAGGCGGAACTTCAAGGAAAAGAAAAGAGCATTTCAGTAGTGGGCGGTGAAGTATTCATATCTCCCGGTGTTATCATCGCCACCGGCGCAAGCTGGCGCAAACTGAATGTGGAAGGTGAAACGGAATATATAGGCAGAGGAGTTGCTTTCTGTCCGCATTGCGACGGACCGTTCTATCAGGGAAAAGACGTAGCCGTTATCGGTGGCGGAAACTCCGGTATAGAAGCAGCCATCGACTTGGCGGGTATCTGCCGGAAAGTGACTGTCTTTGAATTTGCCGATACGCTGAAAGCCGACCAGGTACTGCAAGAAAAGACGCAAAGCTTGCCGAATGTAGAAATCTTCACTTCCTCACAGACTACCAAGGTAGTGGGAAACGGTGATAAGGTAACAGCTATCCGCGTCAAAGATCGTGTAAGCGGCGAAGAACGGGATTTCCCATTGGATGGTATCTTCGTACAGATTGGTCTGGCAGCCAATAGTGCTCCTTTCCGTGACATGCTGGAAACGACTCCGATAGGCGAAATCAAGATCGATGCTTTTTGCCGCACCACGCTTCCGGGTGTTTATGCGGCAGGAGATGTTTCGAACGTTCCCTACAAACAGATAGTAATTGCAATGGGTGAAGGTGCAAAGGCGGCACTGTCGGCATTTGATGACCGCATCCGGGGAATTGAATGAAGTTACGAGCTACGAGCTACAAGCTACAAGTAGCTGCGCTATGTTCCGAAAGGCACTTGTAGCCTGTAGCTCGTAGCCCGTAGCTCGTAGTCCGTAGCTCGTAACTGATTCAGAAATAAAGGGTACTTTCAATGCAGTCGCCCTGCAATACTATAAACAACCTGAAAGATATGAATTATTAACCCGTGAAGCCACCGGAAAAACGCTTGTGCAAGGAGTCTGAAAACGCTTGCGCAAGGAGCTGAAAATGGAAGCGCAAGGAATTAAAAATGGAAGCGCAAGCATTTTAAAATGGAAGCGCAAGCATTTTTAAACGGAAGCGCAAGCATTTTTCAGCGCCTGTGCAAGCATTCGTCAAGCGTCCGTGCAAGTGTTTTTCGGCTGCATGGCAACAGCCTCAAGTCCCTCCGCCCCGCCCCTCCGTCGCCTACCCCGGGAGTCGCGCGTTCGGTCGTGTTCAGAGAGGCTCAGCCTGCGCGGCTTTCACACTAAAAACCGATTGGAATATATGCCAAAATTCAGATTTGTGAAACGCAAGAGCCTTCAGAAGAAGGACGATCCGGGCAAGTGGTACGCCTCGCCCATAGTAGAAAACCGCCTGAACACCGGCACCGTGTGCCGCGTAGTGACCCGAAACACCACTACCGCCCCCACGGAACTGGAATCGGGCTTCAACCTGGTGTGCGACGCCATCCCCCTGCAATTGCAGTTGGGCAACAGCGTGCAACTGGGCAAACTGGGCATCCTGCGCCTCAGCTTCGGCAGCTCAGGCGTCGACAACATCGATGCCTTCAACGCCGCCACCATGATACGCAACGTAAAGGTCATCTTCACCCCCTCCAAAGAACTGATGTCCGCCATCAAAGACGGCCTCTCCTTCGAGAACGCCGGTGTGGTGGACAACGGCTTCGTCTATGCCACCACCCGCGCCTTCAAAGAGGCACAGGGCGGCGGCGGCTCCGGTTCGGGCGGCTCCGGTGGCTCCGGCGAAGGTGGACTGGAAGAAAATCCGCTGGGATAAAGACCAGAGGATATACCGGGACAAGGAAATCCCCTCCGGGCAGTGGGTTAGGGCTGCGGGGAGGGGATTAAAATATCCCAACCATAGATAACTCTCTGAAAGATTGACTTGGAGATGAAGGAAAAAGCAATTATCTTTGCATTGTAATTTATTAATAGAAAGGAGGAAAGCCATATGGCAAGACCTATCAAGGAAACCCCGATACTAAAGGGAGAAGATGCTGCCCGTTTTGAAAAAGCGATGCGCGAAGTAAAACCGTTGAGCAAAGAACGTCAAGAGCAGATTCGTAAAGAAAGTGAAGCATTCCGCCGCAAGGTGATTATAAAAATCTGATTTTTGTTATGGAACTGATAAGATTGACGGCGGATTATAAGATGAAACCATTCGATTGCGGTGATACCGAATTGAATGGTTTTCTTTTAGATGATGCGAAATTCTACTTGAAACAGAAAATTGCAAATACGTTTATTCTGGAAGAAGAGAGCAGAGTTGTGGCTTACATTAGTTTGCTGAATGATAAAATATCCAAGCAGGAAGTAGAGAAAGCCACATGGAGAAAAGTCAAAAAGGCATTTCCGCATGAGAAGCACTTCAACAGTTATCCAGCTATCAAGATTGGCCGGTTTGCCGTTTCCCAATATTACAAAGGGCAGGGCATAGGAAGCGAACTAATGTCCTATCTGAAAGATGTCCTTTTGGGACAGAACGGCTATTCAGCCTTTCGCTTTCTAACAGTAGACGCCTATCTTGAAGCTATTCCGTTTTATGAAAGAAATGACTTCAAGATGTTAATTGCAGACGAAGAAAATGAGCATACACGCACCATGTATTTTGATATGATGCAAATCCCTTAAATAATCCGCCGGGGCAGACTGACATCCGCTTTTCAGCTTCCAGTTTTTTCAGGAGTTCAAGAGTTGTTCCCGCGACAGTTTCCGTGTGTAACATCTCAATTCTTCTTTTTTAATCTCCCGGAAACCACTGATGCCACCATACCGATTATTTGTTTTTAGTCAATGCTTTCCTATGGTTTCTCCGATAGATTTACTACATTTGCATCAGCCACATAAAAACGTGTTAAAACATGGAAAGAACCTATATTAATGAATTTCATAAGCAATGGATAGAGAGCACCTTGGAGTCGATTACCTCTTGGCAGAAGCAGCCTATCTCGTTAGAAGAGAAAAAGAAGCAACAGGAAATGCTGAACCGGCAGAGGGCTATAAGAGAGGGCAAATTGAAAAGCTAAAAGAGTTTGCCACCCTTAATGACTTATGGATCGACTTTAACACTCTTTCTTTATCTTACCTCAATAAAGGTGGGGAAAATGAAGTATTCACCGGTAATGAAGATATTGTATTCAAGCTGAATAACTTTGAGTATGCAGGTGATGACCTTACTAACTTTTTCATCCGAATAAAAGCACATAACCATTTCTTCTATAATGTAGCTTATACTTTAGTAGGTTTTGCCTATAATAGCATACATGAGTTTTGTGCTGTATTAGTTCAACCTTATGTCAGGGCAAAACGAGAAGCTACGGAAGAAGAAATAGCAGATTATATGGAAGCATTAGGCTTTGAAATGGACTATGAAGATGAATACCATAATGAAGAATATGAAGTTTTTGATGCTGTTCCTAATAATGTTCTCTATGGGATAGATAATAAACTATACTTCATAGATACTCAAATCAGACTAAGATCAAGTCATATTGAATGATATGTATATAATGCGTTCAAGCGAATTTGTAATCCGCCGGAACGCAGCATAGAAGTTCTTCAACCATCCTCCTATTCGTTTATAATATAGTCTCTTATCTCTTTCAGTTGAACAACACAAAGATAGCAATGTTTTCCGAAAAGCCCGTCGCTGCACGCCCCGAACATTTAAGCGGAGAGCATTCCTTTCATAACACCACTTTGTTTGCCTCATAATCGGTAATAATACGATGCAGAACTTTTATCAGTTCGGGAAAGTCATCTTTTACAGTATAAAATATCTTCTCAGGGTCAACCACGGAATACTCATGTGAAATGAAATTGCGCATGCCAAATACACTACGCCACGGTATTTCGGGATAAAGAGGCCTCAAGAGTTTCCCGCCAGTCATATCATCTATCTGTTTCAGCATTTCTCCAACCACTTGCACGCGCAGGGTTGTTGCATCAAACAAATCCATTGCATCGGGCGACACCAAGAACTGATGATAGTCCGTAATATGTTCTGTACGATTCACAGTTTGTTCAGCTTTCATAGTGAGGAACCTAAGACGGTCCAGCACACTCATTTCAGACATAGACCGCATCGTTCTCAACATTTTGACGGAAACCTCTGAAAAGATTCTCGTGCAAGGTTATCAAATCTACTTTACGGCGGAAAATCTTTTCCAATTCTTCACGAATACCCGCACACCGGAACAGACTCGGACGCTCCATCTTAATAATGATGTCGATATCACTCTTATCATCCTGTTCGCCACGTGCCACACTACCGAAAAGCCCCAGCTTCTCGATACCATATTTATCGGCAGATTGCTCTTTATAAGCACGCAACCTATCAAGAATTTCTTGTGTAGTTTCCATAAGTTCGGTATTTAATTAGCTTTTCCTCCTATTCGTTTATAATATAGTCTCTTATCTCTTTCTCTTTAAACAACACAAAGATAGCAATGTTTTCCGAAAAGCCCGTCGCTGCACGCCCCGAAATGCACCTCAAATCTTATATTCCTCTATCTTCCTGTACAGCGTCGTCAACCCGATTTTCAGTAGCCGAGCCGCTTCCGTCTTGTTGCCTTTCGTGTATTCCAGCACACGGGCGATGTGCCGCCTCTCCATGGCCGAAAGTTCAAAACTGCCGGGAGTCTCCTCGTCCGACTGTTCATAATGGGCATTCTGAATGTCGAGCGGCAGGTCGGCAATAGTCAGCTGTTCCCCTTCGCAGACAATGAGGCTGCGCTCTATCACATTGCGGAGTTCACGGATATTCCCCTTCCACGGTTGCAGTTCAAGCGTAGTGAGAAATTCGGGAGTGATCTCGGTTATCGAACGGGTCAGTTGCGCGGAGAAGTTCTTCACGAAAGCCTTTGCCAACAGGCGGATGTCCCCCGCACGCTCACGCAACGGCGGCAAGTGCACCTGGAACACCGAAAGGCGATAGAACAAATCTTCACGGAAACGCCCTTTGGCTATCTCTTCGGGCAGATTACGGTTGGTTGCCGCAATGATACGCACGTTGACGCGTGTCGGCTTGGTATCGCCTATCTTGATATATTCGCCCGTTTCGAGGATGCGCAGCAACTTCGCTTGCAGTTCAAAGGCCATCTCACCTATTTCATCCAGGAAGATAGTCCCGTTATTCGCTTCCTCAAAAAGCCCTTTCTTATCTTTCAACGCCCCCGTAAACGAACCTGCCTTGTGCCCGAACATCTCGCTCTCCAGCAATTCCTTGCTGAACGAGGAACAGTTCACCGCAACGAAATTCTGCCGGGCACGTTTGCTACTGTAATGGATGGCCTGCGCAAACACCTCCTTGCCTGTTCCCGTCTCTCCGGTCAGCAATACAGGTACATCGGTCACCGACACTTTCTGCGCCAATGACACAGCATCTTTCAAAGATTTGGACTCTCCCAGGATAGAATCGAAAGAGTACGCCTGCCCCACCTTCTTCTCAAGCTTTTCAAGACGGGCATTCATCGCGGCCTTCTCTACCGCACGGCTGACGAGGGGAATAATCTTGTTATTGTCATCTCCTTTGGTGATATAGTCGAAAGCCCCGTTCTTGATGGCTTGTACGCCATCGGGGATATTGCCGTGGGCCGTCAGTAGAATGACCTCCACATTAGGCGCAGCTTTCTTGATAGCCAGCACCAGATCCACCCCGTTCCCGTCGGGCAGAAAAACATCACACAAAGCTACATCGGGGCTTTGCAATTCCAACTGTTTCAGGGCAGCCCTGCAATCACCAGCCTGACAGACTTCATATCCCTCCAACTCCATCATACGCGCCAAAAGGGTACGGATTTGCATCTCGTCATCAACGATTAAAATCTTACTCATATCTTATTCGGATAAGTGTTTAAACTGATAATGCTAAAAACAGGGTGTGCAAATATAAAGCTTTTCCCGAATACGAACGGCACATCTTTTGAACTTTTATAGTAGAGAGCCTGAAAACCCCGCAACCGATTTCATCGCTTAACTCCATTAGTACAAGGAGATAAGGGCAGAAAAGAGAGAACAGGCAGCGGGGGAGTTTCCTTTCCATTTTGATAAAACCATTCTGAAATGGCAAGGAGGCTTCACAAGAGGATTGGATTAATAACTTAAAAAAGAAGAATATGGAAATCTACAAATTCGATGGAAACGCAACCGCATCCGTAAAAGGTATGCAACATGTGGCAAAACTGATTCAAGACAATACGTCTAAAATAGTCGTACTGTCCGCTCCCAAAGATGTCACCAAACATTTGGGCGAGGTAGCCGCCAACTTCTTCAACCGAAACATCGAGGAAGCACACGACAAAATAACCCGGCTGGAATTCCAGTTCATTGACTTTGCCAATGAACTACTTACGGACGACACTATCAAGCACGAAGCCATCCGGGGCATTCTCGACTGTTTCCAGGCAATATGGAAATACAGCATGGAGCCTTTCTACGCTACCGACGAAAAGGAAATCCTGGCACAAGGCGAGTTACTGACATCCACCTTACTGGGATTCTACTTACAGGAACAGGGAGTGGACAACAGCGTGATTTGTGCCTTCGACTTCATACGCACCGGCATGAACGGGGAAGCGGATGAGGAATATATCAGCCGGAAGGTGAAAGAGATATGTAAATCATACCCCGATACGCATCTGTTTCTCACACAGGGAAGCATTTGCAGGAATGCCTTTGGTGAGACCGATTGTCTGAAACAAGGCGGAAGCGACTACACCGCCGCCCTGATAGGGACAGCCATACAGGCGGAGGAAATACGGATATGGACAGATGTCGATATACACAGCAACGACACACTGGTAGTGAAAGATGCCGACACGATAAAGAACCTGAGTTTCAGTGAAGCCGAACGGCTCATCTACTTCAATCCCCAGATACTGCACCCGCTTTGTCTGGCTACGGCATGGAAAGAGAATATCCCCATCCGTTTGCTCAACCCGGTGAACCCGGCATCAGAAGGGACTTATATATCCGCCAACAGATTGAACGGGAACATGGTGAAGGCAGTCGCCACCAAAGATTCTATCACATACATCCGGTTCGAATCGAACCACACGCTCCGGCCTTATATGTTCATCAGCAAGATTTTCGATATCTTCGCCAAATATAAGACGATGCCCTGTCTGTTGACTTCATCCAACGATAACATATCCGTAGCCACGGCTGACGGGAACTTCCTTTCGCTCATCCTGCGGGAACTGAATAAGTATGCCCGGATATGGGTGGAAGATAAGATGAGTATCATTTCTGTGGTAGGAAACATGAAGTCAACGTGTATCGAAACCGAAGCGCGGATTATGGATGCGTTGAAGAATATTCCGCTGAAGATGATTTCTTACGGAAGTGATGAGAATGATGTGTCGCTGGTGGTCAAGGCAACGGACAAGGCGGAAGCACTCCGGTTGCTCGACGAGAAGTTGCTGAAGAAGGAGTGGCTTAAGAAGGCGTCTTGAATATATTCTCTATATAACCCGTTGGCGGAATTAATTCATAATGGGAAAGAAAAGGAGTTTTCACCACAGAGTAACACAGAGTATCACGGAGTTCTATTCTTTTG